>Ga0187886_1001908_pt1 | contig 17674 bp, 30 predicted proteins | sample June2016WEW_20_1_FD_133001 | JGI IMG/M metagenome (GOLD analysis project Ga0187886, IMG submission 133001) | Peatland microbial communities from SPRUCE experiment site at the Marcell Experimental Forest, Minnesota, USA - June2016WEW_20_150 | ecosystem: Environmental > Terrestrial > Soil >... | reverse complement strand
ACACGGGATGAAAGCGCCGGAGATGCTTTTCTGGTCGCGCAACGGGCAGGAACTCGTACCAGTCGGGCACCCGGAGGCGCACACTCAGGCGTTCTTCGAGGGGCAGGAGATTCCCGAGGAGCATGCGGTGAAAATCATCGCAGGGGTGAGAAACAAAATGCGCGGCCCCGCACCGGTGAAATCCGCGTCGATTGCGGAGAAATGATTGCGCTCTAAAGGCGCGAGAGAGGAGAAAGGGCAATGGCAGATACAAGGTATGCACCGCTCAAGATGACTCGGGCCGGGCTGACGGCCGTCTACATCGCGGCGGTGATCGTCGGGACCACGAACTACGTGATGAAAAACGACGGTCGCACGTTCTTTCGGTTCTACAAGACGGGCGCCGCCACGTGCACCGTGACGTTCATCTCGAATGAGACCATCCGGGGCCTCGCCCTGGCATCGCCGACACTGGTAGTGCCGGCAACCACGGGGGACGTATACGCGGGGCCGTTCGAGCCGACCATCTTCAACGATGGCAACGGAGACATGCGGTTCAACTTCTCCGAGATCACCGGCATGTTCTTCATGGGCGTGAGCATGTAGCACGCGCGCTGCTCGCTGAGCAGCAGGAGGGATTTGAATGGCGGCAACAGAAATAAGGGTCGTACCGCTGCGCGTCACCCGCATGCCTGGGCTTCAGGCGCTGGGTTTGTACTTCACCCCGGTGCTCGCGGCCACTTCCACCTATGTGATGAAGAATGATGGCCACACCATTCTTCACGTGATCAAGGCGGGGGCAGGAACGACGGTACTCACGGTGCGGGCCAAGGGCATGATCCGGGGCGATCAGGCGGCAGACCAGACGTGGTCGGTGGTCGGGGCGACAGGCATCCTCTACGTGGGGCCGTTTGAGCCGGGGCTGTTCAGTGATGCGTTCGGCGATATGCGCTTCGACTTTTCGACCGATGTGACCACGCTGACAGCGATCGCGCTCGCGATCCCGTAAGAGAGGCGCGCCGGTGGATCTTGTCACGCTGCATACGTTCATCGAGACCGACCTCGCGGACGTGCCGCTGCAGATCATCCTCACCGCGGCCGACGAGGACCTCACCCTCGCGGTGGGCCCGGACACGACGATGATCGAGGAACGCATGGGCCAGGGGCAGCCGAATCTCTGGCTGCAGCGGCCGGCGGCTTCTATCACCTCGATCACGCTCACCGATCCCGAAGGTACAGTGACCACGTTGGATACGACGGACTGGCATCTTGATCCTGCGGGCAAGATATTGACGCGGCTCAGGACGGGCACGAACCCCGACAGCGGATGGAACAACCGGGTGACGGTCACTTATGTGCCGGCCGACCTGAACAAGCGGCAGCGCGCGCTCGTGGCGCTCGTGCAGCTCGAACTCGATTACCGGCACGGGAAGAAGTCTGAGAACATCGGTGATCATACGATGACGCAAGCGGACTACAACATCGCTCGGGCGCAAATCATTTCCCAGGCGATGACGAGGACGTTTGCATGATCAAAGGCAGTTCGCCGGCGCGCAGCAGGATGACGATGCGAGTCACCTTCGAGCGGCAGTTCGCGCCGACGGGCGCTGACGGGTTCGGGCAGAATACGGGCGACTGGCGGCCATCCTGCACGGTGCCGTGCTGGGCCTGGGCGCCCAGGAGCGGGGGGCGACAAACGGTGAGTGGGGAGTCGAGGACGGTGACCACAATGACGCCCGGCATGATCGTGCCGCTGCACACTGACGTTCTCAATACCGACCGGGTTCAACAGGTGGTCGACCGGGCGGGCAACGTGATTTTCGGCCTGATGAGGATCGACTCGGTAGATCCGCGGACCACGCACCTCGAGCTCCGGCTCCTGGAGATTCAGTGATGGGCGTGATCGACACCTTCGTTTGGAATGGCGACGCGGTGGGCGAAAAAATGCGCGCGGCAATCCGCTTCGGCATGGACTCGGTCATGGCCGATTGCGTTGTCACAGCGAAGGGACTCGTGCATGTGAGGACCTCAGTTTTGCAGGGCTCGATACAGATGCGGCCAGCGGTGGATGAGGGAAGCCGAATCATCGGGATCTGGGGATCGTACAGCGTCAACTACGCGATCTTCATCGAGGAAGGAACGCAACCGCATGTGATCTATCCCCGGTTCAAAAAGGCGCTGTACTGGCCGGGCGCGGATCACCCGGTGCGCATGGTCAACCATCCCGGGAACCCGGCGTATCCATTCCTGCGTCCCGCGGCCGACATGCACTATCCGTCGCTCGGGCTGCGCATCAAGGCGCAATTCGCGTGGGGGGCGGCATGACGGATTACCTCTCAGCGCTGCGAAACTATCTGCTCAGCCAGCAAGAGGTGACCGACCTCAGTCGGGCGATCTATGTATTTGCGATTCCGCAGGGGGAGCTCGTATTACCGGATCCGGACACCGGGCTCCCGCGCGGACAGCACAAGGTCGCGGTCATCCTCGCATCTGGCGGCCCCCTGGGGAAGTTCCGCAATACGATCACCGAGGCGCGCACCGATATCGTCTGCTTTGGCGAGACTGACTTCGAGGCGGTGAGGTTTGAAAATGCTGTCGCGAATGCGATGAAATCGCTCGCGCGACAGACGGTGCCGGACGGGTCCGGCGGGGCGGTGCTCCTACACGGTGCGACAGTTGCGCCAGGTGCGATCCAAGCACGCGACCCGATTACCTTTTGGCCTTGTGCGCGGCGGCAATATATCGTCCGCGCTGACGAACGACAGATAGGAGGGACCTATGCAACCGTATGAAATCTTCCTGAGTCCGGCCCAGCTTTATATCGCGCAGGAAGGCGAACCCGCCCCCGCGATCGATGCGGTACCCGCAGGAAACTGGGTGCTACTCGGGACGGCTGGGAACCGGAACCAGGGCGAGGCGGGTGTGACGCTCTCGCACAATCAAACCATGGTCTTCCACTCGACGGTGGGGGAGATAGGCGATGTGAAAGGCTTCCGCACGCATGAGGAAGACCTCGTCGAGGTCGTGATGGAGGATATGTCCATCGAGGTCTACGCGAAGAGCCTGAACATGGCGGGCATTCGCGAGGTGGCCGCAGCTTCGCAAGTGGCGGGCTACAAGTCCATGGGCGGCAAGATGGGCTTCGACGTGCAGACCTGGGCGCTACTCGTGCGCGTGCCCGTCTCGTCCTATGGCGACGGGTTGAACTCGCAATGGCTCTACCCGAAGGTCGTCGACTTCGGGAACAAGAAAATCGTCCTCGATGCCAAAGGCACGGCCGTCGGACTGGATTTCAAGTTCAAAGCACTCGCCGACCCGAACGCTGCCTCGGAAGCGGAGCGGTTCTTCATCTTCTCCGAGCAGACCGCGATGGCGCTGCCCTAAGCCATGGCCGAACCTGTTCTCACACTCGACACCCTGGAGCCCGTGCGGTCGTTCATCACGATCGACAAGAAGCGGTACGAGCTGCGCGACGCGGACGAGCTCACGCTCACGCAGACAGCTCATATTCATAGGCTCGCGCAGGAGATCTCTAACGCTGGGAAGCCCGAGGCCCAGGTCACCGAAGAGGAAGCAAAACGGTTTGAGGATTTCGCGAATGAAATGCTCGCGATCGTGGTGATTGGCCTTCCCGATGAGATGCGCGACAAGCTGACCATCCGAAAGAAATATCAGATCGTGTCGGCTTTCAATGCCCTCGCCTCCCAGAAGTGGAGCACGGAGGTGGGGGAGGGGAGCAGCAAGACCTCGGACGGATCGTCTCAAGGCTCCGCAGATTCTACGGGGGTACCCTCCGCGAGTGGCTGAACGAAATCCAGCTGCGCTGGGTCCGGGCGCACCTCGAGGCGCTGCCCGAGATAGAAGCGAATGAGGCTATGGCGGCGGCAGAGATAATCGCGATGGGCACAGGGAGTCTCGAAAAGAAAGACCGGGATGCAGTCATGCGGCGATGGCGGAAACAAGTTGATCAGAAGGCCCGCAAGACCACTACGCCGCAGGACATGAAAAGCGCACGGGCTCTGATGGGGATCGCGGAGAAAAAGAATGGCTGACGCAGATCTCGGCAATGCAGTCCTCACGCTCACAACCGACGCCTCGGGGCTCGATGAAGGCCTGGAGAAAGCGCGGGGCGGCGCGGCTGATCTCGTCGCTGATTATGCCAAGGTAGTAGCAGGCGTCGCGGCGGCATGGGCCGCACTCTCGACAATCAGGCAGATCGTCACAGACAGTTTGGATGCTTACAAGGAAGCAGGCATCCATCTGGCCGTCATGGGCGCCGCCTTAAAAGCAGCGGGAGACAATTCGGCCGGTTCCCTCGAAGGGATGAAAGACCTCGCCAGCCAACTGCAAAGAACGACGATTTATTCCCGAGATATGGCAACCTCTGCAGAGGGATTGCTCATTTCAATCGGGCACCTATCAGCGGAAGGCGTGCAAGAGATATTGCCCCACGTTGCAGACTTGGCGCAGGCCTTGGGAATCAATTTAGATCACGCCGGCCGAATGGTCGCTCAGAGCCTGGACGGGACTCGCAATATGCTCTCACGTTATGGCATCGAGGTGGACAAGTCCGCCGACAGCTCGACGAAACTTAAAGAAGTCATCGATGGATTGCAAGCGAAGTTCGGAGGGATCGCAACTGCCGTTGGAGGTGATGCGGTTGCCTCGATGACCAAACTGCAAAATGCAAACAAGGCATTATCTCAGCAGATGGGGGAGAGTTTTGCAAGATCGGCCCAGCCCATCATCGATTTTCTTACAAAACTGAAACTCGCATGGGCCGATGAATTGAAATCTGAAAATGAATATTTGGTTTCTCATGCAAAGGTTTTAGCTGGCACCGCCTCCGGGCAAGATATCATCAACGAGAACATGCATGCGATTGCTCTACTCCAAGAACAAATGAAACAACTGACAAGCAGTGCTTCGCTATACGTTGATGAGAATGGGAAACTGACCAAGGGCTATAATGATTCTTTAAAATCAATTAATGACCAAATAGTTGCATTAGAGAAACACAACCTGCAATTGTCGAACGCCTCGGTATATGCCGCTCAATACGCGGCGGAGGTGGCCAGGCAAACTCAATCGGTGTTGGATTCGCAAAAGAAAGCAGAAGAAGCCTGGAAAGGCCAGGCCGAAGCAATGAAGACCGCCACCGAAGCCTTAAAAGAACACGGCCAGGCGAATGCCAACTGGACCGACGTGATCATCTCGCGTCTTCGCCTCATGCATGACGCCACTCAGGGCGTCGATGAAATATCGAACAAGACATGGGCCGACGTTGCGAATGGTGCGAACGTTGCATCAAAGTCGGTTATGGATGCATCGCTGAAATATGCCCTCTCAATTAAATCAACCTTGCTGGGCGTCGAGAAAGATTATGATGAGGGGGCCAAGGCAGCCCAGAAAGCAGCCGAAGAATCCTTTAAAGCCTTTGAGAAATCTTTCAGGCAGATCGAGGGGGTCGTCCACACTGTCATGGGCCAACTTTCCTCGATCTCCTCGACCTACTACCAGGGGCAGAACAATGCGCTCGATGCCTGGTATCAGAAACAGATTGCATCCCTCGGGGATATGACGAATGCGACCAAAGCGCAGACGGATGCGAAGGCCGCGATCGACAAGGAGTACGCGGAGAAACAATCGGCACTGAAGAAGCAGCAATGGGAAACTGACAGGAGTATGGCCCTCGCGAATGCTTTCGTAAGCACGGCGGAAGCCGTGGTCAAGACATTTTCAGAGTTTGGCTGGCCCTGGGGCGTTATTCCTGCGGCAATCGTTGCAGCCCTCGGATCGGTTCAGATAGGGCTCATCGCTGGCGAGCCTGAGCCTGCATTCGCTCAGGGCGGCAGTTTCACGGTCCCGCCCGGGTATCCGAACGATTCTTTCCCGATGCGCGTGCAGAGCGGGGAGCATGTGAGCGTCACGCCAGCGGGCCAGGGCGGCGATCAGGTGATCCATAACACGCTCGTCCTCGATGGCCAGGTCCTCGCTGACTGGACTACGAGGGCAAGCCGCAATGGCCGCATCCTCACTCGCGCGCGATCGGTGGTGCCATGATCCCGCTGCGCATTGCATGGGGCGATCTCGCCAAGTTGCAAACGGTGAGCGACAGCACGGAGGCCGCGGGCTACCCTGGGGCGAATGCGATCGACTCCCGCCTCTCCCGCATCTGGCGCACCACGAGCGCGGCCGCGCAGTGGATTCTGTTCGATGCGGGGGTCGGCAAGACGATCACCTTCGACACGTGCTGCATCATGGCGCATAACCTCACCGCTGCCGCAGTCGTGAAAGTGCAGAGCGATGACACAAACTCATGGGCTCCCCCTGGGGGCGTGGACCGAAATGGCGACCCGACACAGCCACTCATGACGATAGATGTGGGGCTCGCGCAGACGCCGAGGCGGTACGTGCGCGTCTACATTGACGATCCGACGAACCCGGCGGGCTATGTGCAACTCGGGCGCATCATGCTCTGCGTGCGTTCGGAGTTCGAGACCATCGACACGGGATTCCAAGTAAGCCTCAAGGACACGTCTCTCGTGAGTCGGTCGGTCACGGAGCAGGTGTATGCCGATATCGGCGTTGTCTCACGCGTCTACCTCCTGAAGCTGGGCAGCATGAAGAACACGACGAAGCAGGCGCTGCTCGTCATGATGGCGGCCGTCGGGCAGTTCGATCCTGTCGTCGTATACCCGGCCGAAGCTCTTGTCGGGCAGCAGATAGGCGGAAGCGTCGAGGGCATCAACCCGATTTATGCCACGATGAGCAAGGTCACGGTGTTCACCGAAATCGGCGGGCTTGGCTGGAGCGACGATGGTCTCTCTTTCACGGAGGCGCATTAAATGAGTGTGCAGATCACCAATTACCAGAACCTCGCCGACAAACAGCGCCGGGGCTATCAGGCGATCTCCCTTGATTCGCTCACCACCACGGCAGCCGTCACGATCAAGAGCGGCAGCGTCGTTGAGGTTGCCGGCGCGCTCTATGAGTTCCAGGCCGACGAGACGGAGAGTGGCGGCACGTGGGCGGGGATCGGCAACAGCAACGTCGTCTATATCTACATCGTCCCGGCCGGTTCTACGGCGACGTGGATCTATTCGACGACGGCGCCGACGTGGGACACCGCAAAGCAGAGTTTCTACACGGGCGGCACGAGCCGGTGCGTGGCGGTTCTCTACAAGGACTCCGGCGGCCTCTATAAGAATAAAGTCGTTCTTCAACCATGGATGCAAGGCGCTTTTCAGCAGTCTCCGGTTCATGGGATGCAGGTTTTCACATCAGGAATTAATGCGACTTGGCCATGTCCTGGTACTGGATTCTACAAAATAACTGTTGTGGGAGGTGGCGGAGGCGGAGGCGGTACTGCAACTGTAACGCTTCAATCTGGGGGAAGCGGCGGAGGCGGAGGCACTGCAATATCTGTTCTCTATGAAGCGGCAGGTACCATATTCACATACACGGTAGGCGCATCGGGAGGAGGTGCTTCCGCTGGCTCAAACCCTGGCACTGGCGGCGGTAATTCGACTCTGACGGATGGAGTAGTGACCCTTACTGCCAATGGTGGCGTTGCTGGTATTGCAGGAGCGCCAATCGTGCCAGGATCTCTCGGAGGAACTGCAACTGGAGGCCAGGTAAACATAGCAGGAACTCCCGGAGGTCCCGGGTTTCAGATTCAAACTACCGCTTCCCCAATCCTTCAAGGCGGTTGGTCGGGGAATGGTGGGAATAGTATTTTCGGAGGCGGTGCAGTAGGTCTGGTTGCTACTACAGCCGGCGGCGGGGCAGCTGGTGCAAATGCTACCTCTTATGGCGGAGGAGGGAGTGGGGCATCCAGTAACAATGAATCCGGCAACCAAACGGGAGGGAATGGTTTCGCCGGGATAATCATAATCGAGTACTGAATGTCAAAACAACTTGGTGGAACCTTTGAAAGAAACGTAGAATCCATACCATCCACCGTGCAAAATAGCCATGTCGCTTCCGAAGATCGAATGAGTACAGTCGTCAACGAATCCTGCCTCAAAGCCTTCGAACCGGAGACCGGCCTTCACATTGTACTCGGTGAGGAACGGAGAAAAATGTATATCGCCGATATGCGTTTCCTCGGTTTTTGTTTCTGCGGACAGAAAGAGATGATCCATGGCCAAAAGTTCGGCGCCGAGCGTAGTCACAGCCGCATTCTGGGGAGCTTGCCAGGCGGCATATCCGTCAGGAGATTGAATAGTCAAGCTCTGATTGAGATTCATTCCCGCGATCAGATAGTAGGACAATACCAGCCAATTCATGATTGCACCTTCCCCCCTTTCGGCCGCCCCCCCCTGCGACCGTTCAGTCGCGCGGCTTGCACCTTCGCGATGGATTTCGACTGTCCCCCCTTACGGCCGAGGGCGACAGCGGCAGGATTGCTTTTCTTCTTGCTCATTCTTGAAATATATCTCAAGCGCTTGGGATTGTCAAGGGCCACGTAATGGGCACAAAAGACAGCCCGCAGACAAAGAAGATCACACTCGTCGAGATCGACTTCCTCCAATCGCAGAAGCAATGGTTCAACTGGTCTGCTGCTACCTGGTACGTGAACTTCGCCGTGTACTATCCGCTCATCGGCGCGGACTTCCTCAACGGCATATCTCCTGAAGCGATCACCGCAGTCGGCTCGGTCCTCTGCGATGGCGTGGCGCTCACGAGCGTCGCCTCTGATGCGCTCACCGTGAGCACGGCGGGGAGTTGGTACTTCGACCAGGTCGCGCGAACGCTCTACGTCCACGCTCTCGACAGCAACGACCCGTCGCTACACGTGCTTTCCCTCGGCGTGACCTTTGGCTGCGCGGACCAGGCGGGCTACTGGAACACGCTCTACTATGACGCGCGGCTGAAATCAAAGCCGACGCTGACGAAAGCGAAGGACCCGCTCTTTTTTGGCCGCATCGTTTTCGGAGGATCCACAACCGGGCTGGAGAACGCCGACGGCCTTTTTGATCTCATCGCGGAGAATGGCGGGGCGCTCTTCGGCGCGCAGATCCGCCACTTCCAGGGCTTCGACACCGATGCCTACGCCGCCTTCACCCGGCTCGATACAAGTGTCGTGCAGAATGTCCATGTGATGCAGGATATTTTCCAACTCGATTTCGTAGATCGGCGTTCCTTCTTTTCGGTCAAAGCGCCCTCGCGCGTATTCGATGTAACAACCTATCCGAACATCAAGACGACGAACATCGGGAAGGAGATCCCGCTCGCCTACGGCACGATCCTCGGGATGCAGGTCATGTGCGTCGACGAGGCAATCGGCGGCTCCCCGACTCAGTACAATTTCAAGATCTGCGATACCGCAGACCATGCGAACGGCATCCAGTCCATTGATAACGTCTATGTCGACGGGAAAATCGTCACGCCGACGAGCTCCAGCCTCACAAATGGCACCTTCATTCTGGCGCTCGCTGACTATAAGCCGGGCAACACCGTCACCGCCGACGTCCACGGCTACAAGGACGGATCGAGCAATTTCATTTCCTGCGCGACCGACGTGATCCTCGACCTGCTCAGCATCTACTACGCCATGACCTATATCTCCGCAAACTACAACCTCACCGAGTGGGCCGCAGCAAAGACCCTCCAGGGGGCTACCCTCCCCGGCGGGATCGGCCTCGTGGTCGAAAAGGCGACCGAAGTATTCACGATCGTCGAGGACATTTGCGCGAGCACACTCCTCAATCTCATCCCCCAGGACTCCGGCGTGCTCACGCTCCGCATGTACGACCCGAACCGCGCGACGACTCAGACCTTCAAGGCGGATGAAGTAATGGCCATCCCCGCACGGGACTACGATACGACTCAGGTGATTTCCTCGACGATGGTCGGCTATGCGAAGGATTGGGCGAAAGGTTCCTGGCAGCAATTGCATGACCTCTCGAAGCAGGCGGCGATTTACGCGGTCTACAAGGTGAACCGGGAGACGGCATTCAACACGCTGTTGACGACCGCTGCCGATGCGCAGACCTTTTCGACGCTCATGTTGCAACTTGCCGGGGCGGTGCTGAGCCGGCTGACGGTGAACTTCAAAATGTCGCCCCTGGGATGCGAGATTATGGATTTCGTTTCCGTGCCCGTGGTGCGTGCGAGCAAGGTCGTACAGACAGTCATCATGGAAGTCTTGCAGATCGATAAGACTCCGAGTTCGGCAATCGTCCTTGGAGGCCGAGTAGTGAGGGCAGCATAATGGGCGTCAGCATCGGCGATCTTATGGACGCGATCAGGGCGCTCAAAGCGCAACTCGCCCCCCTTCCGCAGTCGGCGGCGGGAGTGGGGCAGGAGGTAGCTCTTAACCCGGGGTTAAACGCAAATCTCGTCGCTCCGGCAGGTGGAAGGTGGCGAGTTTACCACACCGCTACGACAAATACGGGCCTTTGGTATACAGGGCTTCAGGTTTCCATTGTTGCCGGGGGGGATATCGTTGAGGTAGCCATCAGCGGGACCGTCGCCTGGACCGGCCTTGCCTGGAGGATTGCATGACCATAGACTTCACGAAACCCGTCCTTGTGATGCCCGATGGAAGTTATGTCGTAGCAGTGAGCAATCCATCATACCCGCAATACAATGTGACGAGCGACCCTGAGTTTGCTCCGCTCTGGGCCAGCATCCAGGAGTGGCTGGCAGCGGGCAACACGGCGGCGCCATACGTCCCTCCTGCGCCCGTGGCCCCTGATCCGAAGATCGCAGCGCAGGCGACGCTCCACGATCTCATGCTCAAGTATGTGAACTCGATCATGGTCGGGCCAAGCGCGCCGCTCACTTACGCGCCCGCTTGGCTCGCGGCCTGGAAAGCGGCGGGGATGCCATGAAGAGGATAGAGTGATGGAGAAACCGAAAACAGCAGCCCGTATGCTCGACGCTCTCTGGTACGCCGTTTTTGGCATGGATGAAAAGGATGGCATGTTTGCCATGGTCAAGGCGCTTTGGGACGATCGGCAGAAAGCTGATCCATGGACGCGGGCGGATCATTTCAGAGAACGCGATGAAAACAATAGCAGGACGCAAAAAGAAAGAGAGAAAAATAAGGAGCGCTGGAAGGTCAGCCGGGAGGCGATCTGGATGCTTGTTTTCACGGGAGCGATGTCGATAGGGACAATCGCCACGGTCATTGTCATGCTCGCACGAATGGCGGGGAAGCATTGATGACATATCAGAATCGCGCCTTCTTCCCCTATGACGTTCAGCACTTCGGGTGCTATTTATTCTCGATCTGTTTTCATCTCGATAGGCGTTTCGGGCTCGGCATCTTCACGGACGAGGGGATGCTAAAAATCTACAACGACGAGGAGGCCGACCGCGATCTCGGCCCCGAGTCTTTCGTCGACTCGCCGCAGCATCTCTGCGATCATGTTTGCCGCAACCAGGTAGCTTTCGAGGACATACATTACCCGGCAGACCATCAGACAACGGGCGATGAGTTGGAAGTTCAGGATTGGATCAATCCAGCGACGGGGAGCCATCATTTCATGGCGGCGCAGAACGGGACGGTCATTTACGATCCGATTGAAGGCGGCTCCATTATGGCGCGCGTGGGCCATTGCGAGAGCAAGCGTATCTTCAGGGTGCTCACAGGAGCACAGGGCGAACAACCATAGGGAGGGGTGATATGAAATTCAAAGATGCTCTCAAGGCAGCAGGCAAGGCGATCTGGGATTTCGTCTGCGACAAGAACGGCGGCAGTGACGAGAAGCGGCTACTCGGCGTCATCTTCCTGATCGCTGCTCTCGTCTACGTGTTCACTCGGAAGGCTGGCCCTGATGTGTGGACGACCGCGGGCGGAATGGCGGGAGTCGGAGTCGGACTTCTCATCGCTGCCGGGGCGCAGGACGGGATCGCCCCGAAGATTCCGGCAACGCCTCCGGCGAATCCCGGCGCCGGACTCTCGGGGAGCTGACCATGAACGATGGCACCATTCTGCTTTACAAAGGCAACCGCAAGAATCTCGTGGATCGCGTGATCATGGACGTGACGGATTCGCCATATTCTCATACGGCGATCTACCTTGCGGGATTCACATTCGAATCGACCGTGTGGCAACTCCCAGACTCGAAACCGTGGATGCTCTGGCGCTATCGAAGCGGCATACATATCACGATGGGCGAACGTGTCGCCGATCTCCGGCTGCAGCCGAAGTCAGGCAGGACGCTCGAAGAGGCGCGCGCGGGGCTTGCGAAGGCAATCGAGCTTGTGAACTCGCGCGCCTGGTATGCGTTCGCCCTCACGATCTTCGATGCCGTGCTCTATCCGACCCGCGCGCTCTGGAAGTGGATCTACAGGAAGACCGGCTGGGCGCCGTTCGTGAGCAGCTCCACGAATTGCAGCTACGCTGCGGACCTGCTCGAAAAAACTATGGGGCTCGATCTCTGGTCCAGTATGCCGGAGAGCCTCACGGTTCCCGGGGATTATCTCAAGTGCGACGCTCTTGAGGTCGTAAATTGAAAGGCAGGTTATAGGTGTGCAAATCAAATGGTGGGTACTTCCGGTCATCCTTCTGGCGGGTATTCTTATCGGCGGTGGTGCTGTCTATCTGCATGATACTGCCGCTGGCAGCGCAGCAGAAAAGCGACTCACCGCCGACAAGCGCGCCCTCTACGCTCGGATTGATTCAGGCATCGCAGCTCTTGCAAAAGGCCGATCCCTTATTGACGCAGGTGATAGTGCTCTTGCTGAAGAAGGACGACGAAATCAAGAACTTGCGAACGGACTTGAGCAACTTAAGCGAGCAGATGCGGATCGACAACGAGTGGAGGCAGAGCGTCAACGCGGGGAGACAGAAGCAATACGACGACTTATTGAGCAAGCTAACAGCCTCGGAAATGGAACGGGCGAAGCTGTTGACCTTGTTCGTAGCGCTCAAGAGCTCATACGACGCGCAATCGCTCAACTATCAGGCGCTCCAGGAACAGGCGCAGTCGGTAATCGGTGACTACGAGACGGCGCTGAAAGGGGAGCGAGCCCAGAAACTCGCATGGCAGATCGGCGGGGGCATCGCCGTGGCCGTCCTCGGGGGGCTCGCGGGCTATGAGGTCGGGCACCAGGTTTTGCACTGGTGGTGAAATGATACGGCGGGGAGACTGAAAGTTCAGCCTTGCCCCGCCGTGCGCGCCTCGTGCAGGATTTCAGGCATCGACCGCTTTTCGAGCGAATTCTGAGATTGTCAACAAAATGTCATCGGATAAGCAAAAAGGCGCGTATTTGGTGACATTCCAAAATTGAGGATAATCAGAGGTCTCCGTAGGCATCGGCTATCACATAGGCGCCGCTACTTGTGGAGGTCTTGAAAACGGAACCGTTCTTGTAGATAGTCACAGTCACGTCAGTCGAAGGGTTCCCATCTTTTTGTGCTGAGATGTAGAGAAACATCTCTGTAGACTTCGTGAATGAATAACTCCAAGGGATTGAGACACCGCTCTGCTGACTTGTTCCTTCACTCGAATTTTGATAAGTGACATCGGCAGTCGCCGTTGACCCCGTGACTCGGTACTCGACATTCACCGGGCCAAGAATGGTGGGTCCTGCTATATCCGGCAGCGATTGCTTTTGACATCCTGCAATCGTAAGGATCGCCAAAAGAACTATTAACTTTTTCATAGCATCCTCCAAGCATCATTATACCGTCTGACCGACCGAAGCACAATGGAATTGCCGTGTATCATAATGCCCCCTCGCGTATCTTTTTGGCTCAGCCAAAATATCCCGCAAAGTGTATCAATATGGCCCATGGTTGCGATGATTTTTTGTTGACACCCACCATTCTACGTGCTACCCTTGTGTTCGTCAGCTTCCGATAATAGATACAACGGTCTACTAAAAGGATGAAGCTGACGGAGGGGTATAGTGGCCTACGTCAGAACAATGGGAGGGGAGAAAGGAAAAGCCCGTGTCTCCCAAATCATCAGAAGTTGTAGATATGATCGTGGACCTCTGCGCTCAGGTCGAAGCGCAGATGGGCAAATTGCGCAGAGACTATCAAATGTCCGTCTACGAAGTGTGCACAGGAATCAGCAATCACATCTCAAAGGATATGGATCGTTTCATCTATCATGTGCGGCGATTAATCGATCAGAACGCTTTCCTGTACGACCGGGTTGTCGCACTGGAGAAGCGCGATGATTCCGAAAGAGTATCGCGTCGAAATCGGGACTTACACAATCTGCAGGAAGGGCAAAAGCGCATTTACGCTGGCAGCTCCGAGAATCTGGCTCCGGTACAGCGGGGCGGCGCTCGGGGACGAGTGTCTGGCCATTACAGACAAACGGGATAACAGCCTCCATTTCTATCTGAAAAAAAGGAAGGCATCATGATAGATGCCTTGGCGCGCGTCTCAGACGGTACTCGAATGCTCGCGGAAGCGCGTACTGCTTTCGATGCCCTGAAAATAGCAGATGCAGCCGAAGCCTATCGCTATGCGATGAAACTGGCCGGGGGAAGCGAAGAGGCGCAGAGAAGTGCATCGACTCTGAAGCTGAGGGCCGAGCGCCTGGCCGGCGAGCTGCTGCGCGACATGCCCGAGACGAGAGGCGGGGATCGAAAGTCCGATGGTAGGACTTCTGATCCGAAACCGGGCACCTACGCCGAGCAGGGGATCGACAAGCGCGTCGCGGCGCGCTGCCAGAAGATAGCGAGCATTCCAGAAGAAAAGTTCGAGGAGTTCCTTGCAGTAGCGGAGGAAATAACAAACGCTGGGATTGTTCGCATTGCAAATGAGATAGATCGCTTCACTGAGAGCGAGGCTCCTGATCTCCCGGATGAAAAGTACCGAGTCATCTATGCCGATCCTCCATGGAAATATGGGAGTGCTCAGCACACAACTGAGGAGCAGGAAACCGTCCTTGCCAATCACTACCCGCCGATGGCGGATGACAAGTTGCTTTCCCTCCCCGTAAAAGAAATAGCAAAAGACGAATCTGTTCTTTTCATGTGGGCCACCTCTCCGCGCATCCGTTTCGCTTTCGAGTTAGCTGATGCATGGGGTTTTGAGTACAAGGCGCTTTTTGTCTGGGACAAAATAAAGCACAACGTCGGCTACTACAACAGTGTGCGCCATGAGTTCCTTCTGATTTGCACGCGGGGATCTTGCCTGCCTGATTCTAAAGAACTTCATGACAGCGTGGTGAGCATCGAGCGCACCGAACATTCGGTAAAGCCAGCCTACTTCCGAGAGATCATCGATAGGATGTATCCGAATGGAAAGCGTATCGAATTATTTCGCCGTGGCGGCAGAGTAGGACGGTGGGATGTATGGGGGGATGAAGCGAAATGAGTGAAGAGCGCACACCGTACTACGAAGATATGTACCGGCTCGGGATTGAGTTTCAAGATTTCGTGGTCCGGCAACTCATCAAGAAAATCGGGCTCGCGGTCTCCGTCTATTCATTCACCGATAACCAATTCAAAAAGGGCGAGAGTGGAACCGGCGGATGAAGGTGGCACTTGACCAAATACTCGAAAGCCTGTTCGTCGCTCATCGGAGGATCTGTCTCCACGAATGCGACCAAGGGCCGTTCGATCTTGCCGGTCCTCCGCCGCTCGGCCTCCAGGTCCGTAGCGAACCAGAGCATGACCCTCCCGACGATCCAGTCCGGCGGTTTGCCCGTCACCTTCTCGATCTGGGCAATCAACCGCGAGACAGAGGGCGGCCAGGGAAGAGCCCCGGCGAGCTTCTCCCTGATCAGCGCGGCCAAGGAGATCCCCCGTGTGAAGGCCTCATCCGAAAGGCGTTTGCGAAACTCTTCATCAATCCGGATAGGAAGTTGTCTGCTCATGAGAGTGAGAGTACACATGTGTATCATACTTGTCAAGCTTTTTCCTATGAAATCGACTCTGAAGCTGAGGGCCGAGCGCCTGCCGACTCCCGTCACGTTCCTGCCGCTCAAGTATCGCGTTGAGGATATCGAGGCGCTTGCGTCGAAGCCGCGGGAAGAGGGCGAGCGCAGACGGAGGAGACTGGCATGACGCACTCCAACTGCTCCGCCGCGCTGATTCGCCGCTATGACAAGCTGACTATGGACGAGCTGCAGGCGGCTCGGCAAGCGATTGAAGTCGATCCAGAGAATGCCAATCCAGCGCACGCCAACGGCGAATCGATCTACCTCTACAAACCGAGCGCCCGCTCCAAGTTGGAGGCCATCGCGTGGGCGATCACGCACAAGCTCATGGAAAAGAGGATGGCATGATCGCCCCCGTGAAGCCCCGCTATCCCCGCCTACTGGCGCTGGACGTCGCCCGGGAGATCATCGACGCGCTGGCGCCTGCCTGCTCGCGCATCTGCTTCGCCGGCTCGCTGCGCCGTGAGAAGGCCGATGTCGGCGATATCGAGATCCTGTATATCCCGGCGACGTCCTGGCCCAGAGAACTGGTCAACCTGGCCGATAACACAATCGCCCGGCTGGAAAAGGACGGAATCCTTGAGCGCCGACTCAACGTAAAAGGCCGTGAGACCTTCGGCCGGCTCAACAAGCTCATGCGCCACATCGCCAGCGGGATCCCCGTCGATCTCTTCGCGGCCAGCTTCGACAACTGGTTCAACCGCCTTGTCTGTCTCACGGGGCCAAAGGAATTGAACCAGCGGATATGCAGAGAAGCACTGCGCATCGGGTGGGGATGGAATCCGGCGGGAGTCGGTTTCACTGCGAAGGACAGCGGCCAGGTCGCGCGGATGGAAAGCGAGGAGGACGTATTCGACTTTGTCGGCATTCCTTTTTGTGAGCCAAAGGATCGGAGGTAGCTTATGCACGAATGCCCGGACTGCGGACAGGCCTGCGATTGCGATGGCGAAGACACCTGGTGGAATAACTACGATCAATGCGAACACTGGCACGATCCCGAATGCATAGGGAATCCGGACTATGTCGATCCCGACGATGACTTCGATTACGAGGACAACGAACCCATAACAGGAGAAGTTCCAAGTCCGGAAGGCTACGAGGATGAGGGGGATCCGGCATGATCGCGCTCGCCATCGTCGCCTACATCCTGGGCGCGCTCCTGCTGGCGCTACTCTTCGCGGCGACTTTCATCGCTACGCTGATTCACCAGGAAGAGAAACTGTGTCTGCTCGAAACCGTACGACCTGATATGTACGAGTCGGAAGAAGCTCGCGAGTAATTGGGAGGGCCCCCGCGCATGCGGGGGGCGAAAGAATTCAGCGGAGGTGTTTATGGTCAGAGCAAAGTTTTCTTGCGAGTCGGTCGCAAAGTTCGCGTACGGGTCGGAGCAGGTGAAACTCCGCGCAGTCGGCCCGAAGACCGGGGAGGTCTTGAACGCAGAGAACGCATCATTCAGCAAGGCCACGCCGAGCGGGACCCTTGAAATGACGATCGACAATCCGGCAGCGCAGGGTTTCTTCAAGCCGGGAGGCGAGTACTACCTGGACTTCTCGGATGCGGCGGCCGAAGCGCCGAAGGAGGAAGTTCTCCCGTAGAGGTTTCACCAGGAGCCGAGCGCGCGCGCTGACAACAGCGCGTTTTCGGCTCCTACCGGGCGGCAGGGGAGTTGTCAGACTTTGCCCCTGCCGGCCCGGCTTTTCAACAGCCCCACGTGGGGCAGAAGGAGCCGATAAATGGATTCTACCACACAGAACGTGCCCGCAATACAGAAGGCGATCAACGCTCTGGCGGGGTTCAAGAACAAGGGGATGACGTTCGCACGACGTGAGGATCTT
>Ga0187886_1001906_pt1 | contig 17679 bp, 12 predicted proteins | sample June2016WEW_20_1_FD_133001 | JGI IMG/M metagenome (GOLD analysis project Ga0187886, IMG submission 133001) | Peatland microbial communities from SPRUCE experiment site at the Marcell Experimental Forest, Minnesota, USA - June2016WEW_20_150 | ecosystem: Environmental > Terrestrial > Soil >... | reverse complement strand
TCTTAAACCGGCAAGCTCCTTAGTGCGTAATGCAAATTCTCTCTGAGTTTTTTCCAGCTCAATTTTTAGAGCATCTATCTCCCCGGCTCGGGTATCAGACTCCTTCCGTGTCTTTTCCAGTTCGCTTCTTAAACCGGCAAGCTCCTTAGTGCGTAATGCAAATTCTCTCTGAGTTTTTTCCAGCTCAATTTTTAGAGCATCTATTTCCCCGGCTCGGGTCTCGGACTCTTTCCGTTCCCTTTCCAGTTCGCTTCTTAAACCGGCAAGCTCCTCGGTACGAGCAGCAGATTCCTTTTTCAAAAACGCCGTCATCGATTCTGCTTCATCAAGCTTTTCTTTTACCAGGTTATCCTGAACCTGATTCACAAGATTCTTTACTTGATTATATGAATCACCAACAAACCATTCTGAATCCTTATTTTTTCTATTTACGCTATCTACCGTAAAATCCACAGGCCCAAGAAGCTGGGATACAGCATAAAACTTATCTTTGTATCCAACGATATTAAACCCTCTGTACCCCTCATCCACTAATTCAGGCAAGTTATAATTCACAACAGACCTTAGCTGCTTTAATGAATCCTCAACGAAACACTTACCAGAAATCTGGTACTCCTTAAGTTCACTGGCTTTTAACTTAGTCAAATCCACAGTCCCAAGAAGCTGGGATACAGCATAAAACTTATCTTTGTATCCAACGATATTAAACCCTCTGTACCCCTCTTCCACTAATTCAGGCAAGTTATAATTCACAACAGACCTTAGCTGCTTTAATGAATCCTCAACGAAACACTTACCAGAAATCTGGTATTCCTTAAGTTCACTGGCTTTTAACTTAGTCAAATCCACAGTTCCAATATCCTGGGATATCGCATAATATTTATTTCTATACAGAACGATATTAAACCCCTTGCAGCCTTCTTCAATTAAATGAGGGGGCTGTTCCAAATTATAAGTAGAAATGAGCTTACTTGGAGGAATAAAAGCTTCTTCAGCCTGAAGAATAGATGAAAAATCAAAATCTTTACTGTTCTCAATTAAATCTTGAATTTCGACCAATCTTTTTGTGGATTGTTCAAATTCATTTTTAAGACGTGAGATTATAAAGATGTTCTGTTTATGAAATGTAAGTTCGTCCATGACGCGAAGGAAAAAACTCACCATAACCAATGCCCAAATTTTCCTAGGTTCATTCAAATTGAGTCCAATATCACGGAGTAAATCTCGCAGCGGTAATCCCGTCATAATCAAACGATCCTTATCTATAATAGAAAATGCTATAGCGTCTAACCAGTCTTTATAGACTGCGTTTAGGGGAGAAGTTCTGAAATAAGCAATTATAAATCTAAATACATCTATTATCCCGGGTTCATTACTCATCCGTTTAGGTAATGTTTTATCAATCTGATCAACAACCCGTGGTCCCGCAAAATAATTTGCACAATAATGGTCTGTCAGCACGTAATTCTTTTGTAAAGCCATTGAATTTATTTCTTTTCTCATCCTATCCAGACCATCATCAGTAACAAAATCTAATTTTAAGTCGTAATTATTCCTAAAATCTTTTCCAAGTTGATATGCCCAATTACCCCACTGTAGAAACTTCTTAGATACATCAAACTTTTTTAAATGATTAAAAAGAAAACTAATTTCTTTAAAATGACGCTTAATGACCCACCTAAGAGTAGAAAGATTTCCAGAAGGTCCACAGATAGCTCTTTTCAACTCCATTTCATAGGTTGGTATATTAATTGCCTCTTGAAAGATTACAGAGTGATCACAAACTTCGGCAACATCGTAAATGGTTTGAAAAATAGGAACGCCTACCTTTTTATTTATTTCTTGCTGGCGTTTTGCACAGGCTTTTATATATTCTACCGATAGAGAATTATCTGCAACTTTGGTTACTAGGCAAGGATTACGTTTCCCTTCACTAAACCAAAAAATTATTACCCCAATCTGTTCACTTTCTACAATACCATTGGCTTCTTTATTAAACCTAAATAATGGTGTGATTTGACCATCAACATTCAGTTTAACCGGCCAAGAGATAGCATGGTCACGTATATACTTAATTAATTGAGAAATCATCTAAAACTTCATCACAAATTAATAACACAAAAATCCATAATGACCAATAAAATCGCTGATGATTTGGGGACTGCAAAATTTATAAAATTGATAAATTGAATAAAATACGTTATTGTTATAATCATCAGGTGTTAAAAGTTCCTCCACAAAAAATTTTACTGCATTTGTGTTATCTAAAGGTATCATATATTGAGGAAGTCGATAATCCGGATACAACCAATAAGCTTCAATATGTTTAAAACCAGCTTCCTTGAGAAGTTCTTCATATTCTTGTTTTGAATAGGTATATTCAAGAAAAGGCATACCTCGCACATTTTTAGATAATTTTTCAGCCTCCTCTCTATCCATAATCGAAATATACTTCATATCAACATGAGGCTCAGGAATTCCTAAAAAATAACCCAAGTAGTATCTATTCTCTATTCCAAGCATAAATTTGCCTTCTGGTTTTAGTACGCGGCGGACTTCTTTCAGCGCTCGAAGCTGCACCTCTCGCGGATCTTTGTTGGTTTGGCCTGTTGGAATCCATTCTAAAACACCATTCATTATTGCTAAATCAAACTGATTTCTACCAAACGGTAGCTTCACCGCATCAGCGAGAAAAACTTTAAGATGGCGAAGATTGTCCTGCTTGGCCCGTATTTTTAGAAACTCAACATCAACTGACGAACTATCTATAGCCACAACAGAACACTTTTTGGCCAACTGACATGCTATACCGCCGGTTCCAGTACCAATGTCCAAGACTTTTGTAGGAGAACTAATATCAACAAGATTAAGCCAGGCTAAACGATTAGGTGCTAATGCTTCTTGTAATTTATTAGGCGCATTTTCTTGCTGCACACTTTTAAGTGCCTCTTGCCAACCCTCTTTACGAGCAACTTCCAGAAATCTTTTAGGGTCTTCGGCCCATATAAAGCCGCCATACTTATGAGATTTCGTCACTTTAAAATCCTTGTTCCTTTTTTCCTTAAAACTTCCTGAAAAACCGTTTCAAGCGATACCAAGCCGCCAAAAATATTTTTTTCTCCAATCTTAATGTGACTGATTCCTGAACGACGATCTATATGAACTATTTTCCCATCAACTTTCTCGGAACAATCCAAACCAATAAAATAATCTCCACCTATTAAATTTAATCTCACAGAAAATTTGAATATCACGATTTCATTTTCACTAACTGGACTAACATCGACCTTGCCAAACCAGGTATTGCTCGCATAGACAACCATGCCATCGATGGTTCTTACACCAAAACTAAATATCGGAGACTCAATCACCTTATAAAATTTAGTTTTTGAATAAATATCGACCCAATCACCAGATTGCACAGCCACAGGGTCATATCGGTCTCCATAAACAATTAAATAATCTATAATTTCAGCGCGTTTATCTCCAAAACGATACTCGTTTTTGTTATAACTTTTTCTATTAAGACAATTGTCAACCGATGGTATTTCTTCAAAAAATTTATCTAATTCTGTTGTTTTTGGTTGGGCAGGAACTACTTCAGCACTTTGATTTAAAGAAACATCATTTTGTGGAGCAATTTGGTCAACGAGCTGTTTTGCTTCTTCGAATGATATAGCAACAACAATTTTGTTCTCTGCAATAAGAGATCCTAAATAATCATCCTCTAAATGGACAAAATCTATGGGACCTGCGGATTGTAAAACTGCATAATACTTTGTTTTATAATGAACAATGTTAAAGCCTTTGTATCCTTCTTCAACTAAAACCGGCAAAAACTGATAGTTTGAGATTTTCCCTGTAAAAAGTAAATCAAGGTAATAATTAGTAATTACTTTTGGTTCGCCTATCTCTACAATTTCACCTCTTTCAAGTAAAATAGCCGTATCGCAATGTCTGATAACCGCATCGGTATTGTGGCTTACAAATATGATGGTTATGCCGGCGTTCTGAAACTCATGAAATTTCTGAAAACATTTATGCTGAAACTTCGCATCGCCTACGGCCAGAGCCTCATCAATGATGAGAATATCAGGGTTAACATTTATAGCTGCGGCAAAAGCCAATCGCACAGACATTCCAGAGGAATAAATTTTCATTGGTTGGTCAATGAATTCTCCGATATCGGCAAAAGCCTCAATCTCAGGCAGACGTTTTTTCATCTCTTTGTCCGAAAACCCCATCAAGGCTCCATTCATAATCGCGTTCTGGCGACCGGTAAATTCCGGGTTAAAACCGGCACCCAGGGAAAGAAGTGCAGAAACCCTTCCGTTAACCGCAACAGTTCCGGTCGTAGGTTTTAAAATCGAACAGAGAATTTGCAAAAGTGTGGACTTGCCTGAGCCATTTCTGCCTATTATGCCTACGGTTGTTCCTTTTTTTATCTCAAAATTGATATCTTTGAGTGCCCAGAATTCACGATGGTACTTTTTGTTAAAAGGATGAAAGGCCTCCAGAAAACGCTCCTTAGGAGAATTAAAAAGCTTGAACTTTTTTGAAACATTCCGAACGGATATCGCAATTGATTCCATTATCATAAAACTTCTGCAAATTCCGGTTTTAATTTCTTAAAAGTGAAAGCACCTGCCGCCAATATAGATATGCACACAGCCCAGAAATAAATACCCAGACGGTAATTATGCCAAATAGGGGCATGATAAATAAAAGAAGACTGAAAGCCCTCAATCACATAATAGACAGGGTTTAGCTTAACAACATATCGATATTCTTGGGGTATCATCTCAATAGGCCATACTATGGGAGTAAACCAAAACCAAATATTAAGAATGACACCAAGACTGTGTCCTACATCTTTCCAGAAAACATTTGCAGCAGAAATAATCCAGCTAAGCCCAAGGCTGAATATCGACAAAGCAAAAAGATAATACAGGAACTGGAAATTATATACAGATAGAGAAATCTTATTTATCAATAAGACTATGAATAATATGATTAGCATAATACAATGAGTGATAAGACTTGCTAATAAATATACCAATGGAAGTATCTCGGTTGGAAAAACTGTCTTCGTAACCAGATGAACATTAGCGTTCAGCGCATTTGCACTCGTAGCCAATGTCTCAGAAAACGTCAGCCATGGTATTAAACCACACAAAAATACCACGATAAAAGGAATGTTACCGGCCGGTCGAATTTTAAATCCCACTGAAAACACAAACCAATAGACCAATATCATCATTAAAGGATTTATTACCGACCACAATAGACCCCCAAGTGTGCCGGCATAGCGGCTTTGAATCTCGCGTATCGTCATTGCAATTATTATTGAACGATAGGCGTAGATGCGTCTTAAAAAATTGAACAATTGGACTGTAACGTCAAATTTCATCCTGCCCCTTGCCTGACTTCGTCTAAACTCCCGACGAACTCCGTCCCTGTTGGTTACAGTGAAGAATTTCTTTAAAGAGAAAAAATTATAACCATTACTCTTTAATTACTTATGACTTTTTTATAAACAAAACAGGTATTTTAGCCGCAAATATACTTATCTGTCAATTAATAGCCTATAATACAGCCAATATAATAGAGAAACTATTATGCAACCCCTTTAAGTATCTTTGTTTATAACCCCTGAATTGCCCATTTTGCCAAAACCTTTGAATAAGAATTGCTCACATTTAAACTAATAATTGTTTTTATAGTTCTTTTACTTTCATTTTTCAGTCCTCGTCCTCAGGAGATATTTCAAGACTTTGACCCGACCTGTTGAGTTTTAGCTATTATGGGAAGGATATAATCATTCAACCTCTCTTTAAAAATTGGCAGGTCAAACCTGATAGCATTCTGACGACAATTTAAAGGAGAGATCTTATCGCGTTTCTCTTCAAACTCAATAATGGCTTGTTTTAAAGCTATTGGAGTTTGTTCATAAAAGAATATTCCGGTAGGAGCAGTGTTGTTAGAAATATCATTTAATGGCAGAACAGTTTCAGTAACTCCGCCTTTGCCATAGGCAATAACCCCTTTTCCACAAGCCTGAGCTTCTAACGGGACAATTCCAAAATCCTCAAGACCGGGAAATATCAAAGCTGTGCATTTTTGCAGATATTGCGAAACCTGATTATCATCCAGATTATCGAGGAAATGTATATTCTTGCCTGTGTTGTTTTTAAGACACTCCAATTCCGGGCCACTGCCTATTATCAGCAAATCTCGGTCAAAATCACGAAAAGCCTCTACTGCAAGGTCGATACGCTTATATGGGACAAGGGCCGAGAGAACAAGATAATAGCCGTTGTCTTCTGTTGAAAGATTAAAACGGCCGCAATCAACCGGCGGATAGATGATATCAGAGTTTCGGCCGTATGATTTTTTTATCCTGTCTTGAACACATTTACTGCAGGCAATAAAATGTGTAACATTTGAAGAAATACGATAGTCCCAGGATTTAAGATAATTCAGTGCCAGGCCTGCAAGAATACGTTTTGGAAAACCAAATTTTTTCAGATATTCATTCCTTAATTCCCATGCATACCGCATTGGAGTAAAACAGTAACATATATGCGGCGTTTTCGATGGGCATTTGACACCTTTAGCTACACAGTGACTGAAACTCAAGACCATATCGTAATCACTCAGATCAAAATTCCTGATTGCACTGGGAAAGAGCGGTAAATATCTTCGGAAGTTATTTATTGGACCGGGCAGTTTCTGAATATATGATGTATATATGTTATGCGATTCGATTTCACATGAAACCGAACCCGGTATATGCACCAGAGTGAAGATGTCCGCTTCAGGATAAAGCTGACAGGCAGCTTCCAGACAACGTTCACCGCCGCGCATTCCGGTCAGCCAGTCACTGATGACAGCAAGTCGAACATTTTTGTTTTTTGATTGTTTCACAAAGTTAAGGAATGTTTACTTTCTTCTTATAATTACATTTATACTTTCCCCACCCTTATTAATATACTCGTATACTACGTCACCTAACAGCCATGTCAAGGCCGTTTCATTCTGCGCGTTCTTCGATATTATTCTCACAACATATACGGCATTGGACGGAATATCATCCTTCTCATAGACCACCCCTTCCCGCTGAGCATAAAAAGCAATGCGTATATCAGGCACAGCTACTATGTCCGTATTATCAGTATTGGCTCCAAGCCACTTTGCGGTTGCTCTATGGCCTTGCTTTTCCATACGTATAGGCATGAACAATTTGGGAACACATACGAAAAAACCAATAAAAAACAGAATCAGAAACCAGAATTTTTCGTTTCGACCCGTAACAGAAATAGAATCTGCATCTCTGGAAAATATGTGTCGAAACCAGATTGCCAACTCCTGTAAACCAATAGGCACATAAAAAACTAAAAGTATTAGTAATGGCAAGATATGTCTGTAACTCATATACCTGTATCTGCAATATAGACACACCATTAAGAACACGTTTAAAATTATAAGAGCACCTGCTAAAAAAGTTTCCGTCTCATACCATTTTCGCGTTTTAAACCATGTGTGCATACCTATCAACAAGGCTGGAACAAAAAACCACATCAGCGTTTCACCAATATTTTGGCCAAGTTTGCCAAAAGCTTTAGGAATATCCGATCCTGCAAATTGCGATGCGAACATGATTCGATTTGATTTTTCAGAAATTTCTATCTGCCGAAATTCTTGTGTGAACAAATCAACGTTTTTTTTTGGAAATATTGACCCTTTTAATTTCATATATGGTCCGGCTGTTACTAAAAAACCCGCAATCAGTAAACATATTGCGCATAGAGCTTTACCTCTGTTTATAATTCGTTTATGCCAAACCAATTGCAGTCCAAGCCACAAACTGCCTAACACAATCAACTGGACACACTCAGGCCGAATAAGATATCCCATGCCGCTGGCAAGTCCGGCAAAACCAAACAGCCAGAATCTTTTATTTGAAGCCCCATTTAATATTAACAATAAACCTGCCGTTAAAAAACAAAGGTGCGGCCAGTCACTAAGAACATCGCTGCCGTATTCGGCAGGCTTAGGCAATACGATAAAAATCAATATCGCCCAAAAACTCAACCAGGAACCTGATAATTTTTTACCTATATAGTAAAGGATGGCTATGGTGATAAGCCTGGATAGCAAAGTTACACTTTGAGCACAGTAAATCCAGCTAAACACCGAAGTATTTTTACATAAAAAACTCGTAACTTTATATACCATAATGATTAGCCACGGATAACCAGGATGCTGAGCTTCATTCAACATCGTTTCAACAGGAGCAATTTCAAGCTTCCTGGCATATTCTATAAAAGTTACACCATCTTTAGCTATTATGACAGTTGTAGCAATCAGATATATGCCGATACATAATGTTGCTATCAGCAATATTGAAATGTTGATAAAATCCCTATTTTTGGCTGATCGTTCAAAAATCATTTTTAGTATGCGTTTTTACCTTTTATAATATGCCACGGTGTCCGCAGCAAAATCCATATATCCAACATCCAGGACCAATTTCTGACATAATACATGTCGTATAACAACCTTTTTCTAAGAGATGTGTCCCCGCGTAAATCATGCACCTGTGCCCAGCCGGTCATACCTGCTTTAACCTTATGTCTAAGCATATAATCTTTATATTCTTCAGAGAATTGCTTTTCGTAAACCGGACGTTCCGGCCTCGGACCGACCAGGCTCATTTGACCATTTAATACATTTATAAGCTGAGGAAGCTCGTCAAGACTGATGCGTCGCAGCCATACCCCAATAAACGTACGCCTGGTATCATTATGTTTGGTCCATTGAGGACCGGTTTCGGCATCCACTGTCATTGTCCGAAATTTGATTATCTCGAATTCCTTTTTATCCATCCCAACTCGTGTTTGTTTATAAAACACCGGCCCCTTACTTGTCAGCTTGATTAAAACAGCTACGACTGACATCGGCGCCGCGAATACTGCCAATAATACCAGAGCAACAACACGATCAAAAACTTCTTTTAATATTATGTTAACACCATTCAGTGGCGAATCTGCCGCAGAAAATAGAATATTAGAACCTACGTTTATAACGGTGATAGCGCTTATCGAAGCTAAGTCGCCCCAGTCCGGAATAATGCGCACCGTTATGCCTAAAGATTGAACGGCCTTGAGAATTGGGTATGCTTTTTGCGCCTCATTTCCACTTAAGGTAAGGTAAACTTCGTCCACCGTTTTAATTTTGACCAATTCAGTCAGTTTCTCAACAGGACCATATACAGGCGCTCCCAGCAATTCGGTGCCAATGCAATTCGGTTCATTGTCCACAAAAAAGGCACATCTTAATCCCAGCCATCCTGTCTGCTCGATGTCATGGACAAGTTGCTGACCTTTTTGGCCGGTCCCTATTACAGCATAATACCTTAGGTTGTGTCCCTTCGCACGCAGTCGCCGTATCATTGCCATTGCGAACAAGTGCGAAAAGAACAAGCCTATAAATAACATAACTATGAATATAGCCAGTAGCTTGCGTGAATATGGAACATCCTGAAGATAGTAAAAAAACACCAATACAAAGAGCCCGCTATAGAGACTTGTTTTGCAAATGCCTACAAGCTGAAAAAATATGCCTTGTGTTCTTTTAGGCTTATATAGGCCGGTAAACAGACAACTCAGAAAGCAAATCAGGACTATCGGAAAAGTCAATGTCAGATGTCTTTTGAAATCTGGTATTCCCTTAGATGTGGCAAGTAATCCTGACATGAATCTAAAATAGAAAACAAAAAGCCAGATACAAGCGACCATACAACTGTCGCAGACCATACGAAACAAAGTCACAAATACTGCATGTCGTTTTAACATATTGTATCTTTAAACCTGATATTGCTTGCCGCTTTTCGACACTAACACTATTCTTGAAGAAATAATATCATTAAATTAGAAAGTATTGTTGTCCCTTTTTCAAATAATTTCTGAAATCTCAGGTTTAATCCTGACGCAAAATTATTACATTGTAAATATCTGATTTACAAGGCATTAAAACCTGGTCTGACAAAAGTATTTGTTGTTAGGACTACCTGGTTCTACGCTGGTCTGAAAATTACTAAGGTTATGAAACTATCTAATCACTTAAATTTTGCAACAACCCCGGTCTCTGGCGAAAATCTGTCAAAAAACTATTGCAGTATAAGATGTGTCCAAAAATAATCGTCCGTAAGTCCTTATTTTAGAACGGCTCCCTTAACGAGGCCGAAGGGGCTCGAACCTTCAACCTTCGGATCGGATGACTTTTGAGACCCTACGAGGCAGCTCCTATGTTTTCATAAGTGCCGCCCGATTGAAACACATCCTGTTGCGAATAACCGATAAGACATGGGCTTAAAACTGCGGCTTGGTCAATAACCTCCTGAGAAGGCTAAAAGCTCTTTGTCGCCGCAGCAATGTAAAGGAATTCTCGTTACATGACCTTCGTCGTTCGTGCATTACTAACTGGGCAAAGGCCCTTCCAATTCATGTGGTCCAGAAGTTAGCAGGGCATAGCGATATTAAAACCACAAGGCTGTATTATCTTGCTGTTGAAGAAACTGATTTAGATAGAGCGAGGCTGGTTCAGAAAAAAATACTGGAAAACAACCTGACTGACCCACTTTTGACCCACTCTGCCAAAAATGAGGGTTTTTTCGATGAAAACAAAAAAGGCCAACGAACATAACTGCTTGTCAGCCATTTACTTAAAAGAAACGAGGCCGATGGGGCTCGAACCCACAACCTTCGGATCGACAGTCCGAGGTGCCAGTTGTAAGTGTTGTGTTGACAAGGGCTTAAAATGCGTTTTTTAAGCCAAAAAGTGGATTACAAGTGGTTAACAAGTGAGCATACAAGTGACTAACAACTCAGTAACCACTGCAAATTGACGAACTTTTTGACGAACTATTTGAGAAGAAACTAATTAAAATTGCTATCTGGGTTAATCTGGATAGCCTTCGGGTAAAATATGATATAATAGTTCAAGTTGATTATGTGATGGATAAATGGGAAATTACGGATTAAGAAAACCAGCGGTTTTAGAGTTCTATTGAATACAATCTGACAGCAGGAAAGCCAGCAGATTGAAGGGTATTTTTAATAGTTGAAAAGAGATGGAAATAAAAATGAGAATATTTAGAAAATCGAGTATAGCAGGACTTGTTCTTTTAATACTGAATCTTTCTTGTACCTCACATACGGCATCTGCGACAGAGTGCTGGATAGGCACATGGGCGACCGGCCAGCAACTGGTGGAACCCGGAAACGTTCCGCCTTCGCCGGGATTAGCCAATAATACGCTGCGTCAGGTTGTGCACGCAACCCTGGGAGGGAGCAGAATACGGGTGCAGTTTTCCAATAAGTATTCGTCCGGCGCGGTAACAATTAATTCCGCCCATATAGCGGCGTCAGCGGGCGGCAGTTCGATAAATACGGCAACCGATACGGCACTTACGTTTAGCGGGTCATCATCGGTAACCATTAACGCGGGACAGGAAATTTATTCGGACGCTGTGGATTTCGATGTAACACCATTGAGCAACCTGGCGGTAAGTATTTATTTCGGGTCGGCGTCGTCAACGAGTGTCACAGGGCATCCGGGCTCGAGGACCAACTCCTATATGCAAACCGGCAACGTAGTGAGTGCGGCCAGTTTGACGCCAGCGGCTTCACCAGAGCATTGGTATATTTTGAGCAGGATTGATTTGTGGTTAGATGATTCCTACGGATGTGTTGTAACGCTGGGAGATTCGATTACCGACGGCAGGGGAACGACTACCAACGGCAACGACCGGTGGCCCGATGATTTTGCCGCCCGGCTGCATGCAGACCCGAGCACCGCGAAGGTCGGCGTAATAAACCAGGGAATCGGCGGCAATGGGTTATACGGCGGGCTGGGGCCGTCGGCGCTAACGCGTTTTGACCATGATGTGACCGGTCAACCCGGGGTGCGCTGGGTGATAGTTTTTGAGGGGGTTAATGACATTGGCGGCGGTACATCAGCCAGCAGTATAATTTCCGCATATCAGACGTTCATAACCAAGGCCCATGCCGCAGGCCTCCGGATATATGGAGTGCCGATAACGCCTTTTAAAGGAAATGGTTATTATACAACTGCACATGAGGCCGTGCGCTTAGCAGTTAACGATTGGATAAGGACCAGCGGTCAGTACGACGGAGTCATTGACTTTAACCCGGCGGTGAGCGACCCTGCGGATCCTAACAAGCTGAACGCGGCATACCTCTATCAAAACGACTATCTGCACCTCAATCCGGCGGGTTATCAGGCGATGGCTAATTCCATTGACCTTTATTTATTTAAAAACTCAGCCGACCTTTACGAAGACGGTATTGTGAACTTTGTTGACTTTGCGATTTTAGGCGGTCAATGGCGACAAACACCTGGTACCCCTTCTGCTGATATTGCACCGCCGTGGGGAGACGGGATTGTTGACTTAGAAGACCTCTACGCAATGGCTCAAGAGTGGCTGAAGGAAAAGTAAAAAACGAAGTTGAAGTCAGACATTGACAATGCTGTCAGATAATAAATTTACTTAATCTGACTTTTTTCCAACGGGATCGGCGGGGGTTAAATGTTAAGAGACTGATGGGCTAAAGCCCTTCCTACATCTCGAAAGGATTCAAACCTTCAATCTTTGAGGTACCTTCGGCTTTCTCGCCCGAGGTACAAATTGTTATTACAAGATTAACGTTGAGCTGAATAATTAAAGTCAATTCTGTTGCAAAATCTGTTGCACCATGGTTCTCTATGAGATGTATCCAAAAACAAAAACCTCGCAAGTTATTCACTCACAAGGTTTTACAAAACGAGGCCGAAGGGGCTCGAACCCTCAACCTTCGGATCGACAGTGTGAACAGTATTGAAACTATTGGAGGATAAAGCAATATGCATATCGATTCATATCAGTTCGGAAAAATCATCATAAACGGCTCAGTCTATGACAACGACATCAAGATTATTCACGGCGTTGTCCATCCAAACTGGTGGCGAAAGCAGGGACATTCGCTTTTGCCCGAAGACATTGAAGATATTCTTCAAGCTAGTCCATCGGTTTTGATTATCGGCTGTGGGGCATCTGCAATGATGGACGTGCCAGATGAGACACAAAAGATTTTAAAAAAGCATAATATCAGATTCGAAATACTTGATACTGCAAAAGCAGTACATCGCTTAAACGAATTATCAAAAGGATGTGAAAACCTCGCAGCGGCTTTACACCTTACCTGCTGAAAAAAGTTGTATTAAGTTAAATTATTTGGAAGGAAAAGAAAGAATGAAGTTATATCTTGTCCAGCACGCAAAAGCGGTGTCAAAGGAAATCGACCCGGTACAGCCGCTAAGCGAAGAAGCTTACAAAGAGCTTCAAAAAGTTTGCAATTTCATCAGGCCTTTGAATTTATTCGTGGATTTCTTATGGCACAGCGGTAAAAAACGGGCGGAACAAACCGCAGAAATACTCGCAAAAGCAATATCCGTAAAATCCCAAATTATTAAAAGAGATGATATAGGTCCGAACGACGACGTCATGAAAATAGCAGATGACCTTACACAAAGCGGATACGACATTATGATCGTTGGCCACTTGCCCTTTTTAGGCAAGCTTGCCTCGTTGCTTTTAACCGGTTCAGAAATCAAAGAGATCATTGAGTTCAAAAACGCAGGTATCGTATGCCTGTCCCGCGGCGAAGGAAACAAATGGCAAATCGAATGGATTGTTACTCCGCAAATCCTCGAGTGTCTTGTTTGCTAATATTCTTGAGTAAATATGAATATGATGTCATCGCCTAACATCGGAATACTCACCCCCCGCCTTAAGCCTAACTACGCTGTGATACTTTCCAACTCAAATCCGAAGGCAATGAAGTCAGCAGTACCAAAGGGCACTGAAATCTGACTACAACGCCACTAGCAGAGCCACCATTAGATATTGTCAGATTTGCTTCAGGCAACGCGCAGCTTTGTTGGCATCGGCAACTGAGTCGAAGGCCAGGTGAAATATGGCACGTTTGCCAATTGCTGCTCCCGAAAGGCCTCGCAGATTGATGCCGGCATCAGAGATTAGTCGGACCAATTTGACAGCAAGACCAGGTTTGTCAACACAGGCAACCCGCAGCCCACATAGAGATTTGGCTTTTTTGAAGCCGGCTTGCTTGGCTGCTTTCTCTTGTGCAGCACCTCTGACAGGTGTAACAAATACCACACCTCTACCGGGCTTTTCAGGTGAACGGCGAGCAAGGAGAAATTCAAGATTGGCACTTGCCTGGGCAAGGGGCTCAAGCTTTTCAACTAGGCCACCGGGGCGGTCCTTGATGCCCACAATCCATATATCAACACGAGTTACTTCCAGTTTCATGATTTGTTCTCCAAAAAAGATGATTTCAGAATCTTCCGAACAAAAATTATGCGTAAAACCGGCATATAAGTTTGGTCATCGGGATAGCCTTTGTCAAGACCTTTTACATTCTCTCACCCTCTGCCCTGTTGCAAATGCATCTATCTTTAGGATAATGTCCTACGTATGAAACCGGATAATGCTGGATATGACCGGCATCCGAAGGGGCTCAAACCAGCAACCGCTGGATTGACAATCCGATGCTCAAGGCACACTTGTTTTGCGGATAGGACGAAGATTTTGAACTAAACTCGGCATCTTCCGAGCAACAAATTGTGTCATTAAATTGGAACAGTTTAGACAATCAACTCATTTTACTAAACGTTGCCTGCTGCAAACTTTTATTTGGGGCAATTTTAAGATCAGACGAATTTTGAGACCCTACGAGGTCTGCAAAAAATCACGCCTTAACAGTATTTTTAAGGCTAAAGATGTGGATTCTGGAGGAATTGGCAACGAATTTTGCAAAAAATACTCTGGACTATTGTAATTCAAGGAATATTTTTATATCATTGTGGAATTGGAGTGCTCAGTGGCGTTTGACGAATATTGCAAGGGCTGGAACCCTTTTAGGAGCGACTCGCTGATGCGTAGTAACCGACTGCTGCAAACTACTTGTGTCGTGGTTGCCGGGATAATGGCCCTATGCACCACACCGCTGCAGGGTAGTGAGGTAACCGTCGTCCTGACTAAAGTGGATGACGGCGACGCCAAGTACGTCCAGAACGGCGTCCACCAGGATGACAACTTCACACTGCTTCGGCAGGATTCCATTCCTTTGACTGCGGCGGACCCAGGCCGTCCGGTGAAGATTGCCGTGTATCGAACCAAGACCTTCCAGACGATGTACGGACATGGAGCGGCCATGACGGATTCGTCCGCTTGGGTGCTCATGAATCTGAAGCGGAAGAACCTACAACTATACGAGTACACCATGGAGAAGCTGTTCTCGTCGACCAAAGGCGCGGGCTTCAGCTTCCTGCGGCTACCCATGGGCGCCTCCGACTATACGGCCAGCGCCACTTACTACACTTACTGCGATGTACGATCGCCGGATCTGAGCCACTTTTCGATCGCTCACGACAGGCTGTACATCATTCCCGTGCTCAAGGACGCGCTGCAGCTGAATCCAGAGATCCGGATTCTCGGCTCGCCGTGGAGCGCCCCGGCGTGGATGAAGACCAATGGCAAGCTGGCGGGAATCTCGGAGCTGGACAAAGCCGCTGGCGCCACCTGCAAACTCAGACCCGAATGTTTCGAGGCGTATGCCGACTACTTCGTGAAATTCATCGAACAATACCAGGCGGAGGGCATTGATATCTGGGGCGTCACGCTGCAGAATGAACCGCAATTCGATGCCGCTGCGTATCCCTGCATGCGAATGAATGAGGATGACCAAATCAGACTCGTCAGCCTTCTGGGTCCCAAACTCGCAGCCAAGAGGCTGAAAACGAAAATCTTCGTCCACGACCACAACTGGGGATTGCATCCCGGCGACCGGAAGGTCATTCGCGGCGACGCCAAAATGGACCCTTTGGAGAGCGTGACCAAAATTTTCTCGAATCCCACGGCAGACAAGTATATCGCCGGAAGCGCCTGGCACTGTTACTACGGCGACGCCAACCTCATGGCCAAGACCTACAACACCCTGCATCAGAGGTTTCCCGACAAGGAAATCCTCTGTACCGAGCATGGTGGCTGGGGCAAGAACCGAGGCGGCTGGTGGGGTGATGTGAACTGGGGCATGGCTCACAGTTGGATGGGCGGTCCACAAAACTGGTGTCAGGCGAGTGCGGAGTGGAACCTTGCGCTCAACGACAAGTTCGGGCCCACCCCACGCCCCGATTCCGAAGCAGCAGGGTTGGTGGTGATTCAAACCGGCAACTACCAGGAAGCGAAGTTCGAGCGCGAGTTCTATGGTCTGGCCCAGATGTCTTGTGCCGCCCGCCCCGGCTCGAAGCACATCGCGGCTTCCTTCAAAGGCGCTGACCCCGGCAGCATGGACATCGTCGCCTTCACCTTGCCCAACGGCCGGACCTCGCTGGTTGTTTTCAACAGGAATCAAACAGAACAATCATTCCAGGTCGAGGCGGACGGCAACTTCTTTGCTTACATCGCACCTGGACACAGCATCGTCACGTTCGCATGGTGATCTCCGATCTCCAACTTTTGGCTTGTTAAATCCCAAAGACTTACATAAATTGTTCAATTCGTTTTGGAACACTTATTTTACATAGAATCTTTAGGAGTAATTATTTTGAAAAATCTTGTTATACTTCTTTTTGAATTTATTAGGTTATTATTCAAGAATAGACATAATTTAATTCTTGAGAATCTCTTATTAAGGCAGCAAATCATCATTCTAAAAAGGAAAACAAAAAAACCAAAACTAAAAAATATCGACAGAATCATACTCATCTGGATTTCAAAATTATGGAATGACTGGAAATCAGCATTGATTATTGTCAAGCCAGAAACTTTAATCGGCTGGCACAAAAGGGGCTTTAAGTTTTTTTGGTGATGGAAATCCCGAAGAACAGGGAGGCCATTAATCGATTGGGAATCGATTAAACTCATCCGTAAACTTCAAAGAGAAAATCCAATATGGACACATCAGCGTATTCAAGGTGAACTCGTCAAACTCGGCTATAATGTATGCGATAACACTGTGAAAAAATATATGCTCAAAATCAAACCTGACAGTTCAAAAAGACAGAGCTGGCTTACATTCTTAATAAACCACGCAAAGCATATTGCCGGAATTGACCTGTTTGTTGCACGAACAATCTTCTTCAAGGCAATATACGTATTTGTTGCTATTTCTCATGACAGACGAAAAATAATGCATTTTGCAATTACATCAAATCCTTGTTCTCAATGGGTGGTTCAACAACTCAGAGAAGCTTTTGCCTTTGATGAAACTACAAAATATGTCATTAGGGATAATGACAAAATATTTAGCGAAGATTTTAAGATGCACATAAAGAGATTTGGTTTAGAGGACACGCCCACCACTCCTCATTCACCCTGGCAAAATCCGGTTTGTGAAAGAGCAATCGGCACACTTCGTCGGGAATGTCTGGACCATATGATAATACTCAATGAGAAACATCTTTACAACGTTCTGAATGAATACATCTATGATTATTACAATATCAGTAGAACACATATGTCACTTGATAAAGACTCACCTGAACACAGACCCGTTCAGATAAAAGGTAGAATCGTAAGCAAGCCAATCCTCG
>Ga0187886_1001905_pt1 | contig 17688 bp, 13 predicted proteins | sample June2016WEW_20_1_FD_133001 | JGI IMG/M metagenome (GOLD analysis project Ga0187886, IMG submission 133001) | Peatland microbial communities from SPRUCE experiment site at the Marcell Experimental Forest, Minnesota, USA - June2016WEW_20_150 | ecosystem: Environmental > Terrestrial > Soil >... | reverse complement strand
TCGGTGAGTGCGAGGCTAGGGAGCTCGGCTGGGGACGGAGGGGCGCCGGATGAGTGCGAGATCGTGGTTCGAGGCTAGGACGCAGGGCGCATTCGTATCGGACGTAGATACGGATGCGCCCGAAGACAACGTCCTCGGGCCGCGAGATCGTGCTCAGCCGGTGTCTCTCTGTTTCCAGCCGAGCTCCGAAAAGCAGCGCCTCGTTCGTAGCCGGAGGCTACGGGCGAGGCCGAGGACAACGTATCGCGCTTGCCGAGCGCGGTCAGGCGATGGAGTGCTTCAGTTGATACCAGCCCCAAAGGAGACACGATGAACTCGCTCGTGGTGACGCCCTATACGCCCGACAGGCGCAGCGGTCGCGGCAACCGCACGGTCGGCATCATTCGCGCCCTGGCGCTACTCGGCAAGGTCGAGGTCGCATACGTCGAGTTCGATGGGACCGAGCCCGACCCCGCGCTCGTACGGGATTCGGCGATCGAGTTGAGGAAAATCTCACCGTCGCGCGGATTCAGGCGTGCGTCCCTCTACCGAAAAGCGCGGGCGCGGGGAGTGCCGAAGGATTTCGCGAGCGGTCAGTCCTGCGAGCTGCTTGCGGAGCTGACTAGTTCCGGCAACGAGCGCGTCGATCGAATCGTCGCCGACGGCCCGACCGTGGCGGCGGCTCTGCTTCTACTCGGGAAGGAGCGGCGGATCTCCTACAACGCCCACAACCTCGAATCGACGCTGCGCTCTCAGCTCGAGGGTTGGAACAGGAAAGCCTTGGACGAGCTCGCAAGCTTCGAGCGCCGTCTTTTCGAAACGGCGCACGAGTCCTGGCTACCGAGCATTCGCGATCTGAAAGGGGCAGCCGAGCTGGCGCCCAAAGCGCGCCTTCGCCTCGTCCCCAACGTCGTCGATGTGGCTGCGATCACGCCCGTGCGCACACCCGAGAGTCAGCGGGCCCTCTTCGTCGCCGACTACAGCTACGAGCCCAACAGGCACTCCGCACGCTTCCTCATCACCGAGGTGATGCCAAGGGTCTGGAAGCGGGTTCCGCAAGCGCGCTTGATGCTGGTGGGGCGCGGGCTGGCGCTGACCGGCAAGCTCGACCCGCGCATCGAGGTGCACGGCTTCGTCGCCAATCTGCCCGGCGTCTACGCTGCGAGCGGTTGCGCGCTGGTACCGCTGCTCGAGAGCGGAGGCTCACCGTTGAAGCTGATCGAGGCCATGGCCTACGGATTGCCGATCGTGGCGACTCCGCTAGCCGCCGGTGGCGTGGACGGCCTGCATCGCGGCGTCCACTACCTGGAAGGTGAGGGAGCGGACGGATTCGCCACGGCGGTCGTGAGAGCTCTGAGCGGGAGAGCGAGCAAGATCGGGCTGGCGGCGCGTGCGCTGGCAGAGAGCGAGTTCTCGATCGAGGCGCTGGCGGGGCGGTTGTCCAGGCGGTTGTCCGAGTGAGAGCGGATGAGAAGAGGACCGCCGCCCTCCTCTTCTCGGGCGAGCCGGCGGCAAGCTCGCTTCGGGCGAGCGAGCTCGACCGAAGCGAGCTGAAAAGAGCAGTCCGCGAGCGCAGATTTCTCAAGCCGCCGACGCGCCTGCTCGAGCGCCTGGCGATGAAACGCGGCCTGATCGGCTTCGAGAGAAATTGTCTACGACCTTACTTACGCGCCCGGTATGCAGTGCTGGGAAGAGAGGCGGAGGGCGCGCCACGCCTGCTCGTGCGCGTCGATGAGTTCCCCCATTACCGCGCCTGGGACGAGCCGGAGCGCTTCGGGATGGAGGGCTTCCGCCGCTTCCACGAGATCATGCGCTCGGCAGGAGTGCCGTACCTGATCGCCACGCTGCCGCGCGTCGCCCGCAATCCGCTCGACCCGAGCGAGACGGCCGAGCGCGAGCTCGACGTGGCGGAGAAGGAGATGATCGAGGAGTTGCGTAGAGACGGCGTCGCCTTCGCCGTGCACGGCTGGTGCCATCGCACGCGCAGGGTAGAACCGCGGCGCCGCTCCGAGCTGGCCGGCCTAGACGGGGATGAGCTGGCGCGACTGCTCGACCGGGCCGACGGCGTTCTGGCCGGACTCGGCGTCGAGGCGCCGGTCTTCGTGCCGCCCTTCAACCGCTTCGACGCGCGCCAGTATCCCCTCCTCGCCCGCCGCTATGAGGTCGTCTGCGGAGGGCCCGAGACGGTTTCCGTGCTCGGTTTCCGGAAGACGCCGATTGTCCTTGGCGGGAGTGTCTTCCTGCCCTCCTACCCGCCGTTCTACGGCCGCGCCTCCGAGCTGCTGCCGGCTGTTCGTCGCCTGCTCGAGCTTCACGCCGCCCTCTGGGTGCCGATCGTCCTGCACTGGGGCTGGGAGCTGGAGGCCGGCTGGACCGAGCTCGAGCGCCTGGCCGGCGAACTGGCGGGCTACGCCGTCGACTGGGGAGGTTTTCTCAGCGCCGTCAGGGAGAGCGCCGAGAGCGCGGATAAGGTGGCGAATTGAAGATCGTCTCGGTTCTGACCAGCTCCGTTCAGGGCGGAGCCGAGTTCGCCGCCGTCTGGCTACTCGATGCCCTGGCTGAGCGCGGGCACGAGGCCGTGCTCCTGACCAACCTGCCCGAGCTCTGTAGCGGAACGAGAGTGGCCGCCCGCCCACTCGAGATCGGCCCCAAGCTCTCGCGCGCCTCCTATAAGCGACTCCTCCTCTCCGGCCCGCGGCTCGGCGCCGAGTTACGTCGGGCGCTACGGCACGAACGCCCCTACGACGTTCTCCTTCTTCACTTCAAGAAGGAGCAGCTACTCACGCTCGCTCTTCCCCGCTCGCTTCGCGCCACCTGCGTCTGGGCGGAGTGGGGCCCGCTTCCCGCGCCGCTGCGGAGTGGCTTGGCTAACTTCGTCTACCGTACGACAGCCCGCCGGGTGGATGCCGTGCTCGCGGTCTCCGAGGGCACCAGGGCGACGCTCGTCGCGGCCGGCGTCGAGGAGCGAAAGGCCTTCGTGCTCCCGAACGCCGTTCGCATCGAAGAGCACCGCTACAACGAGACCGCCCGGCGTGAGATCCGAGGGCGGCTCGGAATCGCCGGGGATGCGTTCGTGATCGGCGCGCTCACTCGCCTGCACGCGAAGAAGCGAAACGACGTGCTGGTCGAGGCCGCCGCGCGCCTGGAGGGCGATGTACACCTGATCCTGGCCGGCGAGGGCGAGAGCGAGGACGAGCTGCGGCGGCTCGCCCGGCCGCTCGGAACGCGCGCCCACTTCCTTCGGAGCCCCGGCAAGGAGGCCGCGAACGTCATCTCGGCCTTCGATGTGGCCGTCTTCTGCCCCAGCCCGACAGAGGGGGCGCCGCTGTCGGTGATCCTGCCCATGCTCTGCGGCCGCCCGGTAGTGGCTACCGGCGCCGAGGGCGCCCGCGATCTGCTTCCGCCCGGGTGCGGCCTGATCCTGGAGCCCGAGAACGACGTGTCCGCCCTCGCCGAAGCGCTGGCCGGCTACCAGCGCGATCCCAGCCGGCGCGCGCGCGAAGGGCAGGCAGCGCGCGAGCACGCCGAGGTCACACACTCGGCCCGGCACGTGGCCGCCGAGTTCGAGCGGATCTACCGCGCCGTCCGCGCGCAGGGCGACATCGCATGAGCGCCCGTCTATCCCATTTCCGTCCGAAATGCAGCAACGACGAACTCGCGCATGTAAACAGGCGGCTCGAGCTTGCGGTCACACCTGGCGGGGCGGGCTCACGAGGCCGGGGAGAGCAGTGACTAGCCGGGAAACACCCGACATTTCGGTCGTCTTGCCGACCTACAACCGCGCAGATGCACTACGAACGAACCTCGGCGCAATACTCGCGCTCGAGGGCGTGCTCGAGGTGATAGTCGTCGACGACGGCTCTCAGGACGAGACAGCGAGCGTCCTGGCCTCTTTCGACGATCCGAAGTTGCGAGTGGTACGGCAGCCCGAGAACCGCAGACAACCAGCCGCGCGCAACCTCGGAGCGGAAACCGCGCGCGGAGCGTGGATTCTGTTCGCCGAGGACGACTGTCGCTTCCCGCCCGACTACGCTCTCGTACTCGAGCGCGAAGCTGCAGTTCATGGGGCTGACATAGTCGGTGCGCCGTTCATTCACGCCGCCGCGGAGAAACTCGAGGAAGCCGTGAGGCGAGCGCGTGCGACAGCCGAACCGCGAATCGAGCTCGACGGCGAGATCAGGTTCCCGATATCCGCGATAGAGACGCCGTTCCTTCCCGCGCCAGCCCTCATCCGACGCACTGTTTTCGATGCGGTCCGCTTTGACGAGGACTACCGCGGAAACGCCTGGCGCGAAGAGACCGACTTCTTCGTCACAGCCATGCGCAACGGCTTCACCTGCGTTTTGACGCCCGCCACCTACGCCTACCAAATCGAGAACTGGGATGGAGGCGCGCGCCAACCGCGGCTCCGCTACGAATACTGGGCGATCAGGAACAACTGGCGTTTCCTGCGCCGTCACGGCGCATGGCTCGCGCAAGGCAACTACCTGAGCCGGCCCGTACTCAACGCCCAGATCGCTTTCGTGATCCGGCGCTTCCGCACGGTCTCGAGCGGCTTTCTGCGCACGCGCTGGCGGACTCTGACTGGAAGAGGTCAAAGGTGAGCGGCAAGCATGTTGCCATCGTCTCGATTGGCGGCGATCCATCGAAAGGCGGAGTCGAGCGCTTCACCTCGCTGCTCGAGAATGTCTTCACCGAAGCGGGTTGGCAATGCTCTGTCGTCAGCCCCACAGAATGGCCCTCGCGAACGCTTTCTCGGATCGGCGCCGAGCCGCTTTGTCTGGCGCGCTCGGCGGCTCGCGCCATTCCCAGAGACAATCCTCCCGACCTCGTCATCTCGAATGGAACGCTGGGCGCGTTCGTGAAGAACGTCTCCCATATTCACGTCTACCACGGAACGATGGTCGCGCACACGCTGCGAGGCGACAAGGGACTTGTGTTGCGCGAGCGCGCTCGCAGGGTGTTCGGGCATGGGTTGGCCGAAGCTCTCGCCGGTCGGGGCGCGGTGCGCGTGGCCGTTTCGCAAACTGCCGCGGCCGAGGTGGCTCGTTACTACCGTCTCCGCGTCCACCAGGTGATCCCGAACGGTGTCGACACGCGCCTGTTCGCACCGAGAGACCGAGCGAGAGCGCGAGCGCGTTTCGGGCTGCGAGATGACACGAGCTACGCGCTCTTCGTCGGTCGAGCCGAGACGCGCAAGGGAGCCGACCTGTTGCGACCGGCGTGTGAGAGAGCGGGATGGAAGCTGCTCGTCGCCGGCGCCGAGATAGAGGGTGGAAAGGGCCTCGGAGTGCTGGTGCACGAAGAGCTTGCAGACGCCTACGCTGCAACCGACGCTGTACTGTTCCCGACCCGCTACGAAGCCTGCAGCTTCGTGATACTCGAAGCGCTTGCCTGCGGAGCTCCGGTGGTTACGACCGAAGTCGGCTGGACACGTACCCTGCTCGAGCACGTTCCCGAGTACCGGGCGCTGATCGTCCGTCCGTCAGTCGATTCCGTGGTCGCCGGGCTTCGCGCCGCCACAGCGGTAGACCGCTCGATCGTGGCTCGTGCGCACGAATGGGTCGTGGCAGACAACGATCTCGAGAGCTTCGCAGCACGCTGGAGAGAGCTCGCCGAGCGCACGGTTCGTGCTTAGCTTTCGCGCTTCAACACGAGCCGAAGATCGTCCAGGCGAGCGGCCTTGACGCCGAAGAGGAGCAGGGGATAGGCGATGGCGCCGATGAATAGTGCCGGAACTACCGCCACCGACAACCATCTCAGGCTTCCGAGCAGAGCGAAGAGCGCTACGCCGGCGAGCGCAAGCTTCGGAATGCGCCCCAGGGCCGGGCCCTCAGGAAGGTGGCCGCGCAGGATGTGCCAGCGCATGGCGACGACGAGAGCCTCGGTCGCCGCGGTCGTAGCAGCCGCGGCCATGAAGCCCCAGCGCGGAATCAGAGCGAGGTTCAGCGCGATATTGAAGACAAGCGCGACCACAGCCGCGACGACAAAGCGCTTCTGCCGGCCGGCGACGATGACGAGCAAGTCCTGCAGATAGCCGATCGAGACGAGCACGAACGCCCCGATGAGCACGGGAAGTGCCCGAGACGCCCGGGCGAATTCGCTTCCGTAGACGAGCGCGATGATCGGGCCTGAGTACGCGAGGGAGAGCGCGAACGCTCCCATTGAAACGGTTAGAAGCAACTCGAGGCTCGTCTGTAAGAGTGCCTTGAACCGGCGCGGATCGGCCGCGAACGCCGCCGCGAGAAGAGGAAACATCGTAGTCGAGATGCTGACGGGAGCGAACTGCGACTGATCAAAGATCCGGTACGCGGCCGCGTACAACCCGGCGCTTCGACTCCCGGCGAGTTCGAAGACGAGGATCTGGTCGATACGGCCGTAGCCGAGCACGAACAGCCCCGCGATCGCGATCGGGGCGCCCATACGAATGAGCTCACCACAGCGAGCGCGGACACCGCGAAAGAGAATGGGCGCCCTTTTGAGCGCGAGCACACCCTGTAGCATCGAGGAGAGTCCCGTGGCGAGCACGAAGCCGACGGCGAAGAACACCATCCCCGCCCCGGACAGGTAGCCGTAGACGACCACAGCGGCCCAGAGAACGCTCTGAAAGGTCAGGGCGGCGATCGTGAGCGAGTTGCGCACACGAAGCTGGAAAACGATCCGTAGCGACGAGGCGGCGCTCGTGAGGAAGACCAGCATGAGGATGATGCCTGCGACCAGAGCCTCGTGATCGGGCGCGATCAGTACGACGGCGGCGATACAGAGCGCCATCGTCACCATCGACGTCACTGCCCTGAGGATGACGAGCGCACCGAGCCACTCCGCCTCGAGCTCCGGCTCCGCGGCCGCGCGACGAAGAGCAACCTGCTCTAGACCGAGATCTCCGAGCACCCCTACGAGCGAACTGATCGCCAGCAGCGTGCTCCAGACGCCAAAACCGCTACCGCCGAGAGTACGCGCCAGAAGCGCGGTGACCACGACTCCGAGAGCGAGGTTCACAACCCGGCCCACGAGCTGAACGCCGATGTCCAGACCGATCCTCCGAGGCGCGACTGCCGCACCGATCGGTCTCCCAGCGCCGGTTTGCGCTGGTTCGTTCGCCCCGGTGGTCATCAGGCGCGCACTCCCGTACCTCGCGCTGCGCGGACGCCTATTGCCAGGCCTTCTCCACGGGCAAGCACGTCTCGCATCCTAGGCGCTCTCGCTAGGCGTTCGCTGACGAGATCACCGCGTTGGCGGTTCATCGCGACCGACAATCCGGATCGTCGACGATCCCCATTTGGGGTAGAGCGATCACTGAGTAGAGGGAAACGCCCCTACCACCCCTGATTCGAGGGATCTGTGCCTCGGCCACAAGGCCGATCGAGTCATCGGGACAACCGATGCCGAAACGATTCCTTCTACTCGCGCTGTTCGCCGCTCTAGTTGCATTTCCAGCCACTATTTCTGCCGCCGCCTCGGCCGCTAAGAAGGTCTCAACGCAGATCAGCTCGGCGAAGCGGGCTCACGATTGGACGCGGCCGGCCGTGAGAATCATGCGGGCCGCCGGCCAGCCCAACCCAACCTCACAGTCGGCAGTGCGGTTTTCGGTCTCGTTCAGCGAATCTGTCCGCGGCTTCACCGCCGCGGACGTGAAGCTCTCGGGTTCGGCCAACGCGAAGACGGTTAGGGTCGTCGGACTTCGTAACCGTACGAGCTTTCAAGTCGTCGTCAGCGGATTGAAGCGGCCCGGCGTCATCGTTGCGACCGTACGAGCCGGCGCGGCAATCGATGCAGCCGGCAATCGCAGCAGAGCGGCGAATCTGAGCAAGATCGTGGTCCGCAGGTCGCGTGGCACCAGGCCGCCGGCAACCACAACGCCCGCGCCACCTACCTCGCCGCCGCCCGCGTCCTCGTCGCCCTCTTCCTCACCCTCCTCACCCCCGGCTTCCCAACCTCCGGAATCGCCGCCGACCTCGAACGGGCTCATAATCGGTACGATCGTGAACGCCGCCGGAGGCGGCACGCCGGCGCTCGACGCCGCCGCCAGCGCCAATGCCCGCTGGATTCGCGAGGACATTTCCTGGCCGGCGGTCGAGCCAATCAGGGGGCGACAGGATTGGAGCGTCTACGACGATCTCTTCTTGGGCGCAGCGCAGAGGGGCATCCACATCCTTCCGATCATCGACGAGATCCCAACCTGGGCCAGCGGCAGCACGAACACCTGGACGATGCCCGCCGATCCGACCGCCTTCGCGACGTTCACCGGTCAGGTCACGGCTCGGTACGGGCCCGGTGGGACGTTCTGGCGAGATCACTCCGACTACGTGCAGTACGCGCCGACCTATTTCGAGATCTGGAACGAGCCCTGGTACCCGTCCTTCTCCGATCCCGTCGATCCGGCTCGTTACGCGCGCTTGTTCAAGGCCGCCGCGATCGCAGGTCGCGCTGCTAATCCCGAGGCGCGCGTGATCATCGCCGCGGAGTGGCAATACCACGCGGCGAACGGAAGCTGGCGCAAGTGGGTCGACGACATGTATGCGGCAGTACCGGACCTCAACTCCTATTTCGACGCCTTCAGTGCTCACCCATATGGGAACGGGTCAGTGGACAACTGGACGCCCGGGAACGGAGACGCCTTCGAGACGCGTCGGCTAGAGGTGATCCACGACACCTTCGTGGCGCATGGAGCTACCGCGCAAAAGATGTGGGTTACGGAGGTCGGCTGGTCGACCTGCCTCAGCGGGGAGGAGTGCTATACCGAGGCCGAGCAGAAGCAGAACCTAGCCCGCTTTAACCAGCTCGCCCACACGAGTTGGGCTTCCTTCATGGCCGCGGTCTTCTACTACCGACTCGTCGATCTCGAAGGGATCAATCCGACGAACGCGTATTGGTATGGAGCGATCAGATCCGACGGATCGCTCAAGCCGGCTTACGACACGCTGCTCGCTGCCCTCGCCTCTTCGCTCTAGTTCGCCGGCGAGATCGTAGAAACACGGTCACGGGATCTTGCGGCGCGGACGCGCCGGCTCTACCTTGTCCACATGTCTCTACTGAGATCGCACCAGAACGCGATCACGATCGCTTTCGCCACAGGTTTGGCCGTAATAGCCGGGCTACTGCTCGTCTATCCGGCGCCGAAGGCGATCATGCTCCTCGGCGTTCTGGTGTTAATCGCTCTGGCCGCGATCGCAGTCGAGTCCCCGCTGGCGATCTATGCGGCTATTACCATCCTGCTCGGCATCTTCTCTGAGAGCCCGACCGACGGCCTGATACCGGGTAATGCCACGGCGTGGGATGGCATCGTCGCCGGTATAAGCCCGGCCGAGGTATTGCTCGCATTGCTTGTGATTGCCGCTATTGCGTCGCATCTCGTCGAGAAGGAGAGCCCCCCCGTTTGGCCCGGAGCGCCGGCGCTCGCCGCCGCGGCGCTCGTCGCGGCCGGGATCGGATCGGCGATCGCTTTTCATGAATTGAGAGACGGGCTACACGTCACGCAGCCGTCGATAACGCTCCTGCTGGCCATCGTCGCCGGCTACTGGCTCGCCCGTCGCTTCGGATCACAGCGGCTCCTGCTCTGGTTTGTTATCGCCTCGGCGCTCCTTCTTCCTCAGGGTCTCTACAACGGCTTCGTTCTACACACGCTCTCTTACTACGACTCTTCTCCGATCTTCCTACTCGGAGCCGGCTCGATTCTGGTCGCATTTCGAGTCGTCGATCTCGCGGCCTGGCGCATTCCCTACCTCGTTCTTGCCGCTCTCGTCATCGTCCTCTCTCTTAGGCGAGCTGCTTGGATCGATATCGTGGTCGCGCTTACGCTGACGGGCATCTGGAGCAAGCGGAGTGGTTTTCGCGTCGTGGTCGCACTCGCCGCAGGAGCGCTGATCGTGCTCGAACTCATCTCCCCCGGTATCGCCTTCTCGCATCTCGAGCACGCGGTCAAATACGTGACGGGAGCTCAAGGCCGCGAAGCCTCCACCGAGTACCGTCGCTGGGAAACTGCCAATGCCTGGGCGAATGTTCAGCGCCACCCGCTCAGCGGTATCGGCCCCTCGACGAACTGGACTCTCTTCAACTCCTTCGACAACCGTTTCCGACCCGCCGCGTTTAGCTACCTGCACAACTCGTACCTCTGGGTTTGGCTGAGATTCGGGTTGCTTGGGCTGGCCGCGTTCGTCGGACTCTTTGCGACAAGCCTGTGGAAGCTACTCGGCCGCCGGCTGCCACTAGAATCGACGGTCATCGGGGCAATGATCGCGGGGCTGGCTATCGCCGTATACACGGCTTCGTTCCTCACGACGACCGTTCGCTGGCCTACCACGGTCGGTCTGTTGCTCGGAATCGGCCTGGCTGCTCGCTCGCAGGCTAGAGCGGCCGAGCCCGTGCTGGAACCGGCAACTACGAGTTCCGTTTCGCCAACGACGGCGCTCCCTTGATACAGACGGGCGTCGTTCCCCGAATCGCCCGTTTCCCGCTGACACGGCTCGGGCTCGCGCCGGATCAGGCGAATTGGATTGCCCGGCGTTCGGCCTGTCGTCTCTCACCCGAGCAGCGCAAGCGAATCAAGAGCATTCTACGAAGAGGTTGAGGATGCCTCTCCGTGCTGAAGTGATTGAACGCCTCGAACAGCTCGTCCAGCTCGAGCAGCCCTGGCGCGAGCTGGCCCACATATGCTCCTGCCCTGCTGCGCTGCCCGGCTGGCAGCTTGCCTGGTGGCGACATGTGGCGCCTGAGGGCTCCTTGCTGCGGGCGGTCGCCGTGTTCGAGAACGAAGGTCTCGTCGGGCTTGCCCCCTTTTTCGTGAATCCGGGCCGGCGTGTCGACTACCGCCTGCTCGGTGCAGGAACCACCCACCGCATCTCACCCCTCGCCGTGCCGGGACGCGAGCGTGAGATCGCAGCGCTCGTCGCCCGCACTCTCGCCGGCTACAGTCCCCGTCCCGACCTGGTCGCTTTCGAAGGGATCGACGTCGGTTCTCCCTGGCCGCAAATCTTTGTCGAGAGCTGGCCGGGGCGCTTCAGACCCTGGCGCTACATCGCCTCGGTCAAGCCCGCGCCCGTACTCGAACTCGCAGCCGGTTTCGAGAAGTGGCTGGCAGCACGAAGCGGCCGCTTTAGGCGACAGATAGCGCAGGCGCGCAGGCGACTCGAAGCGGAAGGCGGCTCGGTCGGGCTCGTAATCGATCCGGCGGCGGTCGAACGAGCGACGCACGCCTTCGGCGAGCTCCACTTCGGCCGCTGGCGGGGGCGTGGCGGATCATCTCTCGGGAATAGCGTGACTGCAGTTCTCGAAGACGCGGCGACGCATCTCGTCGAGCGAGACGAGATGCGACTATGGGTTGTTGAACTCCGCGGTAGACCCTTGTGCGTCTCCGTCTTCCTCGCGGCCGGCGGAGAAACCCTATCTTTCAACAGTGGTTTCGACGAGTCTCGAGGCGACCTCAAGCCGGGATTGTTGGCCCTGTTCGCGGCGATCGAAGACACCTTCGCCCGTGGCGAACACCGATTCGACTTTGGAGGAGGCGCTACGTCCTACAAGCTCCGCTTCACATCCGAGGACGCGCCGATCTGCTGGACGGGCATCGTGCCGCGTGCGCGTCGTTACCCGCTGACCCGTGTGCGCCTCGCTCCCAACCGGACTCGCTGGCTGATCACGCGAGTCGGACGAAGATTGCCGTCAGCTTGGCGCCGGCAGATCAAGCGGATCGCTCGACGACGCTAGCCGGGCTCAGCTAGCTCTGACGTATTTGCGTCCGCGCTGCGCCTGCTCGCCGTATCGGTAATAGGCCGTCGACTCGACATCGGCGTCCACGAGTATGTGACCGATTGTCGGTGCCGGACAAGCTTCGAGCAACCGGCTCGCCTCTTTGATCGTGCGGCGGCGTAACGAGGTGCGGCGCGCGGTGATGATGATCGCATCGACCGACTTACTGATCACAAGCGGATCTGCGACGGCCAGGAGCGGCGGCGCATCGATGATGACGAGATCGCTCGTTTCCCGAAGCGCCGCGATGATGTCCTGAACGGCGTTCGACCCGACCAGCTCGCTCGGGTTGGGCGGGATCTTCCCGACAGGCAGAATCTCCAACATCGGCGTGTCGGGAGGGACGACGATCACCTCGCCCGTGGCCCAGGCGTCCTCACGCCAGACGTTGCTGTCGGCCGGAATGAGCGCGAGCGCCTGCTCGAGCGTCGCCGATCCCATGGCTACGTCGGTCAACCCCAAGGTCGTGGGCATCGCGAAGTAGGTGGACAGCATCGGGCGCCTGAGGTCGAGATCGACCAACCTGACGCTCCGCCCCGGCTGCGCAGCGGCGATCGCGAGATTCGCCGCGACGGGCGATTTGCCCTCGTCGTCGAGGGCGCTCGTAACCATCAAGACGATCGCCGGGTTGGTCAGCAGGAGGAAATCGAGGTTCGTGCTCAGTAGGCGATAGGCTTCGGCCTCTACGCTCGACGGTGCCTCCAGCAACACCAGCCGGTTCGACTTGCGTACGCGGACGGACGGCCTCGGCAGCCGGCCGACGAGCGGGCTCGAGTAGTAGGCGGCGATCTCGTCGTCGTTCACTCTCGTATCGAGCGCGTTTGCAACGAAGGCGAAGCCGCAGCCGAGCAGAATTCCGAGCACCAAGCCGAGAGCGGCGTTCCGCACGGGGCGAGGCCGCACCTGCGCCGCCGAGCCGGCGCTCTTGACCAGAATGGCGTTCGACGTCTGCAGCGCTGCAAGTGTCTTCAGATCCTGCCGCGTCTTCAGCAGCTGCGAATAGAGGTTGGAGCTGGCGGCGTTCGGCCCGAGGTTGGCCAACGAGGTGGAGACGTCCTTCTCGGCGCTGTCGATGGCGGCCGTATCGAGCCGCTTCCTGTACACCGTGTACTGGTCGGCGTAAGCGGTCGCGAGGCGAGCAGCCTCCGTCGCGGTGGACGCCTTTGCCTTGAACTCGAGCAGGTTGGAGTTCGAGAGAGTGTTGACCGAAGAGGCGTTGAGGAAATCATTGATCGTCATGTCCGTCGTGTGAGTGACGGTCAGAACGCGCTTGACGACATCCGGCACTCTCGCGAGCCCTGCCTGGGTTTGAGCCTGACGGTCGGGGGTGTCCTGAGAAGTGGGAGTCTGAATCCCGAGCAGCGAGGAGGTGATGTTGTCGGTCTTCAGGAGAACCTGAGCCGAGGCCTCGTATAGCTTCGACTGGCGCAGCGAGTAACCGAGCGCGACGGTCGGCACGATCACGACGAAGGCCAGCACGATCCACTTCCGCCGGGCGAGGATTCGAAGTTGATCTGCGAGTGAGCTGGAAGCTGGCATACGATCGTTGCCGCGATTATCGGTACAGCGGATAGGAAACCGTAGCGTAGAACAAGTCAGTCGCTTTCATTCGGCGCGGAATCTTCCGCTCCCACTACGTCCGCGACAATCTTGCTCATCGCGGAGCGGAAGCGCTCGAATGAGAAGCGCTCGGCGCTGGCGCGAATCAGGGCGGGATCGAGGTCTTCGCGCGCGGCCCGGCGCACTGCCGAACGTAACTCGACGACAACCTGGTTCTCGATCAGCCAGCCGCCGACGCCGGGCTCGACGATATCGCTTGCCCCGCCCCGCGCAAGCCCGATCACGGGCGTTCCGCAGGCCTGCGCCTCGGCCATGACGATGCCGAAGTCCTCCTCGATCGGATAGACGAGAGCACGTGCGCGCCGGTAGAGCGTGCGCAGCTCGTCGTCCGAGACCCGTGGCAGGAAGTGGACGTTCGCGGTCGCGCGCGCCCGTAGCGACTCGAGCATGGATCCGCGCCCGACGATGTCGATCTCGAAGGGAAGCTCGGAAAACGCCTCGACCACCAGCTCCGGATGTTTGTAGCCGGTCAGCCGGCTCACGAACAGAAAGCGCTCGCCGTGCTCATCCCCGGGGGTGAAGAACTCCGTTCGTACGGGCGGGTGTACGACCTCCGCTTCGCGCCCGTAAAAACGCTCGATGCGCTTCTTGACGGCGCCCGAGTTGGCGACGAAGTGGGTGACACGAGGGCTGACCGCTCGATCCCAGTGCCGGAACCAGGCCATGGCCAGACGGGCAGCCGGCCTGAGCGGAGCGGGAAAGCGCTCCCGCTCGGTCTCGAAATCCCATGCGTAGCGAATCGGCGTGTGGCAGTAGCAGATGTGAGGCACTCCGGCGGGTGGGCGGACCGCCTTCGCGCAACAGTGGCTGCTCGAGAGCACGAGATCGACGTCGGCGGGGATCTTCGTACGGCGCCAGGCAAGCGGCATGAGGGGCACGAACCACTCGTGATGGGAGTGCGAGCCGGGAAGGTGCTGGATGAACGACGTCTGCGCCGAGCGCAGAGTGGGCGGCATCTTGGTGGGCTCGAGAATGGTCGTGAAGAGATCGGCGCCGGGGAAGATCTCGAGCAGCGCCTCGAGCACGCGCTCGGATCCTGCGTAGCGAACGAGCCACTCGTGCGCCAGCGCGATCCTCACGCGTCACTCCCGGGGCGAGCGCAGCGCCGGGAAGAGAACCACGTCGCGAATCGTCTCGCGACCGGTGAGCACCATCACCAGCCGGTCGATGCCAAGACCGAGCCCGCCCGTGGGCGGCATGCCGTAGGAGAGCGCCTCGACGTAGTCCGGGTCGCCCTCCTCGGCGAGCACGTCGCCGGCGTCGCGCTCCGACTGCTGCATCGCGAAGCGCTCGGCCTGGTCGACGGCGTCGTTGATCTCGCTGAAGGCATTGCCGAGCTCCATGCCGCCGATGAAGTACTCGAAGCGCTCGACCAGCGTCGGATCCTCGTCGGTCGTCCTGGCGAAGGGCGAGAGCTCGATCGGATAGTCGTGCAGGATCGTCGGCTGCACGAGCGTGGGCTCGATAAAAGCCGAGAGGGCGTGATCGATCAGCTGTGCCCAGGTTTGGTCGTGGCTGACGTCGACGTCACGGGCCTCGAGCCGGCGCCGGAGCTCGGCCTCGTCGCGCGTCCAGAGTCCATCCGCCTCGAGCGCGTCGGGCAGCCGCAGCCTGCGCCAGGGCACCGCGAGATCGATATCAGCGCCGCGGAAGCTCACCTTGTTGGTGCCGATCACCTCGAGCGAAACCGACTCGACGAGCGTCTCGATACGGGCCATGGTGTCGCGGTAGTCGGCGTAGGCCTCGTACCATTCGAGCATCGTGAACTCGGGCTGGTGCTTGTAGGAGACGCCCTCGTTGCGGAAGTCCTTGCCGATCTCGTAGACGCGTTCGAGCCCGCCCACGATCAGCCTCTTCAGATAGAGCTCTGTGGCGATGCGCAGGTAGAAGTCCTGGTCGAGCTCGTTGTGGTGAGTGACGAAGGGTCGGGCGAAGGCGCCTCCGTAGCGCGGCTGCAGGACGGGCGTCTCGACCTCGACGAAGCCCTGCTCGTCGAGCCGGCGCCTGATCGAGGAGACCATGCGGGCACGCAGGAGCGCGTCGCGGCGCGTTTCCTCGTTCACGAGCAGATCGAGGTAGCGCTTGCGGAAACGGGTCTCGACGTCGGTCAGACCGTGGTAGATGTCGGGCAGCGGCAACCGGATCTTGGCCAGAAGCTCCAGCTCCCCGACCCTGAGCGAAGGCTCGCCGCGGCGCGTCTTCATCGGCCGCCCGATCGCGCCGACGATGTCGCCGAGGTCGAGATCGAACCCCTCGAGGACGCTCTGCTCGCAGAAGAGCTGGATGCGACCCGAGCGATCGACCAGATCGAGGAAGGTCAGCTTGCCGAGATCGCGCCGCGCCAGCACACGGCCGGCGAGGCGCCGCTCGCTCTCCCCGCCCGTACCGGGCTCGAGCGCGCCGGCTTCGGCGCGAACGGCCTCGATCTCGTCTCGATCTGGAAATCGCTTTGGAAGCGGCGTCATCTCGCAGGAGTTTACGTACCGGAGGACGCGCGCTCGAACCGAGTCCCTTCTCGCGGCTCACGACACGGGTATGCGGATCACTACGTTATTGACAGCCAACGGACGGGTACCTAGGTTGAGAAAGGTCGTCGCCCCCCGGCGTGTCTAGCGGTATGGACCATCTCTGAAGGCTGACTTGGACTCTAAGTCTCGATCAAACGTTCGCAGAGGTCTGCTACCCGTGTTGGTGGTCCTCTTGGGCGTCCTGGCCTCGATCTTCCTGAGCGGCTCCGCCGCCGGCTCCGTGCCGGTGTACCGAACGGTTGTCTCGCTCACTTTCGACGACGGCCGCATCAGCCAGTGGACGACTCGCGACCTGCTGAAAAACCACGGGATGAACGCGACCTTCTACCTGAACAGCGGCACGGTGGACACCTCGGGTTTTCTCAGCTGGGCTCAGGTCAACAGCCTGGCAGCGGACGGTAACGAGATCGGCGGGCATACGATCGATCACCCTCACCTAACACTGATCCCGTCCGGCGATGCTCGTGCGGAGATTTGCGACGACCGCACTGCCTTGATCGCGCATGGCTTCGCGATGAGCTCGTTTGCCTATCCGTTCGGGGAGAGCAACCCGGCCGTCGAGGCCCTGGCAGCGGAATGCGGCTACACCTCCGCCCGGATAACTACGGGCATCCTCGGCTCGGCGCCCTGGTGCAATACGCCAACGGAACACTGCCCTACCGCCGAGACCATCCCCCCGTGGAACCCCTACAACATCCGCGCGACCGGCTCGGTCACCAATACGACGACACTCGCGGAGTTGGAGTCGTTCGTCACAAGCGCCGAGCAGAACGGCGGCGGCTGGCTGCCGTTCGTATTCCACGATATCGGCGGTGGCGCCGAGTATTCGATCAGCGAGACTGATTTCACCGCCTTCCTCGACTGGCTATCCCTGCGTAGATCGAAGGGCACGATCGTACGCACGGTCGGTGAGGTGATGAACGGCTCGGTGAACCCGCCGCCACCTGGTCCGAACCTTTTGCAAAACCCTTCGTTCGAGATCGACACGAACACAGACGGCGTGCCGGACTGCTGGACACCGAGCCAGTGGGGAGCGAACGACGGCTCCTGGACAGAGATAACAAGCGACCATACTCCTGGCACAGCCATCAAAGGAGTGATCACGTCGTGGACGAGCGGCGAGCGGAGGTTCATGGTCGACCGCTCCAGTCAGTGCGCACCCCCGGTGACACCCGGTCACTCCTACCACGTGACCGGCTGGTATAAGGGCACGCTGCCTCCGTATCTCGCGGTCTTTTGGGACGACGGCTCGGGTAGTTTCTCGCTAGGTTCTGCCGATAGCCCCGATTTTCCCGTGAGCTCCGGCTGGCACGAGATCTCCTGGACGACTCCGCCCGCGCCTGCGGGAGCGACCGCTCTTTCGATCGCTCTGACCATCGCCGGAGCAACGGGCGACATCACCATCGACGATTTTTCCCTGGGCGATGCAGCGGGGACGCCGCCCCACGTCCAGATCTCAGCTCCCACGGCGGGCAACTACGTCTCGGGCACGACGGCGTTCACGGCAAGCGCGAGCGACGACCATGGCGTCCAGAGCCTCGAGTTTTTCGTCGACGACAAGCCTGTCGGTGAGGACACGGGTACTCCCTACTCGCTCGGCTGGGACTCGACTACGACCTCCGGGGGCGCTCACACTCTCACCGTTCTCGCGACCGACCTCGACGGCGCCCAGAGTTATGACTCGCTGGGCTTCTTCGTCGACAACACCGATCCGACGGGCTCTCTGACCGCGCCGGCACCCGGCTCCTTCCTGCGCGGTTCTGTCGCGCTCAGCTCCGACTCCGCCGACGCGGGCTCGGGCGTGGCCTCTGTCTCCTTC
>Ga0187886_1001904_pt1 | contig 17704 bp, 17 predicted proteins | sample June2016WEW_20_1_FD_133001 | JGI IMG/M metagenome (GOLD analysis project Ga0187886, IMG submission 133001) | Peatland microbial communities from SPRUCE experiment site at the Marcell Experimental Forest, Minnesota, USA - June2016WEW_20_150 | ecosystem: Environmental > Terrestrial > Soil >... | reverse complement strand
CCTGGAGGACATATTCGTGACCTCTTCCATAAAACTGTTGTAGAATTTGTTATCTTCGCCAACGACGAGGAGATTGGCACCTGCCAGACATCTTTGACCTGCATTGCCAAAGAAGGAGGTCATCAAAGCGGGTACGGTCGCCTTGACATTACAATCGGGCATGATGACCATAAAGTTCTTCGCACCGCACTGGGCAATCACCCTCTTTCCTGTCTCACCGCATTTCCTGTAGATCACATCTTTTCCTGTTGGGGTCGAACCGACAAAGGTGATCCCCACGATATCTTTATGTTCCAACATGCCATCCACCACGGTTCTCCCGCCATTGACGACATTCCACACCCCAGGTGGGAAACCAGCTTCCTCTGCCAACTCAGCGAGCTTCATCTGACTGAAAGGCACCTCGCTCGAAGGTTTGATCACAATACAGTTTCCTGTAGCCACCGCATAAGGGGCTGACTAGAGAGGAATCATAAACGGGAAATTAAAAGGGCCAATGATCCCGAAAACTCCTAAAGGCGTTGGAATGACCCACTCATCAATCCCAGATGCGATATCCTCCGAATAGTAGCCTTGCATCAATGTGGGGATACCACAGGACACCTCCACATTCTCAATCCCTCTTCTTGTTTCGCCCCGTGATTCATCAATACACTTTCCATGCTCCATGGTCTGAATTCTGCTCACCTCTTCAAAATTCTCTTCGAGCAAAGCTTTCAATCTAAATAGAACCCTCGACCTAGCAAGAGGGGTTGTCCTTCTCCAGTCCGGAAAGGCGGCTTTCGCCGCTTCCACGGCAGCATTGATCTCCTCTTTGGTGGAGATAGGGCATTTTCCCATCACCTTCCCCGTTGCGGGATTGACCACATTAACGATCTTTCCCTTCGAATCGACCCATTCCCCATTGATGTAATTCTTTACCTCTTTCACTCCCTTGATCGGTTCCTCTAACATCGCCATCTTGATTAATCCTCCTTCCTTGTATTTTTAAAAACTTCCAGCCGTATTTTCAGCTGAGCCATTAGTTTGCTAAAATCCATGTTCCAGTCTTTTTTTCAAGTCCTTCAAGGATCTTTTCTGGCAGGGTGATTAATGTAGAGTTTCCTGTTGCGGAAGAAAACTCGATGGCGGCCTCTACTTTGGGGCCCATACTTCCAGCAGGAAAATGGCCTTCGTCCAAATACCTCCTAGCCTCCCAGGTGGTTATCTGATCAAGGAACTTTTGATTTTCCTTCTTGTAATTCAGGGCCACCTTTTCAACCGAAGTGGTAATGATCAACATGTCGGCGTTGAGGTGTCTGGCAAGAAGACTGGTCGCAAGATCCTTATCAATAACCGCTTCCACTCCTTTGAGTTGACCATTTTCTTCGATGACCGGCACGCCGCCCCCTCCACAGGTAATCAGGGGGTGGCCGAACCCTGCAAGCATTTCAATGATGGGTTCTTCTATTATTTTCAAAGGTCGAGGGGAAGGAACAACGCGCCGATATCCTCTTCCCGCGTCCTCCCTGACAGTCCATTTCTCCTTTTCCGCTTTCTCTTTGATTTGTTGCGCAGTGAAGAACTGTCCAACGGGTTTGGTGGGATGAGAAAAGGCGGAATCGTTCTTGTCGACCAATGTCTGAGAAATGATTGTGACGGGCGTCTTTGAAATCCCTTTCATCCGTAACGCATTGTAAAGCACTTGCTGCAGCATATAGCCCATCCCTCCTTCTGTGTGGGCACCACAGATGTCCAAAGGAAGGGGGTAAATAATATTTCTTGCCGCTTCCACCCTTCTCAATACGTTTCCAACCTGGGGGCCGTTTCCATGGGTGATGATGACCCGGTATCCCTTTTCTATAAGGTATGCGACATAGTGCATCGTTTTTGCAGAATTTTCAAACTGCTCCGAAATATTCCCTTCCTGATTTTCCTGGGAGATTGCATTTCCTCCAAAGGCAACGATAATTAGTGGAGATTTTGTTGATTCTTTTCCCATTTTTTTCTCCTCATGTCCCTTTTTCACTTCAGTAGGCTTTCAGAACTCGCAACACAATCTTCAAAGAATCGCGACTGGCCTGCAGATAAAGCTCCTCGACAAAGTTTTCAACCGGAGAGAACTTGTACCTCAAGGCTCGCAGCCCGGGGGCCTGCATGCTCGAAACTCAAGAGATTTTACTTCTTCTTGGGGGTCAATAATCATATTGTTTCTTCCAAACTAGATTATATACAACTAATAAACTAACATCTGTCTTTTACCTCAAAATTATATCTTAAAGAAATAAAATGTCAACTATTAATTTTAAATCAAATCTTGTGATAATTTAACATATTTAAAATATTGAATAATTTTTTATAATACACACATAGAAAAATTTTTCTTGACAAAAAATTGTTTATATGTAAAATGGGCATTGATTAGGTTTTATAAATTTATATCTTAGGTTGCCTATGGAAGAGTTGAAATTTGAATCCTTGCCTATCAGCAAAACCTCGGAGTTGATAGAAAAGGAGATAGAAAAGGCCATATTGATTAAGAGACTCAAGCCAGGGGATAAGCTTCCAACAGAGAAGAAAATGGCCGAGCAGTTTGGGGTAAGCTTGGTTACTCTAAGAGAAGCATTGAGGGGGTTAGAAATCTTTGGATTGATCGAAAAAAGAAAAGGCCAGAGGGGCGGCGTTTTTATTTCTGAAATTGATAACCAGTCGATAAAAGGTTCGCTGGGACATTTCTTAAGCTTCAAAGAACTCTCACCGCAGCATCTCTACGAAGTAAGAAGAATTATCGAACCGCCTGCTATCAAGTTGGCAGTCCAAAAAATATCCCCTGATGAGATAAGAAAATTGGAAGAAAATGTCTCCTATTGCGAAGGGATGTTGAACGGGATGGGGCAACAGATCAATGTCCAGCAGTTTTATGCCCTCGACGATAGAAACAATGACTTCCATCGGCTTATTGCTGCGGGTTCCCACAATCCCATATTGAGTCTAACGGTCGATTACGTCTTAGATTTTCTTAAAGGGTGCGAGACCACCTTCCTGGTTCCAGATATCAAATATTCTATGGACAACGTGCAGGATCACAAGAATATCCTGGGATATTTAAAAAAGAGAGATGCAGAGATGTGCGAAAAGGAGATGATCCTCCACCTGAAAAAATTAGACGAATATTTAATAGCTCTTGAAAGCAAGCAAATCGGAAGTGAGTCGAACCTCTACGGTCTGAACGACCGATAGAAGAAGGAGAAAAAATGGATTCAACGGCTATTAACCAAAAGCATAAGGAGTTCCTCTTTCCCTGTGTCGCGAACTATTACTCAACACCTCTTCCACTCAAAAAGGGAGAAGGATGTTATGTCTACGACTGGGAAAATAACAAGTATCTCGATTTTTTTGGCGGCATATTGACCGTCAGCATCGGTCATTGCCAGCCTGAAATCGTCAAGGAAGTGGAAGACCAGATCCACACCCTGCAACACGCCTCAACCCTCTATCCCAACTATCCCATGGTGGCATTAGCAGAGAAGCTGTCCCAGATTACACCTGGAAAGTTGAAGAAATCTTTTTTTACCAATTCGGGAACCGAGGCAAACGAGATGGCCATATTGACGGCTCAACTGTACACCGGAGCCAGAGAGATTGTTGCCCTTCGCCACAGTTACCACGGAAGATCCTATCTGGCGATGACTCTCACCGGCCACGCCTCGTGGAGGGTCGGAGGCAATTACATCCCTGGGATTACGCACGCTCCTAGCCCGTACTGCTTTCGGTGTGAATTTGCAGCTACTTACCCCAACTGTGAGATTGAATGTGCAAAGGATATCGAAGAGCTTATCAGGACGACGACTTCGGGGAAGATCGCGGCCTTTATTGCGGAACCAATACAAGGGGTGGGTGGCTTTATTACACCTCCCAAAGAGTATTTCAAGATCGCTGTGGAGATCATCAGAAGATTTGGTGGCCTCTTTATATCGGATGAGGTCCAGACGGGATTTGGAAGAACGGGCGGAAAATGGTTTGGAATAGAGCATTGGGGAGTTGAGCCAGATCTCATGACCTTCGCGAAGGGACTCGCTAATGGAGTGCCCATCGGAGTGACCATTGCTACCCAAAAAGCAGCGGATAGCTTCAAGGCATCCTCCATCTCCACCTTTGGTGGAAATCCGGTCAGCACAAGGGGTGCGTTGGCGACACTCAAATATATGGAAGATCACGATATCGTAAACCATGTCGAAAAAGTGGGAAACTATTTTAAGGAGAAGTTAATCGAACTTAAAGATAAATATCCGTTGATAGGAGATGTGAGAGGAAAGGGTTTAATGATCGGATTAGAACTGGTGAAAGAAAAGAAGGAACCTGCTGTCAATGAAATCCTCAAGGTCTTTGAGAATACGAAAAAGAGGGGTTTGCTGATCGGAAAAGGCGGTCTGTATGGAAACGTGGTAAGACTGAGTCCACCGATGACGGTCGATAAGTCAGGCATCGACGAAGCGATCAGGATTTTAGATCAAGCTTTTGCCGAAATATAAATGAAGGAGGAAATGGTATGGTCGAGACGTTATCATTGAAAGGTAGAGATTATATTTCTGATATGGAGTTTAGCCGTCACGAGATCGAGACGATCTTGGATCTTGCCTTCGAGCTGAAGAGACAGTATGCTTCGGGTATTCCCCACGAGGTCTTAAAAGGCAAGACCTTTTTCATGCTTTTCTATAACAAATCGCTTCGTACAAGAAACAGCTTTGAAGCAGGAATTTATCAATTGGGGGGAAACGGCCATTATCTCACCCCCGACGCGGTCTATAAGCCTGCTGCTGCCGGAGATGAGGAGGCATTTATTACAGAAAGGATCAGTGACGTCGCCAGGGTTCTGTCGCGTATGGGACATGGGATTGGGATCAGAATCTTTGGCGACCCCGTGGGCTGGATTTACGGGAAGGGAAATGCGTACATCCGCGAGTTTGCCAAGTGGGCTGAGATCCCGGTGATCAACATGGAAGATGACATGTTTCACCCATGCCAGCTCGTGGCCGATCTGATGACGATGAAAGAATTCGTGGGTGATCTCCCAGGGAAAAAATTTGTGATGAGTTGGGCCTATTCTCCGAGTGTGAAAAAACCCATGGCGGTCCCTCAGAGTGCCGTCATCGGAGGAACCCTCCTCGGAATGAATATCGTCCTTGCCCATCCCAAAGGATTTGAGCTCGACCCTAACGTCATTACCCGGGCCAAGGAGTTATCAAAGCTCTATGGAGGCTCCTTTGAGATAAGCAATAATATGGAAGAGGCCTTCGAGGGAGCAGACATAGTCTACCCGAAGGCTTGGCCCTCCCTTGAAAATCTTCCGCCCATCACAAGTGCACCGCAGCATGATAAAACGAAAAAGCTGGCGGACGAAAACAGACATTGGATCTGCGACGCCAAGAAGATGAAGCTGATTAAAAAGACCGGGATCTATATGCACTGCCTCCCTTGTGACAGAGGATTTGAAGTGACTGATGAAGTGGCAGACGGTCCTCAATCGGTGATCTTCCATGAAGCTGAAAACAGGCTCCACGGCCAGAAGGCGGTCATGGCCCTGTTGATGAGATGATCATGGAGATCCTGAGAACCGAAGGGCTGACGAAAAGATTTGGCGCTCTGACAGCGGTTAATCAGGTTGACCTTCTCGTTGAAGAAGGAGAGGTCCATTCGATTATCGGTCCTAATGGTGCAGGGAAAACGACTCTCTTTAATATGCTGGCAGGTCAACTTCCTCCGACTTCTGGAAAGATATGGTTGAAGGATCAGGAGATAACAGGCTGGAAACCCTTCGAGATCTCTCATGCCGGGATTGGGCGCTCCTACCAAGTGACTAATATCTTTCCTGTCCTCAGCATTAAGGAGAACGTCAGACTTGGGGTCCAATCTCGGACCAAAAGCAATTTCTCCCTTTTTAGGAAAGCTTCCTCCTTGAAGGAGGTGGAGGAGAAGACCCTTCAAGTCTTAGAAGAGGTCGGGCTGACGGGGATTATGAACAAAAAGGCTTCAGAGGTTTCTTACGGAGATCAGCGAGCATTGGAGATCGCCATTGCCCTTGCAACCTCCCCCCAACTACTTCTTTTGGACGAGCCCACCAGTGGGATGCCCCATGAAGGTTCCTTCCGGGTCATGGACTTGATCAAGCAGATCTCAAAGGGGCTGACGATCGTTTTGATCGAGCATCGCATGCATGTGGTCATGACCATTTCAGATATCATCACGGTCATGGCCCAGGGCAAGGTCATTGCTGAAGGTCCTCCTGCTGAAGTGAGGAAGAATGAAGAAGTCATCCGCGCCTATTTGGGGAGTTCCGGAGTCACCTCATGCTGAAAGTGAATGACATTCACACCTTTTACGGCGAAAGTCACGTTCTCTACGGTGTCGATCTTGAAGTCTTAGAGGGAGAGGTCGTTTGTCTCCTTGGAAGAAACGGCGCGGGAAAGACCACCACCTTACGCAGTATTATGGGGCTCACTCCTGCCAGGCATGGATCAATTCTTTTGAGTGGAACGGATATCACTCAAAAAAAACCATACAAAATCGGAAGAATGGGGGTGGCTTGGGTCCCGGAAGAAAGGAGGATATTCTCTACACTCACTGTCATCGAAAATTTGAAGATCGCCGAGCGGAAAGGCGTGAACGGAAAGTGGGGATTGGAGACGATCTTTAACATCTTCACTCAATTAGCGGAGAGAAAGGACAATAGAGGAAACCAACTGAGCGGCGGAGAGCAACAGATGCTTGCTGTGGCACGGGCGCTCATGGGGAATCCGCATCTCATTCTGCTGGACGAGCCGACCGAAGGGTTGGCCCCATTGATCGTCGAAAGCGTGATCAATGTGATTCAGAAGATTAAGGACGAAAGGGTCACCATCCTGCTGGTGGAGCAGAACGTGGAGGCGAGTCTCAAGGTAGCCCATCGCCATTATATCCTCGAGCAGGGAAAGATCGTGGCCCACATCGACAATGAAGAGTTAAAGAAGGATCGAACGTTACGGGAAAAATATCTATCGATTTAAAGAAAAATGAGAAAGGGGGCATTTATGAAAAAGGTAAAGTTGACTCGTAGGGATTTTTTGAAGATGTCCGCCGTGGCAGGAATGGGGCTGGCTGGCGGTTTGACAAGCAAGCCGAGGATTGCAAAAAGTGCTGAGAAGGGGCCGATTAACATTCTTAACATCCAACCTTTCAGCGGCCCCTACGCGGATACCGGATTGGATGTAAGCCGGGGAGTAAGGTTGGCCATAGATCAATTTGGGAGGAAGGTTTTGGGAAGAGAGATTCGGTTGATTGAGAGGGATGCGTCCACCCCAGGCGATGCGATCCGAAGAGCAAAAGAGGTGGTTGAAAAAGAAGGGTGCGAATTTATCCATGTAGGAACAGGAAGTTCTGTCGTCTTGGCAGTATCTGAATACGGTGCAAAGAATCAAATCATCGTTTCCTGCGCTGCCGGGGCTGACAAGATCACAGGAGAGGACTGCAATAAATTTACCTTCCGCTGGTCAGTTCCCACCTACGGTTGTATTCGAGAGGTTGTCCCGCGTCTTATCAAGGAACTGAAGGTCAATACTTTTTACACCATCACACCCGAGTATGTTTTTGGCGAAGATCTCTTGCGTAACACAAGGGAGGTCTTAAAGGAGTACAACAAGGAGCTCATCGGGAACACTTACCATCCCATCGGAGAGTCTGAATACAGTTCCGTCATTACCAAGGCCATTGCCGCGAAGGCAGATTGTGTCCTCCTTCTCAACTTCGGAGGCGATACCGTAAACTGTCTCAAACAGGCGGTGAATTTTGGTTTGAAAAAGGTTTCAAAAATCTGCGTGGCCTGGGGTGGAGGACAGACCGAATTTCAAGCTCTGGGAACGAAGGTTCTGGAAGGTATCTACGTCGGACAAAACTATTATCACACCATTGATAATCCTGTGAATAAGAAGGTGGTAGCGGCTTATTATGAGAAGTACGGTGTCATGATACCCTTCACTGCCGCCTCGGGTTATCAACCGGTCAAAGTGATGCTGGAGTCGATCAAGAGGGCGGGGTCGACGGATCAGAAAAAGGTGATCGCTGCATGGGAGGACTACGAATACGATGGCATTACGGGCAGAGAGGTTTACCGCAAATGCGACCATCAATGCATTAAGCCCTACTATACCGTCCGCTGCAAGACCGAGGCTGAGAAGAAAGCGCCCGACGATTTTGCGGAAATCATAGGGTCTTCCAAGAATTTCTTGCCCTGTGACAAGACCGGGTGCAAGATGTAGTTTTCACCCCCCTTTCCCCGGAATTCGGGGAAGGGGGGATCAGGAGAAACCGGCGTGGTAAACCTTATCATCGTACAAATCTTCAATGGCCTGGTTTTGGGAATGATCTATGTCCTCTTGGCAATGGGGCTCTCCATCGTATGGGGAATGATGAATATCATCAACTTCTCCCATGGCCTTTTCTTCGCCGTTGGGGCCTACCTGGCATACACGATCTTTTCAGTCACTGAAAATTTTTTCCTAAATCTGCTTCTCGTTCCCATCGGAAGTGGGATCATTGGCATTTTCTTAGAAAAGACATTATTACGCCGCCTTTATGGCCTCAATATTTTATACCAAATCCTGATGACCTTCGGAATCGCCCTGATCGGAAGAGAACTCATCATCATCGTTTACGGCCCGATCGGAAAGGCCTTTGTGACGCCGGATTCACTTTCAGGGGTCATCTCCCTGGGAAGTCTTTTTTTCCCGAAGTACCGGATTTTCCTTCTCGCCATCTCGATCGTATTTACGTTTGGGATGTGGGTGTTTATTGAGAAGACGAAATATGGATCGATTATCAGGGCGGGAACAGAGGATTCGGAAATGGTGAGCGCCCTCGGGATCAATATTTCGCTGGTCTTCACCCTCGTCTTCGGTCTTTCAATGGCCATTGCAGGATTAAGCGGCGGTTTATCAGCACCGATACGGGGGGTCGAACCGATGATGGGTGAGGCCATCTTAGGAATCTGTTTCGCGGTTGTTGTCATCGGGGGATTGGGAAGTTTTATGGGTGCGATCATCGGTGGGATCATTGTAGGTTTAAGCCAGAGCATGGTCTCGTTGATCATGCCGAGCGCTTCCATCATCATTATCTTTTTGGTGATGGCCATCATTCTCCTTCTTAGACCGAGAGGACTGTTGGGGATAAGGGATTGATCAAAATGAATCAGGGCCGACGCTACACAGATTTATTGAAAAGATTCGATGTACCCTTCATGCTCATTATTTTCCTTATGCTTCCCTTTGTTTTTAACAGGGCTCTTGCCATCGAGATCGTTATTTTCGCTCTTGCTGCGATCGCATTCGATCTTCTTCTGGGCTATACCGGCATTATGATGTTCTGTCAGGCCTCCTTTTTCGGTTCTGCGGCATATATCACGGGCCTGCTTATTCACCATTTCCAGCCGAACATATTTTTGTGTATGATCGCCGGGATGGCGGGCGCGGCAATTTTATCGCTCCTGTTCGGCTACCTCGGCACTCTGCGAGCTGGATCTTACTGTGTCCTTCTGACCCTTGCTTTTAACGAGATGGTCTTTTTCATTGCCTATCAGTGGAAAACATTGACCGGGGGAAGTGATGGCTTAAGAGACATTCCAAGGCCTCATCTGCAAATACCCGGCATCGCAGACATCGATCTCTTTTCGGAGACGCGTTTTTATTTCTTTGCTCTGTTCTTTTTTATCCTCGCATTTATCCTGATTCGAAAAATTACGGAGTCCCCATTTGGGAAAGTCCTGCAGGGCATCCGCGAGAACGAGAAAAGGGCGGAGGCTATCGGGTACAATGCCCAATGGTTCAAAATCCTCGCCTTTGTGATCGGTGGAACCTTCATGGGATTGGCAGGTAGTCTTTATTGTATGTTCATGAATTTTGTTGACATTACAAACGTCGCTTTTGACACCTCGGGCAAGATTCTCATGATGGAGCTGATCGGTGGATTGGGCACGCTTTTTGGCCCCATTTTGGGGGCCGGGGTCGTCAGCCTGGCTTCAGATATCGCGGCGGCCTATTGGGAACGATGGCTTCTTGTCCTCGGTGCTATGTTCGTAGCCTTTGTCTTATTTGCTCGGGGGGGAATTTGGGGCATGATTCAGAGTTTAAGAGATAGGATTGAAACCCCCTGATACAAAAGTTTGCGAGCACTGGGAGATCATGGAGCCCTCCATTTTTCCCTTCACGCGTTAATGAAGTGTTATGCCCGACACGTTGCAGATTACTTCTATTCATGACTGGTTTAGTGATGACATCGTTGCCGGTTGGCACGACTGGAAGGTACATTCCGTCCATGAAAGGGCCATCATTTTGACGGCCGGAAAACACCTGGTTACCCTCACAAACGCTTACGACGGTCCGTCGACGATGGTGACTACAACGTCGTTGCCTTCTCTTCTCCCGGGGGAATCGATGGGGAGGGAGATTGGCCTTGATTTCTCGAGTGCTGAGCCTTGGATACCTCCTATGTTTTCGATCATTCCGGAAGAGATAGAGGAACAGTCATTAGATCAACTTTTCCAAAAACTGGAGTATTCTGGCAGAAGTGCCCTCCTTCAGCCCAAATTTATTCCATGGATCACACGGGGTATCTCAGCCCTTGCTGCTGGTTTTCCGCGGATCACTCCGGACGGATCTGTGTTATTCGGACTCGGTCCGGGAATGACCCCGGCTGGTGATGATTTTTTGTCCGGTTTCTTCCATGTTCTCTATCATGCTGGCTTACCGGTTAAGTGGGACGAATTAGCACCTTATGCAGCCGGAACAAACCTGATTGCACAAACGATGCTTTGGTGGGCCTGTCAAGGCGTTGTTGCCCAACCTTTCGAGCAAGCCCTCCTCGGTCTGTATCGTTGTCAGCCTAACCTGTACGGGCTCATTCAAACTGCTTTCTCGATAGGCCACAGTTCTGGTGCTGATCACCTTCTGGGTGTTTGGTTGGGCCTTCTACTGGTTAAGAAACTTGGGGAGGTTGAGAATTGGCACGGCATCTCAGTCGTGCAAACGAATTGAAAGAGGTGACCTATGAATGATGTAAAAAAGAAGATTGAAGAGGCAAACAAAAAAGCAGTCGGAATTATGATAGAAGCAGAACCGATCCTGACGGATATCCAAAAAGCCGTTGACGTCATACCCGGTATGAAAGAGAACATGGTGCTCCATTCCGGACCGCCAGTTACCTGGGACAGGATGAGTGGACCCCAGAAGGAAGGAGTCATAGGGGCGGTACTGCATGAGAAACTTGCGGCCAGCCCTGCGGACGCAGTGAAAAGGGTGGAACACGGAGAAATTCTCATCGAACCATGCCACGAGCACTCCAGCGTGGGTTCCATGGCTGGCATTACTTCCGCGTCGTCTCCTGTCTTTGTAGTAAAAAACGAGACCCATGGCAACTATGCCTACCATCAGGTTTTCTTCGATGGGCCGGGGCGCCAGTCGAGCCGCCTGACAATGGGAGTTTACAACGAGGAAGTAGAGCAGGCCCTGCAGTGGCGGCGTGATGTCCTCGCTCCCGCTCTCCGTGCAGCCGTACATGCAGCGGGCGGAATAAACCTGAGGAACATTATCGCCCGGGCCCTGAATATGGGCGATGAATGTCACAACCGGTGTGTTGCGGGTACCTACCGGTTCACCATGGAGGTCGTACCGTATATGCTGCGTACGGGCATTTCCCAGGAGACCGTTGCCCGCTTCGTCGAAGCATCCACTGAAAATGAGCAGTTCTTTCTCTTTCTGGGGATGCCCGCCTGCAAGGCAATCGCAGACGCAGCACACAACATTCCTTACAGCACTGTGGTGACCTGCATGGCTCGAAACGGTACAAACACGGGTATCCGGGTGAGTGGCTTAGGGAGCAGATGGTTTACTGCTCCTTCCCCACCTGTTGAAGGACTCTATTTCTCCTCCAAATATGGACCGGAGGATGCTTGTCCTGACATGGGAGACAGCACCATTACCGAGACGGTCGGCCTTGGCGGTTTTACCTTGGCAAACTCGCCAGCTTTCATGGAAATGGTGGGGGGCACTGTCAACGATGCCCTTGACTACACCAGGCAGATGTATGAGATTACGGTTGCCAGAAACAAAAACTTCCTTTTGCCTTTCCTCAACTTTCAAGGATCGCCACTGGGCATCGATATCCGCAAGGTGGTAGAGAAGGATATCACCCCGATTTGTGATACGGGTATTGCTGGCAGAAAGGGCGGTTTTATCGGCGTCGGGATTTCCAGACAGCCCATGGAGATGTTCAAGACAGCCCTGAAGGATTTTGCTGAAAAGATGGGTTAATTTTTCTTTTCCAAGAAAGAACAGGAGAAACGGATGTCTTTTGTTTTAACAAGAGTTAAAAAAAATGCCTATTATGACTCTGTCAGACTGATGCGGGTCGCTACAAGCCTTCAGGCAAAAGCGGGTGTGCTTGATGCAGCCATTATTGTGGGAACCGAAAGAAACAAGGAATTTCTCAAGGATACAAATCTGCTCACTGATGACATAAAGAGTGCCAGCAGTAACGACCTCTGTTTTGTCGTTGAAGCTCAGTCACGAGAAATAGGGGAACAGGCCCTCATCATGGCGGAATCCATGCTTGAAGGCATGGGATCCTCGGGCATTCCGAACGGCCATAAACTGGCCTATTCTCTGGAATCAGCACTAGAAATGTTACCCGCCAATCTGGCCCTGATCTCTATTCCCGGAATGTATGTTAAACGAGAAGCCATGAAATGCCTTGAAAGAGGACTACATTTATTGATATTCAGTGATAATGTCCCCAAAGCCGATGAACTGGCCGTCAAGAGAAGGGGTATGGACTTGAACCTTCTGGTCATGGGGCCTGATTGCGGTACGGCGATTATTAATAATATCGCCCTTGGGTTTGCCAATGCCGTCCGTCCCGGACCCATTGGCCTGGTCGGGGCATCAGGAACAGGCCTTCAAGAGGTGACGTGTCTTATTGATCACCTGGGCCTTGGGATCAGTCACGCTATTGGTACAGGAAGTAATGATGTTTCCCAAGAAATAGGCGCCATCACTATGCTCCGGGGAATCGGAATGCTCGCCGGTGATTCGCGTACAAAGGTCATCGTCATCATTTCCAAACCTCCTTCACCCCAAGTGGCAAGAAAGGTGATCGAGACATTGCAAGCTTGCGGCAAGCCATCTGTCGTAAATTTTTTGGGCGAGCCACGCAGGGAAGGAAACCATTCCATTCATTTCGTCGATACCATGGAGGAAGCGGCTCTCACAGCTCTGAAACTATCTGGAGGCACAGCATCAGCCTTTTTGGATGCTCCTTCATCCTGGGAAGCGGTACGCAAAGCCGTCACGAGACTTGCTCCAGAACAAAAATTTGTGCGGGGAATATTTGCGGGGGGAACTTTCACCGTTGAATCAGGGCTGATCCTTTCGCGGCAATTGGGGAAGATCTATACAAATACAATGGCTGGGGAAAGGCTGGTAGATCCTCTTCGCAGTACCGGTCACGCTTGCGTTGACTTAGGGGACGATCTTTTTACGGCCGGCAGGCCGCACCCCATGCTCGAGCCAGCCGTTCGCAACCGGAGGATTGTGGCGGAAATGCATGATCCGGAGACAGCCGTCCTCCTTTTGGATGTCGTCTTAGGATACGGGGTACACCCGGACCCGGCCAGAGAGCTTCTCTTGGCCCTTGACGGGGGCAGATCAGCCGACCGCTATGTACCGGTAGTCGCTTCGGTTTGCGGTACGGACAGAGACCCGCAGAACCGGTCTCATCAAGTGGCTGTGCTTCAAGGCGCAGGCGTATTCGTTTTCCCCAGCAATGCTGCAGCTACCCGCGCGGCTGCTTTCATTGCTGGTCGAGGAAGGGTTTGAATAAAGGGGTAACGCGATGTCGGTTAAGGACCTTCTGCAAGAGGAAATCAAGGTAATCAACATAGGGATCAGAGAATTCTTTGATGCATTGATCTCCCAAGAAGTCGATGTAATACACGTAAACTGGAAGCCACCTGCTCAGGGCGATCCGGAGATCCTAAACATATTGAGTAAGTTGTTGTAAGATTGGCTGGGAGTTGTTTTTTAAGACACTCAAGATGTTCAAACTCATTAGAGAAAGGAGGGGCTCATGAAAAGAATAACGAGAAGGGATTTCCTTAAGAAGACTACTGCAGGAGGTATCGGGCTGGTAGCTGGTTTAGGAGGTGTCCCAAGGATGGTGAAGGGGGCTGAGAAGGGGCCTATCCCTATTCTGAATCTCATGCCTTTCAGCGGAGCCTATGCCGATACCGGTCTGGATACGAGCCGTGGAACAAGATTGGCCATTGAGGAATTCGGCGGGAAGGTATTGGGAAGGGAGATTAAATTGATTGAAAGGGATGCTACTAACCCGAGCGATTCAGTCCGGAGGGCGAAAGAGGTGGTCGAAAAAGAGGGGTGCAAATTCATCCAGGTCGGGACAAGCAGCGCCGTGGCATTGGCGGTGTCCGAATATGGTGCAAAAAATGGGGTTCTCATTGCCTGCCACGCAGGTGCGGACAAACTCACGGGAGAAGCCTGCAATAAGTTCACTTTCCGTTGGCAGGTTTCTACCTATGGCGCCATCAGGGAGGTAGTCCCCCAGCTCATCAAGGAATTGAAGGTGAATACCTTCTACACATTTACGCCGGAATACGTCTTTGGAGAGGATCTGCTCCGTAACACTAAAGACGTCCTGAAAGAGCACGGCAAGGAACTCGTTGGAAACTCTTATCATCCCCTTGGGGAGACGGAATACAGTTCCATTATTACAAAAGCCATGGCTGCCAAAGCGGATTGTGTGATGTTTCTTAACTTTGGAGCAGATACGGTCAACGCGATTAAACAGGCAGTCAATTTCGGTTTGAAGAAGGTATCTAAGCTCTGCATTGCCTGGAGTGGTGGACAGACCGAATTTCAGGCAATGGGCACGAAGATCCTGGAGGATATCTGGGTGGGAATCCAATATTATCACACCATTGATACGCCGATGAACAGAAGGGTGGTCGAAGCATATCGCAGAAGGTATGGGGTGATGATGCCTTACACTGGGGCTCAAGGCTATCAGCAGATAAGAGTAATGTTGGATGCGATCAAGAGGGCAGAGTCGACAGATGTGATGAAGGTCATTGCTGCCTGGGAAGACTACGAATACGAAGCCCTGACAGGCAGAGAGGTTTACCGCAAATGCGATCACCAGTGCATCAAACCCTACTACACGGTGCGGTGTAAAACTGAAGCTGAAAAGAAGGCCCCTGACGATTTTGCTGAGATCGTGGGCTCTTCAAAGCATATCTTACCCTGCGATAAGACAGGCTGTAAAATGTAGGTGATGATCTCCTGCCCTGAGAACACCCGTTCAAGGGCAGGAGATCATCACCTATCGGTGCCGATGTAGAGATAACTATGTTCAAGGCAGATAGTATACTTCTTAATGGGAAGGTGATCACGGTTGAGGGCCAGGGGGAACCTGACCTCTATTTTGTTGCAGTAAAAGGAGATGAGATCCTCCATATCGGGAGAAAAGGAGAGGAAAAAGAGTTTGCTTCACCTCACACGGAAATATTCGATGTAAAGGGGGGAACCATTCTTCCAGGCTTTATCGATGCCCATCTTCATCTCTCTGTCATGGCAGAGATGGCCATGCAATTGGATGTGAGCCCGGAGGTCGTCTCCTCTTTTGAAGAAATAAAGCAGATGGTGAAGGAGGAAGGCCATAAAATTCCTGAAGGGCAATGGATCCGGGCGGCAGGTTATGACGATACAAAATTGGAAGGAAAGCCCCTCACCCGGCGGGATCTTGATGAGGTGGCCCTGAGACATCCCGTTTTCATTACCCATGTGACAACTCACTGGGGCGTCACCAACTCCCTGGGGCTTTCCATGGGTGGACTTCACGAGAGCACTGAAGATCCCCCCGGAGGCAGTCTGGGGAGGGATCCAGCCTCTCATCAATTAAACGGAATTTTGTACGAAAACGCGGCCTTCCCGTATTACTTCGAAGCATTATCTCCCGGTGAGGTGATCATCCCTCCTTTCTCCCGTCAGGAGCTCTATCGGGGGGTATTGAAAGTCTGCGAAAAATATCTGAAGGCAGGCATCACGAGCATTCATGATGCTCTGACGACTCCGCGGTTTTTTGAAATCTATCAGGATCTGAGAAATATGAAGAAGTTGCCCTTGAGGGTCTATGGTCTTGTCCCCTGCAAATTTTTTCCTCTTTTCAGAGATTGCGGGCTCAGAACAAGATTTGGCGACAAATGGTTAAGCTTAGGAGCGATCAAATTTATCACGGACGGAGCCATTGCCGGCCGGACGGCTTATCTGAAGGAACCCTACGAGGTCACTGAATTGGGCTCCGGTATCCTGCTCTTAAACGAGGGAGAGACAAGAGAGATGATCCTTGAGTATCATGAGGCAGGGTTTCAAATAGCCGTTCATGCCAATGGAGACAGGGCAATAGAGATTGTTCTGGACGGTTTTGAAGCTGCCCTCAGGAAATTTCCGAGAGAAAATCAAAGGCACCGAATCGAACATTGCAGCCTCGTGACGGATGAAATTTTGACGAGGATGAAGGCGATGAACCTGATCGCCGTTCCCTTTGCCTCGTACGTATGGCATCACGGGGAAAAGATCCTCCCTTTTTATGGTGAAGCGAGGGCAGAACGGATTTTTCCGCACAAATCCTTTCTGAATGCCGGGATACGGGTTGCAGGCAGTACAGATAATCCCTGTGCCCCTTACGATCCTCTCTTAGGCATTCAAAGCTGTGTGACCAGAAGAAGTAAGGATGGTACGCTTCTGGGAGAGATTCAGAAACTTACGTTAATGGAGGCACTGAAAATATACACCCTGGGTTCCGCCTATGCCTCCTTTGAAGAAGACAGAAAAGGCTCCCTAAAGCCTGGAAAACTGGCAGATATGGTGGTATTAAAGGAGGACATCACAAAGGTTTCACCGGACGAGATTAAAGATATTTCGATATCTCTAACGATGGTAGGCGGGGACGTTAAGTATCACGCGTAGTCAGAATTTTCGAAAAAATTCGTGCGTACAGGTAATCTTAACGTCCAAGAGGTCAGCGGTTTTCCTGAAAAGAAATGATAGGTGGTTGACGAAATCGTGAAGCTGTCTGGTCTTTTTGGTCGATAATTCCTTGGAGGAAGCTTCGCTATGATCGTAGGAATTCTGAAGGAAATAAAGGCGGAAGAGAATCGTGTCTCCATGACCCCTGTGGGAGTTGAGGTCATGAGGCATAATGGCCATACTGTTCTGGTAGAAAAGGGTGCTGGCAGTGGCAGCGGTTTTGAAGATCATGCCTACGCGGAGGTCGGTGCTGAAATTGTTGATACGCCCCAAGAGATTTTCGAGCTGGCAAACATGGTGATGCACGTGAAAGAGCCTCTGCTTTCCGAGTACGATCTAATCCAGGAAGACCAGATCGTTTTCACCTATCTTCACTTAGCTGCCGCCGAAGAACTGACCCATGCACTGATCAAAAGAGGATCCATTAACATTGCCTACGAAACCATTCAAAAGCCAGATGGATCATTGCCCTTGTTGACCCCTATGAGCGAAGTGGCCGGTCGAATGGCGATTCAGCAGGGCGCCAAGTACTTGGAGATGGCTCAAGGTGGTCGCGGCATCCTGCTATCTGGCGTGCCAGGGGTCGATCCCGGGACGGTAGT
>Ga0187886_1001901_pt1 | contig 17720 bp, 21 predicted proteins | sample June2016WEW_20_1_FD_133001 | JGI IMG/M metagenome (GOLD analysis project Ga0187886, IMG submission 133001) | Peatland microbial communities from SPRUCE experiment site at the Marcell Experimental Forest, Minnesota, USA - June2016WEW_20_150 | ecosystem: Environmental > Terrestrial > Soil >... | reverse complement strand
ATGAAAAGCAATACCCACAAGACAAGCGCATGAGACAAGCCGTTCAAGCGGCCAAGGATTTTATTGATGGCAAGATTTCTGCGTATGCTGCGGCTGCTGCGTATGCTGCGGCTGCTGCGGATGCTGCTGCGGATGCTGCTGTGGCTGCTGCTGCGTATGCTGCGGCTGCTGCGGCTGCTGCGTATGCTGCGGCTGCTGCGGCTGCTGCGTATGCTGCGGCTGCTGCGTATGCTGCTGCGGCTGCTGCGGATGCTGCTGCGGCTGCTGCGTATGCTGCTGCGGATGCTGCTGCGGATGAAATTGATTTTGCCGCCTTGGCGAATCAAGCCGTTAAACTTGCTCTTAAATCCTAATCATGCTCCTCTCTCCCCCCCGCCCGCACCGCCACTCCCCCGAGTTCATCTTGGAGGCCGTCTCCCTCGCGCACTCGCTCGGCAAGGGGGGCGGCAACAAGGCCGCACGGCAGCTTGGGTTGGACCGCACCGTCCTTTACCGCTGGATGCGGGCGGTGAAGCGTGCCACGCAAACGGTAGCACAACGGCTGGACGAGTTGCCTAGCGAGGCAGAGCGGCAGAAATTGAAGCTCGCGCTGGAGATCATCGCTGAGGCGAAGCGGTGGCAGGAGCGGACGGGGCGGAGCATGTATGCGTGCGTGCTGGGGGCGGCGCAGCAACGGGGGCTGTCACGGAAAGAGGCGCTGCAAATTGAGTCGCAGCGGGCGTTGGGGCAGTATCCGGGGGGTTAACCCATCCACCCCCGCGCCCTGCTCTGCGAAGGGTACGCGTGAATATGGGCGTGGCCCTCTTGGCTCACCGCCAACCAATACCGCTCGTTGTTAAGCATCGCGCCAATGCGCCCGCGCTTGTGGTGGATTTCTACGGTACGAATTTTCATCCCCCACACCTGCCACGCGACCGGGCACCAGAAATTTTCAGGCCGCGCCAAAAACTTCTCTCGCTGAGAATAGTATTCGCGCAACTCGCGGGCACGGCGGCGAGAGACAGGGCGAAGGCGGGTGCGCCGCAGTAAACGCGAGCGGCGCAAGAGCGGAGTGCGGCGGAGCATGGGCACTAGGTCTGCTCAGAGGCGGGGAGATTCTTATCCTGCGCGGCGACGATAGGAATAATCCATTTCAAAAATGCTCGCTCCGCCATATCAATATGCCAACAAGAACGACTCTCTCCCCGCCTTAAAGCAGGACCGACCGTGGTTACATAATGGCGGCACGTGCATGATGGATTCCCGCCGTGGTTAACATCAAACAGGCTAACCTGATATTCTGTTTCGCTACGAGTGCGTGACTTGACCGTAAACTCTAGCGGATTATTGGAATCTCGCCTATGTTCTACGATACATTCTTGGCGGGGGACTTGGGTGAGGGGCTCGGGCATGACTATATTATGGATGAGTATAGAGCGCCAGAACATCCTTGCCGTATTCGCTGGTCTTGCCGGCCTTGGCCATTGCGAGGTAGCCCGCCAGGCCGTGATGCCAGCACGCGCCGAGCGTGTAGGCATTCGCAGGGTAGCCGGCCTTGCCGAGTTCGTTGGCGAGCCATTGAAGGTGGGTAATCGCACATTGCCTAGCCCAAAAGACATCGCTAGAGCACGTTTCAAAATTCCATTCAGCCTGATGTTTTCTGTGCTGTTCCCACACGGCCCTTGTGATTCCATAAATCGACCGCTCTCCATGCGGCCCAATCGCATCCTGCTGCATATGCTCTTTCTGCGCAATGCAGGCAAGGAACTTGGTCAAATCTATTTCGGGCAGGGTTGCGGCCCATGCGGTTGCGGTTGCCATAAGTAGAAGGGCTAAGAGTTTCATTAGCGTTCAGGCTTTCGTTCTCAGCACGATTTCACAAGTGTCGTTATCAAGATAAACGCTCCACTTCGATACCGGCGTTTCTTTTAGCGTTTCGTGCTCCGCTATTCGCACTTCTCCACCTGCCTTGTTTATCAGGTAACAGAGCGCCCGTTGAGTTCGTTTTAACTCATTGAGAACCGGTTCTTGAATATGTTCGATTAACTGCTGTTCATTAAACCGTTCATCTTTGACCATCCCCGCGCAGGAGGATTCGGTCAGGGCGAGAGCCAAAACAGCAACATCGTGAATCTCTGCCCTCATCTCGACCCCTTTCTCATAATCGAGACTGATGATCTCTTTCAGCGCCTCGTCCTTCTGGGCCACCAAAGCTTTCAACACCTGGATTTCTTCCATTTGGTTCATGCGGATTTCTCCTTTGGGAACGGCCAGTTGGGATTTGATAAATGACTCCATGACAACCCCGATTTCATGTCCTGAATGGACGATCTCGGGCGTTTGTATTTTCGGGCAACCTCGATAGGGGTCATGCCCCGGTTAAGATCGGCTAGAATCGTCCTGACTGTTTGGGTCGTAAACTTATGGGCGGGGTTTCTTTCGCCGATCACCTCGCGTCCATTTAGCTTCTTTCGAAAATGGTTTTGTTTGCGGGTTTCCCAAGCGAGATTTTCAAGCCTATTATCTGCGGGAATGTCATTGAAGTGTGATGATTCGTGACCAGCGGGACAAGGGCCAACAAAGGCCAGCAATACGGCCTGGTGTGCATAAAGTGTGACGTTTTTCCCGTTCCTCCGGAGCGAATAACAGATATATCCGTGGCCATTCCGAGAAGGCATTTGCTTGAGCGGATGCGGTTCATCCAACCAGATAAAGCGCGGAATGAACCATCGGCACATGGAGAACATGCGCCCGTCTTTAGAAACAAGATAATTCAAGTAGCCGGGCAACCACTTAACCTCACTACCAACAAGCTGCGAGAGCTTCACCAAACTATAAGCTGGTCTCGGAGGCATTTCGCTCATAAATCCTTATGCGCGGCGGCTGCAATATCCCCCAAGGCGCAATTCACGTCTTTCCATTCGCCGCAGCGGTGTTGCCAATTTGGAAGTGCGAGAAACTTATCAACTGCAGCCACCAGCGCCCGGCTCGACGCGAGGGCGGTTTCGTGATCCCGTAACCTGCCACAGAGGCGGCTAATCGCTTCTTGGGTGCCGATGTAATTGAGGTCCGGCGCGTATGCCTTCATCGCACCGTCAACAAATCGGTCAGCATCATCCCGCTCCCTCTCCAGCGCGGTCACGCGGGAGGTCAGGCGGGCGAGTTGCGCGTCGCAGGCGGCGAGTTGGGCGGCAAATAGCCCCACCGTGTCCCAAGTGGGAATTGTCGTGTCGTGCGGAAACCTGCGGTAGTCGGCAAGCAACCGCTCCGTCTCCTCTGGCGAGCACGGCGCTTCTTGCTGCGGGGTGGGGTCAGGCATCTGTCTACGGAAAAATTCAGGCATGGTGGGTGTCCTCTTTTTTCATATCGGCGGGGAATAACGTCCAGTTTCCAACTTCTCGGTGCTGGACATTCCAGCCCCATAGCTTGAGGGCGCGACACAGGCCGCAACCGGCTCCTACAATTAGTCCCACAGCAGCGAAGACGGGAAGCAATACAAAGAGATTGGTCATGCTAAACCAAATAGTTACTGTACTTTTCCAAAGTCCTTTAATGAAGTTCATATCCCCTCCACGAGCTTCTTGTTCAGCGCCGACAGCGCGGCGCGGGCCTCTTTTTCCCAAACATCATCCAGAATGGCACCCGGCCAACATTTGGCTATCGCCTTCGCCACGGCCCCCAACCGCTCACGGTTCGCGGCGGGGGTGAGATCGCTGACTAGAATCGGCATCGGGTGGAATTCATCTAGCTTCTCTTGCATAACCGCACAGCGATATTGCTTCAGAAATTTGGGTGAGTAATACATCACCCGCTCGTGCTTCGTGCTCATGGCTTGGCCTTTCGCTCATAGACTCTGAAGTAACCCGAGTTGTTCCAAACGGCTGCGGAAAGGCATTTTTCGCCGAAAGGTGGGTTAAGAGCATTTATCCATTTCTGCCGTTTTGTGTGAACCTTCATCCATTCGTCGTTGCTTAATTCGTCATCAGGTTGGGTTGGGACGGCATCGCGCTTCCCGGTGAGCCATTTGGTGAGGCGCACCACCTCTTTTTTAGCCGTCTCTTCAGAGAGACACACAACGATGATTGTCGTATCATGGTCCTCATAGTCGTAGCCATTATCAAACTCGACAATCCATGCCTTCATATTTCCTTTCCGTTTGCCTCTTCCAAGGCCCGGCGCAGGGAGGACTTCTTGTTTCATCCCTCCACTCTTTTCTCCCCCACCCCGCTTGTCAAGCCTTATTTTCTCTACTTGCCTCATTTTCATACGCCTCTTTCCACCGCTCCGGGCACTTGCGCCACCACGTGCGGTAGAGGCGGTTGAACTCGGCGGGGTAGTTGCGGCGCAGGTGCTCCCCCCACCGCTTGCGGCGGCTCTTGATCTTGAGGTAGCGGGGGTCGGAGGTGGCGGGGTGCAAATTCAGCCACCGCTCCAGTTCGGTCTTTTTGGGCTTGTTGCTCCAAGGGTTCATGGATAAAAGTGAGTGGCCGAAGCCATAACTATCCTTTCCTTGCGCCTAGGTTTCGCTTGGAGGGGATTCAGCCTCGGCCACAGAAGGGTTGCGCGGGTCATATTGTTTAAGATGCCGCCACAAAGCGCACACATGCAGGAAAGCCCCGTACTCATCCCGCAGGGTGGGCGCACCATACCAGCACGCCTCAATCCGTCCCGGCTCCGTGGTGGAGATGAACAGGTTGAAGTCGCAGGCCGCGTCCTCAATCCGCCCATACTTGGCGACGTGGTAGGCGGCGGTCTGCATGATCTGCCCATCGTAGGGGGTGCAGGGATACTTAGGGTTGGTTTTCCTCGTTTTGTAGTCGCCTACCCCGAAACCCTTATAGTTAGCGAAGGTGAGGTCGGTCGTGCCCGCATAGCCCGCCTCCTCGTTCACCAGCCGCAGCTCCCGCTCCTGAATGGTCACGCCCTCCGAGGCCATCCACTTATCCACCGCTTGCACGAACACAGCGAGATCGGACTCGTAGGGTTGGCTCGCGAAGTGGAGTTCGAGCGCCTTGTGGATGCGCGTGCCGAGATCGGCGGCATCCTCCACCTGCTTGAAAGCGTCCTTGATAATGCGGGCAATAAAAGTATCGCTATCTTCACCGGGAAGATGGGGGATAGTGAGGGCGGCCATCGCCACTTGTTTGAGTTTCCAATCCAAGAGAGCTGGCCGCTCAAGACAGGAAAGGATGGTAGTAACCGAGGGGTAAAGGTGGAGGGCGCGGGCGTCCTTGATGGTTACGCTCCGCATTCCCCCTCCCTTGAATTTGGGTACTTCAAAGCAGGCGGAGGCATCCGCCCTGTACCAGTGCCCGACTTTTTCGAGGGGCATGGCTTATTTGAATCGCAGGCCATACTTCAGTCCACAGCCATTTATTCCATAAAGGAAAATAATAAATGCCGCAAGACTGATAGGGCCTAACAAAGAAATGCAAATACTGAATCGCATATCTTTATTATATTGCTCTAGCCGTGGATACTCTCCTTGCCAATAGGCAAATTGTAGCCCATAAGATAATACCCCGCAAACAACATATGCTATTAGGAATATGGAACTCATAAATCGTCGTAGTTATTTTCCTTCTTTCCCCACCAACCCATTATCCACCTCCGCGATAAAGAGCGTGACGGCAAGCTTTTGCACCTCACCCACCGGAATATCCTGCGGGAGCGCCGCCCGCAAGTCCTTAAAACAGCGAGTCAGACAAACTACAAAATCATCGTGAGTAGGTTTGCCCGGAATAGGCGCAGTTGCGGAGGGTGCTGGGGCAGGGGTCGGAGCTTTGGCGGGCTCGCTAGGGGCATTGGCAGGTGGCTGCGGGGGTGTGGGCGAGAGGGTTGGGGCGGAAGCTTCCGCCAAGTTGGGCGGGGCGATCACCCCCGACTCCGACATATTAAGTTCCAGCCCACTCTTACCTTGCTTTACACTCAACCCGCCGAATCGGTTGTTGGCCCCCATGACGGATTGCAAGACGCACGGCTTGCCCAGCCACGGGGTGCAGTCGGGGTGGCCCCAAACCGTCACCTCAACTTGGGCCTCGGAGTCGGCGAGGGTGAGGTATTGCTTGGTGTAGGGCTCGCCGTTGTCTTTGCGGGTGCCGCTGAAGAGTTTGGATACCTTTTTGATGGTGCCCGCGACCGCCGCGATAATCATGCCGTCGCCTTCCGCGAGGGCTTGCTTGATGGTTTTGATGTTGCTCATGGTAAAATTAGTGTGAAAATGGCAATCCCGACTCCTCAATGATTTCCTCTATTGGAATATCACTCAAGGTGCCCTTAACTCGCACGGAGAGAGTCTCCGGCTCGCCGGGATAGTAGACATATTCCTTGTCGAAAGTACAACCGTACTTTTTAAAAACCTCAATGAGTTCGTCCTTAAACTTTTGCTCTTTGGTTTTCATGTTTTCGTTTCTCCTTCGCCCCTACATGCGGCACATGTCCGCTCCGCGCCACGATGGAGGTGCGCGTCAGGGGTGGCTGGTAGACCCCACCGGGAAGGGCGCGAGTAGGAGTGCCGCGAGGGCGCGTCTTCCACTTCGCTCGGGCGAGGCGGCGCACCAAGAGTTCGCGGCGGGAGTGGCGTTTACTGATGTTTCCCATAATCTCCTTCTTTCACCCCGCATTCTCCCACAAGGGGGCGGGGGAGTCAAGCCTTTTCTTCGCCTAAGTTCGCCCGCAATTCCCGCACCCAGCGGTTACGGCCTGCGGTGCGCTCGTTTTCTTCGCGGTATTCTTTGGTGTGGTATTCGATGTCGCGGGTCGCAGCGCATAATGCAGCATCGTAGTAATCGCGGGCAAAAGAGGCTTTGGTTTTGATGATTTCCTGCTCGATATATTCCGGTTTGTTGAGACTGATCTCGATTTGCTGGAGCATGAATTTCTTCAACTCCACGTGTTCACTCGTAGGAGGCTCCCACGCCTTCACTTGGTCGCGTATGGCGAGGAGACGACTATTTTCAGCGAGTTCCTTGGCCAGCCACTCCTCGTTTTGCTTGAGGGACTTGGTTTTGGCGACTTGCCCAAAGGCGATTTTCTGCCTGTCCGTCATGGCAAGCAACCGCGCACGTTCCGCCTTCGCCTCTTCCAGCGCCTTGAGATGATAGGTGCTCGGCTTGAACTCGGGAATTGGTGTATCCAGCGGTTCCTCGCGCATTAAAACACAAGCCCCGAAGGCATGAGCGCAAGTCATTACGAAATCGGGAAAGGACTGGCCTTTCTCCATGAGTTTGGCGGTATATCCAGTAGGCATGATGTTCTCCTTTTCCCCTCCCCCTACGCCCCTTCCCCGCCCAAGTCAAGCCCAAAAGCGCGACTATTTTCGGGGCGGCAGAGTCGGCATGGCGGGATTGGGGGCGGGGGAAGGCATCATGCTCTCCCGCACCGCCGCCTTGGCGCTCCGCCCCTTGGGCTGCACCTCTTGGGGCTGGCCGAATAGCCCGCCAAAATATTTCTGCATCATTCCCGGCATCATCAAAAATTGCGCCCGCCCAATCTGCGCCCCCTTTTGGTAGAGTTCATCCAAGACCATGATGCGCATCTGCGGAGTGAGAGGAGTCCACTGGGCCGACATGACAAAGGGCTCCGTGAGGCTGCGGCGGGCCGTGCCCACCAATTCCTGCAACCTGTCCAAGTCCGCCCGCTCCAGTTGCACGCTCTGCCCCGCCATGGCAAAACCCCGGTTGGGCGGGGTGGGATAAACGTCATCGTCCTCCGTCTTCTGCCAGAGTTCCACGAGGCGCTGCTTGAAGGGGTCGGGCGCGGTGATGCCGCCCTTGGTGATGCCGAGGTTGTAGAGGGCGGGGCTAGTTCCAGGCGGGGTGCGCTCCAACGGCTCGCCCCACAATCCGCGCTTGACTAGTGGCACCACCTTTTCCGCTCCACCCACAATTCCCGTCATCTTGAAATTCCACATATTCGCCATGGTCTGCATGGTCGTATCGCCCCGCAATTCGGGGATGAACTTGTAGCGGGTGCGGGCGAGTTCCTCCACCGTGTTGGGCACCGCGAGCGCGGAGACGGCGCGGAACTGGTTGGAAATCCACTGTTGGACGGGAGTGGAGTCAGTCTCGTCAGAGTTCTTGACCGCTTCAAGGAGCGAGGAGACGCCCGACATGAAAGTTTGGTCGAGGGCGAATTGCGCCATGCCGGGGAAGGAAGCGATGGTATTATAGGCGTATTCGCCGGGACTAAGGTTGGCGGTTTTGAGTGGAAGCGGTTGACCCGGTTTCACCGTCGCCAATTCCTCCTGCCGCTGGCGGGCGAGTTGGGTGGTGCGCAGGTAGAAGGCGACCGCCGGGATGCCGAGCCGGTTCCACGCAATCGTATAATCGCCCCGCTTCCAAGTGGGGTCGCCGCCCGAGGTGAGCCGCTCCAGCCCCGAGATATTGAGGCGGGATGGCCCCATTTGCTCATACTGGACGGAACGCCGTTTGGCGTCCTTGCTGGCGGGCTCGCTGATGAGCCCCTTGTCCCAGAGGTAGTTGGTGCCCGCATACATCATCGCGCCAATCGTGGCCTCGGAAATGGCGCTCAAGGCCGCCCGTTGGTTGCCTTTGGCGGCATGGTAGAGAGCGCGGGCAATCCCATAGGGTGGGACCGTGAAGGAGAAGGCATCAGAGACGTAATTGATCGGGAACTGGCGGAAGGGAATCTGAATTTTGTTGAAGAGACGGATGGCGTCCTTCATCATCGGCACGCGGTCGGCCCCAATCATCTCCGCCACTCCGCTGTCCAAGAGCGCGTTGAGCTTGGTGATGCCTTTGTTGGGCTGGGCGAAGACCGCCTTTGCGCCCGCGAACTTGGCTGCCGCTGCCTCCTTGCGCCCCGGAAAGGCGTAGAACTGCCCAATTTGCGGCTCCTGATACTTGGCGAGCTTGCCTTGAATGGTCTCAACATTCGCTTTGAGGGTGGTCAGCGCCTTCTGGTTTTCGGGGGTGGGATTCGCCCGCGCCACCTCCTCGCCCCGCCGCACCAATTCATTGGCGGCGCCTAACTGGCGGTTGAGTTCGAGGGTGTTGAGGCGGGCCTGCTCCGAGAGCGCCCCCCGCCCCGCCCCCTCGCGGAAGGGTTTATCCATCGCGTCCAAGCACCGCGCCATGACCTCGGCATCCACCCCCATCAAGCCCTGCACTAATTTGCGGGCGCGGTCACTCCAGAGGACTTGACCGGTCTTGAGGTCAACTGCCATGTCCTCCCCGGTCCAAGCCTGCACGATACTGCGGAGGGGTTGGAAACCGCGCTGCATCTCGTACTTGGCGAACGCCTCATTGCTCGGACCCTTGATAAGCGATTGGAAAGCGCCGGGGAACTTGCGCAAGGTCTGCCCCCACTCCGCGTAGAGTTGGGGAAGGCCATAGGCGTGGGTGCGCTCCGCCCCCGTCACTTTGCTGTACATGGCGTCGAGGCCAGTTGCCAGCAAGTCACGGGCATTGCGGAAGGGGCCGAACATCAAGTTGCCCATGAAGTTGGCGACTTGGGAACTGACTACCATCAACTTAAGGGGGATAACCCGCGCCAAGAAAGGCAGCATCTTTTCCGTGGAAAGGGTTTGGGCATACATGGCCAGCGCCTTCTTCGCCTTACCTGCCTCCTCAAATGCCTGCTCGTAAGCCGCCTGCGTCTTATCATTCCATGCGCTCTTGGCGTCCCGCTCCGCCTGCGCCAATCCGTCCCGCGCCCCAATCTGGTCGGAAGCGAGCTTGAGGACGTGCATTTCCTGTTCCTCCGTAGCTTTGCGCCCGTGCCGCTCCACCTCGTCCAGCACGGCGGCGGTGAGCCCTTCGGGCGTAGCGGTCTTGATTTCGCTGTACTGCTGGAGGAGTTGGGCGAAGGTCGTACCCTTCTGGGAGAGAGCTTCCCGCACCGCCTTCACCTTGGCGCGGCGGATCGCGGGATCGAGTTCGGCACTCGCCCGCTGATATAATTCCGCCCCGGCCAATGTGCCCGCGTTTTCCCCCTCCGGGGCCGGAGTGCCCCCTTCCTTCAGCTTCTGCCAAAGAGTAGCGTCATCCAAAGTAGCCATCTGGTCTGCGAGTGGCTGGTTCTCTTGGGGGGTGTAACGCTCGGCGGGGTTGGCGGCGATCTCGGCCTTGATTTCGGGATTAGGCTCGGCTAATGCCATGCGCTCCGAGAAGCCGCGCTGCTTGGGCGGGAGGGGCGGGGGAGCCGCAATGGTGGGAGGAGGCGGCTGGGGTGGGCGGGGGATTACGCCTTCCGGCGGGATTTGAGGTGCCGGTGCACCGCCGCCGCCTTCGCCTTGAGGGCCGGGAGTGAGCGGTAGTTCACCGGGCTTTCCTGCTGCCATTCGTGAAACATTTGCGGCTTGTTGTGTTTCATCCAAGTAAACTGGTGCTGGGATACGATTGGCATGAGGTTTTCCTTCTTTGATTGCTTGTTGAATTTCTGTTAAAGTATACTGTCCCTGCGGGAGCCACTCCGGCACCTCGGGGATGTCCGCCCCCGCCGCGTTCAAGTCCTTCACGTTGGAAGACACCATGGGACGCTCCGCCCCCTTGCTCAATACGTCCACTTGGATATAGCCGGGAATGGTCTTGCCCCCCGCCTCTTGGGGGCGCTGGACCGAGTAGAGGTAATCCGCGCCGGGTTTCTTGATCGCAGCTTGGATCAGCGCGGCCTTCTCGGCCTCTAGGAACTTGGAGGGCTGAGGAGTGGGAGTAGGGCCGGAAAGAGCGGGTTGAGGTTGAACTTTAAGTTGGGCACGAGCTTCATTGGCTTGACCCATTAAGGCAATTAAGCCACGTTCCGTGCCTTCTAATTGGTCCATTTTTCCACCCATTGCCTCTGGGGGATAAACTTCTGGCCAAGAATTGGCTGTGATTTGCTGTTTGGTGCCATCGGGTAAAGTGCGCGTACCGATAATGTCACCGGGCTTAAAATCGGTTTCTTTACGAATATATTTCTCGAACCTTTGTTGAACCTCTCGCGGCAACTTAGGATAGGTTTGGTCCCAAAACTCTTGAACTACTTGCCGGGGACTAATTCCGCGTTCATCTAAAACATCTAAAATATATTGTCCTGCCGTTTCATCTGAGGATCGTCGCACCGCTTTGGCTAAAAATTTGTTATACCAATTGGCTTCTGGTGTGGTAGGAGCCGCCACCTTGCTCGGGGTGGAAATTGCCTCAAGAACCTGTGGCAATTGGGCGGGGGAAATATCCTTCTTGGCGGCGTTATCTACAATCGAGATGAGGGTGGGCGGCTTGGGAGCGGGAAGGATGGGAGGAGGTGGCTTGGGGGCGGGTGCCATTGCCCGCTTCGCCCCAACCGCGCCGCCTACCGCCATGAGCGGCCCCATAATCAGGTCACGCGCTCCGGCCCCATACGCCTCAATCAATTGCTGGCGGGTGGGTGTGACGGGTTGGCCGGTATCAGGGTCATATCCATGACGGAGTGCTTCTGCCCGCGCCAATTCCTCCGCCCCCTGCTTGGTAATCGGCACGCCAAAGCCCACCCCGGTTGCGGCCAACCCAAGCCGTCCCAAGGCGGTCGCGCCCAACTCCGGCCCCGCCAAGGCGAGGCCGATTCCGGCGGGACTTAAACCAAATTCTACCACGGGCTTGGCCACATTGTACCCTGCCGCCGCAATATCCGGGGGCAGAAGGGCGCTTCCCGGCGCGAGGGCGGGAAGGATGTAGGGAGGCAGTTCGGATGCGGCGGGAAGGGGAATGAGGGGGCGGGTCGCCGCCTCCACGGAAAGGGGCCGGGTAGCCGCTCTGAGCGCGAGTTGGACCGCGACCCCTAGCTTGCTGGGCGGGGAAGCTTTGAGTGGGGTGGCGCTGGCAAAATCAAACTTGCCTTGTTCGTTTCCGCCCTTTGCCACGGCGCTATCGAAATCAAATGGCATGATAACTTATTTCACGGGGCGCCAGATTCCCCCGCCCAAATACATGATTTTATTGCCGTCTTTATCGGTGTAAATAGCAGCCTCCACCGCTGGCTCACCCTTGATGGTGGTAGGGCCAAGGAAGTCTTTGGAAGCAGCGGTAGGGGCAGAAGTTGCGGCGGGAGGAGGGGTCAATCCCGGTAACGTGATATTTGGGTTAAGAGCGGAAATAGCTCCCCTGAAAAGCGCCGCCGCGTTAGCCGCACCGGGATAACCTTCGCCGGGAGTAATGGTGGGCATTGCTACCGGCGGGGGTGGCGGGGCGATTTGTGGCATAGTAGCCGGGGCAGGAGCGGGAATCGTGGTGTTGCCCACCGTTCCGCCCGCCATCATCTTCCGCGCAATCATCTTATCGAGGGTGGGGTCGGAGGCGAGAAGGCTGCTCTCAATCGTATCCACCATCTGTCCCGTACGCTTGTCAACCGCGATAACCGCCAATCTGCCATCGGCGGTCTGCCCCGCATGGAAATAGAGGTTGGCGTTATTCGCCAAGGCATGAGCGCGGTCGAGGGCGGCCTGTGCTTTGGGGTCGATACCAAGCGGAGTATAAAGCGGATTGCCTTCCTCATCAGTAACAGGGTTGCCATTTTCATCCATTTGCAATTGCACTTGCATCGGCCCTTGGGGGGTTTGGATGGTGATACGGTTGCCCTTAGTGACTGCCGCTGTGCCCCGCGCTTCCGCTCCCGCACCCGCTTGCCGGAAATACTGGGCATGGGAAGCCGCTTCCTCCGCCTGCTCCGCCGTCATAATCGGCTTCTCGCCAAAGTGGGTGAAGGGAGTCTGTTCTTGGGTGACTGGGTTGTAGGTGAAACCGCTCTCTTGAGAAAGGGTATCGACCGGCGTTCCGGCGGGAAGCTCGGTGTCAGGGGTGACTACTTCTCCTGTATCGCGCCGCACCTGTACCGGCTTGGTGCTGGTCACGACCGGAAAGGGTAGCGAGGCTTTCCCCGCCTCTGCCTTTAAGAGCCGCGTGCGGGCCGGTTCCTGCGCGAGCTGGAAGCCCTCCAAAGCGCCTCGGCTTATTGCCGATCCCGTTTGCCCAAAAAGAGCCGGATTAGCAAAGGCCACTTGTGGAATTACATTAACATCAAAACCGGCTGTCTGTGGAAATGGCATGGTCGTAATTTATTTAATAACCCGGCGCATAGTTTGTGTTTCCCACTCCCCCATAGCTATTTATGCCTGTAGAGATGGGTCTATAAAGATTAGAATATGCCCCCAATCCCATTCCAATCAGGTTACCCCCAAGCGCGGCCTGCGAGGCTGCCTGCTGCGCCTTAATTGCCGCCGCGTTTTGCTGGGCGGTGTTGAGGATATTGGTATTACCTACCGAGAGGTTGGCGATTGAGGAAGGCGAGAGACCGACCTCGGGTTGGCTGATGCCTTGCGTGAAACCCGCAAGCCCCAAGTTGCGCCCATATTGCTGCTGTTCTAACCCACTGGCCGCCCCACCCGCCCCTAAGAGTTGCTGGAGCCGCGTCTGCGCTTGGGCGAGGTTGAACTGTTGCTGGGTCGAGCCGATATTGGCGGCATTCTGCATCCGTTCATTCTGGAGCTGGAGGGAGGTGAGGCCAAGGTCGCGGGCGGCAATATCCCGCCCCATCCCCAGTCCGCCTCCCGGCCCCGTCAAGGTGCCGCCTCGCGCCAATCCCGCCCGCATGATCTGGTTTTGCGTCTCTTGGTCGAGACTCCCGCCCAAGGCGAGTTGCTTCTGGGCCACATCCGCCGCATTGGTGAAGAGGGTGGAGGCGGGGGCAGCTGTATTTGCCCCTTGCGCCGACTGCATGTAGAGGTTGGTAAGCGCATTGGAGTTGGCCGATGGCGTGAGGTACTGGCTCAATCCGCTGGCCGCCGTCTGCCGAAGCTGGTTAATATATGGATTATACTGCTGCTCCAGTTTATTGGAAGCGGCGGCATTGGCGAGAGCCTGCTGGGTGGCCTGCTGATTGAGAGCATTAATATCTACCGTGGCGGGAGCTTGGGAAGCCTTCGCAGCGGCAGCTTTGGCATCCTTATTGGATTGGTAGGCATTATAGGCACCATAAAGAGCAGTTGCGATAGGAAGGAAGGCCATGATGAATTAGAGGTTGAGATAGCGGAACTTATACGGCTCCGTCGCAGGGAGGGGATTAATGACGGGAAAAATGAGGTCGTCTTGAAAGCCGATGCGGCGGGTGATCTGCTCTGCCGCCTTATGAGAGGTGGGGAAAAAGGCGATCAACTTGGTGGCGCCGCGCTTGCGCATCTTGCGGATGGAAATATTCATGGCGTCGATGCTGCGCTGCCCCAAAGTGGTGAGCATAGTGTGCATGGCATAGATGTGCGGGGCCAGTCCGCAGAAGGCGATCCACCCGCGCCCGCTTTTCTCGGGCGGGTCGGAATCCTCCCGCACCTCGAAGAATACGTTATGCACTCCGTTGAATAACTTCTCTGGGTCTTCGATGCGATAAGCATTGCCCGTGGCCGCCCGCCACATCCCCTTCCGCGCCATGTAGGAGCGGAGATAGGGGAAATCTTTAGTGATGCGGACGGTGAGGGGCATGGGATTAATCCGCCTTGATGAGTTTGCCGAAGAAATTGGTCTGCTGGGGGGAGTTGATAATGTTCCAAGTGGAGCCACCCGTATCCGACTCGGCCACCGCCACATCAACCGTATCGTTGAGGTTGCAATGGAATTGGGTGTTCGCTTGTAATTCCATATTGACCGGCGTGGCGTCATTTTGCATCATCCATTGCATTTGGGCGCCATTCTTGCGGATGATTAAATCCCAAGTAACTCCGGTCGGGGTGCCGGTATTAAGCGCGAATGCGGCTGAGCCCGAGAACTCATAATAACCTGCCACGGGAGCAATGTAAACATTGGTGCCCGGAAACCACGCGCCCTCGGGGTCGTACTCCAGATTATCGAATGAGACCTGCGCATATCCCGACCCACCTGTATAAGCTTGGTTGGAACTGCTCTTGCTCACTCGGAATTGATAAACCTTGGCCGCTGTGAGTGCCGCCGCAATGGCTGCCGCCGTCTGGGCCTGCGTATAGTAGTTGGCGGCAAGGGTGGCGGCGGTGACATAACCCGAGAGCATGTTGGCGTATACATCCGTCCACGCCCCGCTGTACCATATCTTGACCGCCAGCGGCACGCCACCCGCATTCACCTCGATCACCACATCATAATCGGTGTCATCGGCGGGGAGGGAAGCGGTGGCAAAGATGCCGTAACGGAGAGAAACTGGATCAATAATCTGGGGAATGTATGCACCAGTGCCCACGTCCCAAATCCACCACGTAGTTCCATTATTCAGCCACGGACCCTCATCACTTGTCGGAGCGGTGGGACCGACCGTGAAAAGTGAAAATGCGGTGTCAGTTAAAATTTGAGCCCGTGCTTCTATTGCATCCGCAATATCTTGAGGGCTTCCAGTGAAATTCGGAGGGAGGGGAGATATATCGAGGCGTAAAGGTGTAAGGTTACTCATATTAATTATACATTTCTATTCAGGTTTTTACATACCGTAGAAGCATAAACACGACATTGGGCGGCTTTACTCATTCTTAGTATAGTTTCTTTCGTAAACGGTTTCCGTTTTTTACCCTTTAAAGCCATACTAATCTTTTGCTTTGCCACCTCACTAAGGTGTCTCCCTTTACTTTTCAGTCCAATTCTTCGTTTATGTTCCTCTGTAAATTTTCTTCCTTTTCCCTTAATTGAAATCTTTTGTCTAGTTTCTTCTGAAAACTGATGAGGACCATTTTCTTGATAATAACGAATCAAGGCCAAAGACCTTTTTTGTCTGGTTTCCGTCGAACAAGGACGGCCTATTCCAGCCTTAGCTATCTTGTTTTTATGTTCGATAGACATTGGCCCTCGCTTTAACCCAAACGACGAACCCGCCACCAAGCAAATATTATACGCCGGTTTAAGCTCATTAATCCAATATTGTTCCCTCTCAATGCACTTTTCGGATTCACATTCTTCAATCATATCAAATTCAAATGCCGCTTCACCGCACTCATTCCACGCCCGCTGAAGCCGGTGATTGTGGTGGTCATTTTCCCTTAAATCTGAAAGATGAATTTTCCACCTATGAGCAAAGCCCCTAGTCGTGCTGCCGATATAGCACTTCCCATCAAAGAGGTTGCGTATGCAATACACTCCGGTTCGCTTGCTGAGTGAGGGATCAAAGTGGCTGGTCATTAATGGCGTCTATATACTTATCTTTAGCAAAATAGTCAAGATTAAAATTTATGGAGTCCACCCGCCCTCCCAAAGAACCATCGTCACCGCCTTGGCCAGCGCGATCTGGTCCGCCGCTGCCTGCGAGACGATGCTATCAGCGTCTTCCGTGTCGGTATAGGAATAAGGAGGTTCCGTGGCGGTATAAGTCTGGGTGGCTGAGAATTCGGTGAAGGGCACTGTGGCCACAAATGCATTCTTCCCCGAGCACCCCGCCTCATTGAGCGAGAGGGGGCAGGTCTCGGTGATGCAACCCTTGTCGCCGCCCTCCGGCTTGGGGTCTTCCATCGCCGCCAGTCGATACCACTCCACCCCCAGCTTCCCCACCCACACAAAAAGCAGTGAGAACTGCGTGTCCACATTGTTGGGCTCCACGGACTCCACTCCGCAGGTGTTGCAGGTGGAGGGCGCCTTGGAGTCCTCGGTGCGGAAGATGCGGGTCTGGGGGCGGTTGCCCGCGAGGAGGGGATAGGTGGTGCCGCTGCCGTAGGTCGAGCCGTAGTAGACCTGTCCCGGCGAGGCACAAAGGTCGCCCTTGAAGATGGAGGTGTAGGCGCCGCGCCGCCCCGCGTAGCAGACCATGAGGGAGGCGTTGCCTAAGAACTCACCCAGCGCGAACTCGGCGTAGCGGAATCGCTTGCGGTCGAGGGTGTCGAAGTGATGCTCCTTGCTGCGCATCCACGCGGTGATGGGCACGGCATTGTCGCAGCCCGTGGAGCCGCTGAACGCCTCCCAGATGCGCACCTGTCCGTCATAATCCATCGACTGGAAAAAGACCCGCTCCCGCCCGTCCACGATGCCCTTGGTCCACTCCACCGGCCTCCATCCCGTCCAATGAGAAGCCCATGCGTTGGTATATTCGAAAGAGTAGAGGTTGCTTTTGGAGGTATCCACCGGGTTCTGGTCCAAGACCCACGTGTGGCGGTTCAACTTGTCGCCGGAGGGCACGGACATGAGGAGCAGGTTGTCATGGGCCACCCCGCAGATGTCCTGCATGTTCGAGCCCATATAGAACTTGGAATCGAACATCTCGTTGTCCATCACCTCCAACTTGGATGAAAGGTTGAGGCGGCTGGCGGCGTTCATGTTGATAAGGCCATAAGCCGAGAACCACCAGAGGAGTCCGTATTGCGTCACGATGGAACGGTGCGACTGGCAACCGATATTGGGGAGGATGGTATTCTGCATCACCCCATCTGCTTGGGATAGCCATTGAGTGCGGTCCTGCACGCTCGACTTGATGAACACGCCCTCGTACTGAGTGAAGCAAATGATACCCTGCCGGTCGGGGGTTTCGGTCATGCCCGTGCAATCGTGGGGCAGATAGAAGGAGCGCACTTCGTTGAGATATTGCGTCTCGGTGAACTTGAGCGGGTTGCCAAGGTCAGAAGCGAAGACTTGATTGCCCCGCGAAACCCACAGCCGGTTGTTTGACCACACCATCCACAACCCGATCTTGGTCTCGTCATAGCCCGGAAGCGTGGCTCCCGGTGTGCCGGAGTAGGTGGGGTTCAGGTGCCGGTTGGTGGTGCCATCCCACATCGCCGCCCGCGTGTTGCCATCCTGCATGATGAGGACGGAGATGGGTTGGGGCAGTTCGAT
>Ga0187886_1001900_pt1 | contig 17723 bp, 18 predicted proteins | sample June2016WEW_20_1_FD_133001 | JGI IMG/M metagenome (GOLD analysis project Ga0187886, IMG submission 133001) | Peatland microbial communities from SPRUCE experiment site at the Marcell Experimental Forest, Minnesota, USA - June2016WEW_20_150 | ecosystem: Environmental > Terrestrial > Soil >... | reverse complement strand
CTTTTGAACCAGGGACCTTTACCCATACCTGTTGAATCACGAGCCCATGAGGTGGTCCAGGGTTAGATTATTACATGAGTGATCCACTTTGCTTAGGTTAGATTTTTATATGAGTTGACACGCTTCCATCCGGAGCAATCGGTTTTCAGGCGCTGTGCTCATAGAAAGGTGATAGCGGCGAGCTGGCGGCAATCAAGAGGGAGCGCATGACTGACAAACATCCGGTCACTACTTGACCAGTAAGCAGATGATCAGGAGAGCGGCGCCCCACATTACCAGCGCAGAGGCCTTGTTGAGCAGGGACAGCAAACGCCCCGTCCGGTCCAGCTCTCCCATCACCCGGCCGGCCAGCGCCAGCCCCAAGAACCAGAGCCAGGAGACCAGGATGCAGGCGCCGGCAAAAGCGATCTTGCCCGCTCCCTCATAGCTCAATGAGCTGGTTTCCGATAACGCCGATGGTATCGATGATGGCGTGTGGGTTCAACAGGGAGACAGAGGCGGCAAAAACGATCTGTTTCCCCGGCGGGAAGGGCTGCTTCGCTTCATCGCTGCAAGCGGGTTTGGCAGTCCAGGTGACCCAGCCCATGTATAGGAGGAAAAGGCAGCCAAAGCCGAGCAGGATCATCTTGAACCAGAAGGAGCCGAAGACGATGACGGACACACCCACCACCGCCAGGGCGATCAGGACGGTATCGCAGACAGCCGCCGTGATTACAGCCGGCAACGCCCTGGCGATGCTCTTCTGCAACGCCCCCTGGTTGAAAATAAAGACATTCTGCACACCGAGCGGCAGGATCAGCCCAAAGGCCAGAATAAATCCGTGGATGAATGCTATGATGCTATTCCCCATATATAATCCTCTCAGATCAACCCATAGGCCTTCATGGCGCCCTTTAGCAACTCCAGGTTCGACTCGCCGGTGGCCACCAGCGGCAGGCGGCAGGCACCCACGTCCATGCCCAGCAGGCTCATGGCCGCCTTGATCGGAATCGGGCTGACCTCAATGAATAATGCCTTTATAAGGTTTCGCGACCGAGGCGATTATGCTATCAACTGCCGAACAGGCGCTTCCGCAGCCGTTCCACGAAACCGTGGAAACCGCTGGGCACGGCCTGTTGCAGCAGGCAGTCCACCCGGATCTGGCTGCCGTTGGTGGTGAAGACCACGGTGCCGTCCTGGTCGGTGCGGTACACCTGAACGCCAGCCTGCTGCAACTTGTTCAGGGTGACCTGGTGCGGGTGGCCGTAGTCATTGCCGGCGCCCACCGAGATCGCCGCAAAGCGCGGGGCAACCGCCTTCAAGAAGGCCGGGCTGGTGGAAGTGGCGCTGCCGTGGTGGCCGACCTTGAGCACATCCGCCCGCAGGTTGGCCCCAGAGGCCAACATCTCCTGCTCCGATTGGGCCTGGGCATCGCCGGCCAGCAGGAAGGCTGCCTTGCCGTACTGTAAACGAATCACCGCCGACCAGTTGTTCAGATCCTGGTAGCTTGAGCTGTTGGGCGCCAGAAAGACCGCCTGCAGTGACCCCTGCCGGAACAGGATCACTCCGGCCCGGGCGGTGGTGACGGTCAGCCCCTTGCTCTTGATCCCCTGCAGCAGGCGCTCGAAGGTGACAGTGTTGGTTATCCCTTTGGTCATGAAGATCTTGTCGACGGTAAACTGCGGCAACACGTCCAGTAGGCCACCGATGTGGTCCTCATGTGGATGGGTGGCCACCAGGTAGTCGATCCGCTTGACGCCACACCGCCTCAAATAGGCGACGACACTGGGCCCTGCCACCGTGGGGCCTCCGTCCACCAGCATCGTCTCACCGTCCGGAAGTTGCACCAGGATGGAGTCGCCCTGGCCGACATCGATGACGGAGACCCGCATCTCCCCGGAAGCCAGGGGTTGCAGTCCGGAGCCGGTACTGCCCGGCGAGGCTGGCTGCTGGGCGCTGGTCGCCGGGTTGCCGGGCTGAAAGGATCCGTTGCCCAGCGGCTGGGCACAGCCGGCCAGGGACAGCAGCAGTAAAAATGTCAGCAGCAGAGACGGCAGCAACCGGCCTGTTTTTTTACGTCCGGCCATGCCGGTGATGAGCGTAATAATCGGAAAACTCCTGGCGTTCATGTCGTCCTGATCCCTCTAATCCCTGAACAGATCGGCGGCCAACCCCCGTACCCGGTTTTCCCGGGCTGCAGTGGCCTCCCGGTCCACCGTCACCCGGATGAGGATGACGTCCCCCTCCCGGGCCCCCTTGGAGATGAGCCTCCGGGGAAGATTGAAGGTTTTGCTCCCATCCTCGATCACCGCCCAATCCCCCTCGAACCGGTCAATGATCAGCATCCACGCCACCCCTCCCGTTCCTGTTTTCACCGTGATCAACCACAGCGATGTCCCCTATTGTTAGATACTCTGTTAATGGTTCTCTCTCGTCCCGCCATCACCAGAGAGAGCCTACACCAGTATATAATCCCGAACCATATATTGCAAATAATTACCAGCTATGTTGATCCCCGTACAGAGATCCCTGCGCGACAGAGAACTCGAGATATCTGATCGCCAACTGCCCAACACGGCCTAGGAAACTGACAATGTTCAAGAGCACCAATCCGGCTCGCAAAGAGAACGACGTCATGATACAAAAGCCCGGCGCGCGCCGGGCTTTTTTTTAACCTTATTCCTACTTACCGCTCGCCGATCAGCATCTCGGAGATATGGTGGTCACTGCCGCCGGCATGGGGATCAGATAGGCGCTGGATGATGCTAAAGATTATAGACCATTCTGATCCCATTGTTTCTCAGCCAATTTTTACGCTGCCGGAAATCTGGCAAAATGGAAATCAGCAAGTCCCAAAATTGCTGGGAGTGGTTTTTATGCTCCAGGTGGCACATCTCATGCACCACGACATAATCCAGCACTTCCAGAGGCGCCATGATACACCTCCAGTTAAAAAGCAACGCATCTCTTCCGGTACAGCTTCCCCAGCGCTGTTTCTGCTCCTTGACCCTGATCGCCGACGGACACTTCAGGAACTGCTGCTGGTAGTATCGTACCCGCTCCCCGATTTTTTCTAAAGCCTGCTGGCGGTACCAGGCCTCTAGAGCCCCGCGTACGGCATTCGGGTCCGCTGCCGGGGTCTCTACCCAGACCCGCTCCCCGCGCAAGCTTGCCACCGGCTTCTTAAGCTGGGCATTCAGATAGATCGACAATGGGTAGTCACGCCCCAGGTACATGAATGATTCACCGCTTACAAACGACCGGTCAGGGGGAAGATGGAGATCGTCAAAGCAGGTGAGCTTCCCGGCAATCCAGGCGGCCTTGCTCCTGACCCGTTCTATCACCATTCTTCTGGATAGGCCTGACGGCGCCACCACCGATATAATGTTTGGCGGCTCGACGGTGATCTTCAGAGTTTTTCTACGGGAGTAGGTAACATCAAAATCGATAGTGCGGGCACCGTATTCAAAAGACTGCTGCACTTGGACCCACTTCCATCCCGTTGCGGCTTTTTCCCTACTTAATCTCTCTTCCCCAGTATCTAATAGATCTCCTGCAAAAGATCCTCTCGTCCTGTTGGGTTTCGGTGAACAGGCATGCATTCGATCATTGTTTGATCTATTATTATTAGATATAAGAAGAAAGGCGAGAGGCAACTACATGGAAATCTATGTCGGTCTGGTGATCTCCTTCTGCCTGCTTATCTTCAGCGTGTTGAACAATATATTTATCGGCTACATGCTGATCGCCTGCTGGCTTCTGTTCACCCTGATTGCCCTAAAAAGAGGCTACACCCTAAAAGATATAGGCAGGATGTCCTATGGCGGAGGCAGGCAGTCCTTCGTGGTTCTAAAGATATTGGTCCTGATCGGCGCCGTCATTGGCATCTGGATGGCCTCGGGCACCATTCCGGCCATAGTCTACTACTGCCTGCGATACATTATACCGGTGATGCCCCATATCTTTGCGCTGGCTGTATTTCTGATCTGCTGCCTGACGTCATTGATGATCGGCACCTCCTTCGGAACCGTGAGCATCGTGGGCATCCCCCTGATGATCATCGCCAGGAGCGGAGGGGTCAACCTGAACATTGTCGCCGGCGCTGTTATAGCTGGCGCCTACTTCGGGGACCGGTGCTCGCCGATGTCTTCCAGCGCGATCCTGGTGGCAAATCTGACCAAGACCAACCTGTTTACCAATATCAGAAACATGCTGTATTCCTCCGCCGTTCCTTTTTTGCTGTCACTGGCCTTCTATTACGCATTATCGGCAGTGCACCCGCTCAAGGCAATCAGCGGCAACCTGCCGGGTGAACTGCTCAAAACCTTTAACATTCAGGCTATTTTGCTGCTGCCGGCTATTCTCGTCCTGATCCTGTCATTATGCAAGGTCCGGATCGAGATCTCCATTCTGATCGGCATCCTATCGGCATCGGTCCTGGGCATGCTAATTCAGAACCATCAGCTAAAACAGGTGATCGATTACCTTATTTTTGGATTCTCCCTGCATGGCCCCAGCCCGCTACAGGGCATCATCTCCGGCGGCGGGATCGTATCCATGCTGAAGACATGCGTGGTAGTCTTCGTCTCCTGCTCGCTGGCCGGCATCTTTACGGGAATGAAAATGTTCGATAACTTACAGGCCGCTCTGCTGGGCATGCGGCTGACCGGGCACAAATTGTACGGGGCCACCTCGCTGGTGAGCATAGTCACTGCCGCCTTCGGCTGCAACCAGACGATCGCCGTGGTGATGACCAGGGAGATCATGCAGGACTGTTATGATCGTCTGGACAGCCATCAGTTGGCCCTGGACCTAGAAAACACAGGCATCATCATCTGCGCCCTCATTCCCTGGAATATCGCCGCCCTGGTGCCCACCACAACCATGGGAGTGAGCGCCGCCGGATATATCCCCTACGCCTTTTACCTGTACATACTGCCTGTAACCTATTTTATCTACACTAAATACTCTTCCCGGGCTGAGCACCGCCGGGTCGATCGTGGTTAATCTTTATAAGCAGAAGAGGCCGTCCAGATCTTTTTTAATCAGGAAGCCGCTGCCGGCAGGTTCTCCATGCTTAAAACAAGATCCTGCAGGCACCGGCCATGTTCTAGTGTATCCTGGGCCTGGGCGCCCATGGATCGCTGAAAATAAGCAACGGCGGAAAAGCGGGTGTGATTGCTTTTCAGCTTGTTCTTGTACATCATATCTTCCGCTTCCCGGATCACGCCCTCAATATTTTGATGGGAATCTTTTTTAGTGGCAACACCCAGGGAAACGCTGAGGGGGAACGGTTCCCCTGCATCTTCTGTGCAGGATTTTCTAATTCGATCACAGATTCTCCTGGCTACATCCTTGTCGGTTTTGGGCAGAAGAATGGCAAACTCATCCCCGCCCCAGCGACAGACTATGTCCTCGGAGCGGCATGACATCCGTATGATTCCGGCAATCTTGACGATCAGCTTGTCCCCCTGCTGGTGTCCGAGCGTATCGTTCACCAGCTTGAGGCCATCGATATCGCCGACAATAATGCTCAGGGGCATCTGCCTCTTGGTATCAAGCCGCTTCAACTCTTCCTCGAAGAAAGCCCGGTTGTAGAGCCCAGTCATGATATCATGGAAGCTCAGGTACTTGAGGCGCTCCTCAGACTGTTTGCGTTCGGTGATGTTGCGGATAGCTACAACAACCTGATTCTCGAGCAGCGGGAAGAATCGCGCCTCGAAATGTGCGGTCTCTTGCTCCATGGTCAGGGAATATTCGATCACGGTCAGCGACTGAGTTTGCAATACCCGCTCTATCGCCTGCTGGAATTGTTGGCTCAACTTTTCGGAAACATTCCGCGCCCGTTTGCCTAGCACTTCCTCCATGGTCAGATCCGAACCGGATGAGGTCGGCAGCAACTCTTGACAGGTACCGTCTGCGTTGATTTTGAAGAACAGATCCGGCATGGCCTGGAAGACTACCTGGAGATCCAGGACCGACTGGTGCGGCTTCTTTCCTATTGGCATGCGCTGAGTTCTTGCTGTCTGTTGCTGGCGTTTTATGCGATCCATGTTCGTATCCTCCAAAAGTGAAGAGCCCCGCTTAAAAAACATTCCGAGCAATGATCAACGCTTCGATCCAGCTTCGCTATCAGCCCATCATTATCTACGTATAATGCTGAGTACCATGGTTATTTCTCCTAGATTGTTCATTCCCCAGAAGAACCCGTTCCATCTATCCTGTATTGTTTTTATCGGTAACTTTTACTGAAGCATTAGGGCGCTGGCGTTATTTCCATTGCCAACTCAATTTTCGCAGCAACAAACAACTGACCGATCCTTGAGGCGACCGGGTGCTGTGTCGACGGGATGCAGGGCCCGGTGGAACTGCTGCAAGCGGCAAATAATATGGCCTCTGGGCCACTAGCAGGGCCGGGGATATAAGTTTTGCCTTACTCGCCCTGAGGAAATAAAATTTAGGCGCCCCGGTTTAATGCCTGCCGGAGCGCCAGATAATCTGAATCTCACTTCATGTGGTAAGATTCTCACTATATATGCAAACCAAATAATTAGACAAATTAGATATCCAGGTTCTTTACTTCCCGGGCATGGGCCTGGATGAACTCGCGGCGGGGCTCCACTTTCTCCCCCATACACACGGTGAAAATGCGCTCAGCCTCCGCGGCGTCCTCGAGGGTCACCTGGAGCATGGTGCGCTGGTCCGGGTTCATGGTGGTCATCCATAACTCCTCTGCGTCCATCTCGCCCAGGCCTTTAAAACGGTTGATGCTGAGGTGGTCGGTCTTCCATTTTTTCATCAGTTTGTCCAGCTCGTGGTCGTCGTAGACATATTGCTGAGTCTTGCCTTTCTGCACCTTGTACAGGGGCGGCTGGGCGATATAGACATAACCCGCCTCGATCAGCTGCCGCATGTAGCGGTAGAAGAAGGTCAGCAGCAGGGTGCGAATGTGGGAGCCGTCAACATCCGCATCGCTCATGATCACGATCATATGGTAGCGGGCCTTGTTCAGGTCGAACTCGTCCGAGATGCCGGCCCCAACGGCGGTGATAATGCTCCTGATCTCCTCATTGGCCAGCAGCTTGTCCAGGCGGGCCTTCTCGGCGTTGATGACCTTGCCCCGCAGCGGCAGGATCGCCTGGTACTTGGGGTTGCGCCCCTGCTTGGCGGAGCCCCCGGCAGAATTTCCCTCCACCAGATACAGCTCGCACTCCTCCGCCAGCTTGGAGGCACAATCCGCCAGCTTGCCGGGCAGGGTGAAGTGGTCCAGAGCGCTCTTGCGCCGGGTCAGTTCCCGGGCCTTGCGGGCGGCCTGCCGGGCCTGGGCGGCCTTGACCGTCTTCTCGGCCATTAGCCGGGCCGGCGCTGGATTCTCCTCGAAATAATTGGTCAGGAACTCGGTGACCAGGGAATCCACGATCCCCCGCACCTCGCTGTTGCCCAGCTTGGTCTTGGTCTGACCCTCGAACTGGGGCTCCTTCAGCTTGATGCTAAGGACGGCGGTCAACCCCTCCCGGGTATCCTCGCCGGTGATGTTCTCCTCGTTCTCTTTGATAAAGTTGACGCGCCGGGCGTAGTCGTTGAGCACCCTGGTCAGGGCGGTCTTGAACCCGGTCTCATGGGTGCCGCCCTCCTGGGTATGGATATTGTTGGCGAAGGAGAAGATGCTCTCTGTATAGCCGGTGTGGTACTGCAGCGACAGCTCGACTACCACATTCTCCTTGATCTCCGACAGATACAGAGGCGCCGCTGTCAACACATCCTTGTTATTGTTCAGGCTGCGGACAAAATCGGCAATACCGCCCTCGTGGTGGAAGACAGTCTCTTTGTCCGCCTCCTCGTCAATCAGGACGAAACGCAACCCCTTGTTTAGATAGGAGAGGTCGCGCACCCGGGAGGAGATAACCTCCATGCTGAACTCCCGGACCGGAAAGATCTGGCCGTCGGGCATGAAGGTGACGGTAGTGCCAGTCTTGTCGGTGTCGCCGATCGCCTTGAGATCGGTCTTGACGCGCCCGCGCTCATAGCGCTGCGCCCAGCGCTTGCCGTCCCGGCAGATCTCGATGTTTAGCCATCTGGCCAGGGCGTTCACCACCGACAGGCCGACTCCGTGCAGACCGCCGGAGATCTCGTAGCCCTCGCCCCCGAACTTGCCTCCGGCATGCAGCAGGGTCAGGGCGGCCTCCACCGCCGGGCGCCCGGTCTGGGGATGGATATCCACCGGAATACCCCGCCCATTGTCGCTCACGGTGACGCTGCCATCGCTGTGCAGCCGCATCTCGATGCTGTCACAGTAGCCGGCCAAGGCCTCGTCCACACTGTTGTCGATCAGCTCAAAAACCAGCTGGTGCAGGCCCCTCGGTCCCGTGGTGCCGATGTACATACCGGGGCGGCGCCTGACGGCGTCCATCCCCTCCAGCACCTCGATCTGGCTAGCATCGTATTTATTACCGTTTTTATGGTTGTGTTCCTCGGCCATCTGCATCCTCCAGGCTGATTATGCTTGGTCGACATCCCATCTGGTCAACTATTTATTGCTTATTATAGCATAAAATCGATACAAAACATGTGTTCCTTAAGCATCGCTTCTTAATGACAGGCGCGCCATATACATCCGGTTTCCGCCTATAGATAGTTCCGGCTGCCGGGGCAACCCCGGCTAGGATGCGTCTTCCTCCTGGAGCAAGGAGCGCTTTAACAGGGTGGCGGTGGAGATCGGTGAGAGATAGACGCGGTTGGCGGTAATGACGATGCTCTTTTCCCGTTCCCGCTTGCCGATATGGACAACCAGTTTCTCATCTGCCGCAAACCCCAGGAACTCCCGGGTGGTCTCCCTTTTGGTGGTCTCCATATCCATGATCGCCACCAGTTCTTCCAGGGCTACTACATTATCGCCGCCGATATGCAGGAACATATATTACTCCTCCTTGTCTTTGCCTGTAAACCGCTCATTATGATAATTTTAAACACTGAATGAATAGTTATAGATTTATCCAGATCCATCTAGCAGTATACTCTCAGATTTCTTATTATGCTGCCAATGAGCAGTTGCTACAGCCATTCCGAACCCTTTGCCTGAAACAGGGCAATCTCCGGTGTTAACTGCCCGGTGGCCGCATCTCCCTCTTCCAGGAAGGAGGTGGTGGTGGCGATCACCTGGCGGCTCCGCGACAGTTCCTGAAACACTTTTTCCCGGTGCACCGTGTCCAGTTCCGAAAACACATCGTCCAGCAACAATAAGGCATCCGAGGATTGTACACTGCTCAGTAGACGATTCTGGGCCATCTTCAGGGATAGGGCTATCAGGCGCTGTTCCCCCTGGGAGCAGTAGAACTGAGCCTCATGTCCCCGCAGAAAAAAGCGCAGGTCGTCGCGATGCGGCCCAGTGGTGGTCATATGCAGGCGTTCATCCAGGCTGCGCCTCCGCTCTAGAGCATCCTTAAACGCCCGGCGGTAGAAATCTTCATTTTCCTCTGTCGAGCCCGGCGGGATCGTCTGGGAGATGTAGACGCCATCCAATTCACCGTTGCGGCTCAGGGAGGCAAAGACTACCCGGCTCAGGTCCATCAGCGTCTTGAACACCGACAGCCTTCTGCTGATGACACGAGCACCCACAGCCACAAGCTGTTCGTCCCAGGACTGCATTTCCGCTCGCTGGAAGACCCCATGGCGAAGCAAGTTGTTTCGCTGAGTCAGAATACCACTATAATCGTGCAGATCAGCAGCATGCTGGGGTCTGGACTGGGTCACCACCAGATCCAGGAAGCGTCGGCGTAGGCCGGGCGCCCCCTGAATCAGCAATAAATCCGCTGGCGAGAAGATCACCACCGGCAGGCAGGCTGTGCAAGCCCCCGGCAGGCCGCGTTTACCATTGATTCTGGTAATCTTGTGCTTGGTCTCTAGTTGGTAAGCAATCTCCAGATCATATCTCAGTCCGTTCTGTAGCACACTGCCACGGATCACGAAAAAATCCGCCCCCCAGTGCACCAGGGCCTCATCTTGGGCTTGACGGTAAGGATAGCCGGCGCCCAGGTAGAAAATCCCCTCCAGCAAATTACTCTTACCTGCCCCATTAGGCCCTGATAATACAGTGAAGCCGTTCCCGGGCTGCCAGTCCAGAGACTCATAGTTGCGAAAGAAACGGAGATGCAGATTTTCCAGCATTAAACCTCGGCCTCGCCAGTATTATCTAACAACCTACGTACTGGAAGCACCAGGTGCAGGTAGGATTCTTCCCCCTCTTCGAGGTAGATCGCCGGTTCCCGTGGTCCATTCAGGCATAGTACCACATCTTCCTGTTCCATGACCTTCAAGGGGTCCAATAGGTAGCGTGTGGTGAAGGCTGCCTGTGTCTCCTCCCCCTCGGCGCATCCCAGTACGATCTCCTCATTAAGGGATCCCATCTGGGAAGATTGGGCGGATATAAAAAGCGTGCCTGCATCCACTTTCAGGTCTACTACTGATTGCTGGGATGGCAACTCGTTAAACAGGGCCGCCCGCTCCAAGGTGTCATTCAGTAACGCCTTATTTATTTTTATGCGTAGCCTGCACTCCTTGGGAATCACCCTTTCATAAGCTGGAAATTGAGCGTCCATCAACCTTGCAGTGAGAGTAAATTTTTTCGTCTGAAAGCTGATAATAGTCTGATCCCAAATAATTTCTAACTGTTGTTCATCCTCAAGTAATCTGATCACCTCTCCCAGAGGGCGCACCGGCACAAACAGAGTAATCTCTGAATTATTACACTCATAGGGCATTGTCAATAGGGCTAACCGGTAGGTATCTGTGGATACCATTTTCAAATACCCCGACTTAAATTCCATGTATACACCGGCGTAGTTCGGTCGTATTTCCTGAGGAGATGCTGCAAAGGTGATCTTTATCAGGCTATTCTTCCACCTGTTTCCGTCCATGATAATTCGATTCTGGGAGGGAGTCGCCGGTAGAGACGGAAAATCTGAAGGCGCCAAGGTATTGATATGAGCCGAGGCATTTCCATACAAAATCTCCACCTGCTGATTAATATCATCAAATTGCAGTGTTAGATCACCATCAGGAAGCCTGCGTACAATCTCCATCAAATAGCGGCCGGTGACCACAATACAGCCCTCATTCTCCACCTGTGCTGGAATGACTATGGTAAGGCTCAGTTCCAGGTCTGTGGCCTGAAGCACCAGGGTGTCATCCCTGGTAAAAATCATGAAGCCTCCTAAAATAGGTTGCACTGGACGGGTGGGAGTGATACGGCTCAGACTGGATAAAGCATTGTTTAGGACTGATTTAGAACAACGAACTTTCATTACAATACCTCCTTAAAAAACTGGGTCTAGCTATATATTTTTATTAATAATTTATAGGAGGACTAGTAATAGGGCCGGGTAAAATGTTAATGAAATCTTGTCTGTGATGAAACGATTCTTTACGAAGACCCTTACAAATGTGGATATCCATCAGGACAGGCTGTGGAATGGTTGTTAATTGTAGAAATATCAGGAAGATTGTAGAATTTTAATAATATCGTTGATCTGTGATTTTAAAATATTATTATTGGATATTTCTTCCTTAATCCGACCGCAGGCATGCATGACAGTAGTATGGTCGCGGCCGCCGAATTCATCACCGATCTTAGTCAGGGATGAGTCCGCAAGTTCCCTGGCCAGGTACATGGCAACCTGCCGGGGAAAGGCTACATCGTTGGTACGCCGGCGGGCTTTAAAATCATCCATCTTTAAATTGAAAGACTGGGCCACCGCCTTCTGCACCATCTGGATAGTGATATTGCGGGGATGGTCTGACGTCAGGATCTCTTTTAGGGCTTCCTGGGCAGTATCCAGATTAATCGGTTTCTGATTTAAAGAGTTATAGGCAACCACCCGGAGCAGCGCTCCCTCCAACTCCCGGATGTTGGATTTGACTTTGGAAGCGATAAATAAAAGTACGTCATCAGGAAAATTATAGGAATCAATTTTTGCCTTCTTGGAGAGAATAGCGACCCTGGTCTCCAGATCAGGAGGCTGGATATCTGCTATTAATCCCCATTCGAAGCGCGACCGCAAGCGCTCCTCCAGGGTAGAGATCTCCTTGGGAGGACGGTCGCTGGAGATAATAATCTGCTTATTGGCCTCGTAGAGAGCGTTGAAGGTATGAAAAAATTCTTCCTGAGTGCGCTCCTTGCCAGCCACAAACTGGATGTCATCGATTAGCAAGATGTCCACCAGGCGGTACTTATTACGGAATTCCACATTCTTATCTTCCCGGATGGCAATTACCAGGTCGTTGGTAAAGGTCTCCGAGGAAGCGTAAACCACCTTGCTATATTTGTTATTATGTAGTACAAAGTGACCGATAGCCTGCATCAGGTGAGTCTTGCCAAGACCCACCCCGCCGTAAATAAACAGGGGGTTGTAAGCCTTAGCCGGGGCCTCTGCTACCGCCAGGGAGGCGGCATGAGCGAAGCGGTTGCTATTACCGATCACGAAAGAGTCAAAAGTATACTTGGGATTGAGAAAAGGAATAGAATCAAGCTCCCGGGTAATGGAAAAATTCTCAGTGTCCAGAGAATTTACGAACCGCAGGGAGATGGCGTGTTTCAGCTTAGTTTCCAGGTGTGACCTGATCAGAGCGCTGAAGCGTGTCTCCATCCAATCCCGGGTAAAATCGTTAAGGGTGCCGATCACGAGAGTGCCGTCGTGATAGGCCAGGGGTCGGGCAACATTGACCCAAGTAGAGTAGTTATGCTCATCCAGTTCCTTTTTTAGGATGGAGAGTACTTCGGGCCAGATGTCAGAAAGTTTGTTTTTGATTGCCATCACACCTTTTGTTATCCACAAAAGTTATCATCATGTGTATAAGAATGTGATAATTTTTGTATGCGTAATATTAAATATAACAAACATTGAGCCTCTAAAGCAAGACTAGAATAAGAGCAGTCCAGAGAGGTAGGCGTGGCTTGACATAGCGTAACAGTCGTCTATAATGAAAAAAGAAGTCAGAGGAAAAATCAGGTTTAGTTTATAAAATGAGAAAGGTTGATCTTGAGTGAAACGCACCTACCAGCCAAAAAACAGAAAAATGAAGCGGGTGCACGGATTTATGAAGCGGATGCACACTAGAAGCGGGCAGAACGTGATCAGGAGACGCCGGGCCAGAGGGCGAAAGGTACTGAGCGCCTGAACAGGATGGATGCGTAGATGCTGAAACGCGCCCATCGCCTTGCAAGGTTTCAGGAGGCGTACCGGATTGGCCGGGCAGTACGCGGTCGCTACCTAGCGGTGCGCTTTATCAGAAAACCGCTCGGGAATATCAGGATCGGGTTTGCGGTGGCCAAGGTGGTCAGGGGTAAGGTCCAAAAAAACAGGCTTAAGCGCCGCTTGAGAAGCATCTGCCGCCGGCATTTAGACGAGCTCCAGAAAGAGTTGGATATTGTGGTAAATATCTTCAGTGCAGCGTCCGAAGCATCCTTCGAAGATCTGGAAAAGGATTTTGTCAGGGTGATCAAGCGGGCTGGGCTTACCGTGGATACCCTGCAGGAGTGAGCTTGATGACAAAAATGCTGATTGCCGGCATCAGGTGCTACCAGAAATTGTGGTCTTCATGGCACCCGCCGGTATGCAGGTTTTATCCTACGTGCTCACAGTATGCTATCCAAGCGCTGGAGCGTTACGGTTTTTGGCGCGGGCTGTGGAGGGCTTTATTGCGCTTACTCAAATGCCACCCCTTAAATCGAGGCGGATTCGACCCCGTGGCCTAACAGAACTCCTCTTGGGTTATTATCCCTCAAGATGGAAGAGATGTTTGATGGCATCTGGAATGGAGAATAATTTAGAGGGAGCAATCATGAGGAGGTGAAGACCCGCCCAGTAAAAATTTAGGGTGGGGCTATTTTGTGAGCATTTATTGGAGTGGTTTTGTAAGCGGGTTCAGCTATCTGCTACAGTATCTCTACCAGGTGAGCGCCTTGCTGGGGGTGCCCAGCTATGGCCTGGCGATCATCATGTTTACCATCCTGGTAAAGCTTGTGCTGTTCCCCCTGACTGTCAGCCAGATGCGCTCCATGCGGGTGATGCAGGAGCTGCAACCGAAGATCAAGGCAATCCAGGATAAGTACAAGGACAAATCGGAAAAGTCGCAGGAAGCGGTGATGAAGCTCTACAAAGAGGCTGGGGCCAACCCCTTTGCGGGCTGTCTACCCCTGCTGGTGCAGATGCCAATCCTGTTTGCGCTTTTCAGCGCCCTGCGCTCCTTTTTCGATCCTGTAAAACACCCTCTTTATGTGGATCTGACTCACGCAGGGTTTCTGTGGATTCCCAACCTGGGCTTCAGGGATCCCCACTTCATTTTACCGGTCCTAACAGCGATCGCCACTTTTGGGCAACAGTATTTTACCAGCATTACCACCTCTGGGAAGATGGATCCCAACCAAAAAACAATGTTATACACCATGCCACTCTTTATCGGTTATTTGGCCAACAGCTTTCCGGCAGGATTAGCCTTGTACTGGGTAGTTTTTAGCATGGCCGGAATAGTTGAACAAATAGTCATCAAACGCATGGTTGTTGTGGGAAGGGAGAAGGAACAAAAGGCATGAGTTGGGTTGAGGCCAGCGGCACCACAATAGAAGAAGCAAGACAAGAAGCTCTCGAGTTGCTAGGGGCCACCTCCGAAGAAGTGGAACTGGAGGTATTGGACTCAGGCTCCAAAGGGTTTCTAGGGATAATTGGCAACAAGATGGCCCGGGTGCGAGCACGGCTGAAGCCTGCTCCGGGCCAGGTGATCAATGAATTTTTAGCTCAGGTAGTCCAGGCCATTGGCCTGGAGGTGACCTTCCAGGTGAAGTCGGAAGAGGAGCGCTGGCGGGTAGAATTTTCAGGACGTGACGTACGTATCCTGATTGGCCGCCGAGGGGAGACCCTTAACTCACTGCAATTGATCACCAGCCTGGTGGTTAACAGGCGCCTGGAGGACAAGGTGCGTTTGATCATGGACGCAGAGGGCTACCGGGACCGCCGGGAGGAGACCCTGCAGCGGCTGGCCAAGCGGTTGACCGAGCAGGTGCGCCGGACCAGACAGGAAGTGGTGCTGGAGCCAATGACCCCAAATGAGCGACGAGTGATCCATGTGGCCCTCCAGGATGACCCCTGGGTAGAGACCAGCAGCACCGGCGATGAGCCCTACCGGAAGGTGATCATCAGTCTGAGGCGCAAGGGATAGCGGCACTAAAAGAAAGCGAAGAAAACTTCGGAAAGAAAGCGATCACAAAAAATTGGCGCAGGGGGACTTCGTTGGAGGGAGTCCCCCTTAAAATAATTAAATGAACCATAACTAACTACAGTTTGTAGTCAGACGGAGGCTGAGAGATGGCCATCATATCGGATGAGGATATCATCGCCGCACCGGGCACGCCTCTGGGATACGCCGCCATCGGCATCATCCGCCTCAGCGGCAGCGGGGCGGTGGAGCTGGCGGAGGGGCTATTTCAACCGCAACTTCAGGGCCTGAAACTGACCCGGGCCCCGGAACGGGTAATGAACCTCGGGCATATCTGTGGCGCCAGCGATGAACCCCTGGATGAGGTGCTAGTGGTGGTGATGAGAGGCCCCCACAGTTACACCCGGCAGGACGTGGTGGAGATCCACTGTCATGGTGGCCTGGTGGCGATGAGCCGGATCCTGGAACGCACGCTCCGGGCTGGAGCGAGGATGGCCGAGCCTGGTGAGTTTACGCGGCGGGCCTGGCTCAATGGCCGGCTTGATCTGGCCCAGGCGGAGGCGGTGATCGACCTAATCCGGGCTCGCAGCGGGGACGGCATGGACCAGGCCCTCAGGCAACTGGATGGTAGCCTGTCATCGTTGGTGAGGGAGTTGCGTGAGCAACTCAGGATGTTGATGGCGGAGGTAGAAGCCGACATCGATTTTCCCGAGGAGATGTCCGATCAGGACGGACATCTCCTCGGGCAGGCGTTGCCGGTGCTGCTGTCCAGCGTGGAGGAGCTGCTGCAGACCGCCAAATACGGACGGATCTACCGCGAGGGACTGGCGGTGGTGTTGTTGGGCAAGCCCAACACCGGCAAATCTACCTTGCTCAACAGCCTACTGGGGACCGAGCGGGCGCTGGTGACGGAGATCCCGGGCACCACCAGAGACCTGATCGAGGAGGCGGTCAGCATAAGGGGTATTCCCTTACGGCTGATTGATACTGCCGGCATCAGGGGCCAGGCCGGAGTTGTGGAATCCCTGGGGATCGACCGTGCAAAAACAGCAGTGGCCCAGGCGGACCTGGTGTTGGCCGTGTTTGATGCGGGTAAGCCTATAGAGCCGGAAGACCAGACTGTTCTGCAACTGATCGCTAAGCAGGACAGCTTGTTATTGCTCAACAAGATCGATCTGAAGCAGCGGCTGCTGAGCAAGGAACAGTTGGCCATGCTGGCGCCAGGCCATTCGGTGCTGGAGATCTCAGCCAAGCTGGGCAAGGGAAAAAGTGAACTGGAACAGGCGGTGGTAGACTTGGTGGGGGGCGGGATTGCGGCGGCAGCGCCCGCGATGATCACCAGGGCGCGACACCAGAATGCCCTGCAGCGAGTGAGAAATGCCCTAAACGACGCTGAGGGGGGCCTGGAAGACGGCGCCACCATGGACTGCATAGCCGTCGACCTCTGGGAGGCCTGGGCGGCCCTGGGAGAGATCCTGGGGGATGCGGTGCCCGAAGAGATCATCGATACTATATTCAAAGAGTTCTGCATCGGAAAGTAGAGATCAGATAGGCGGACGAGGATAGTCTTCGATGCATTGGCAGGCTGCAACGGATAAATCAGCAGCGGTGAATAAGGCGGTGAAGCAGTATGGAAGAGTCGCTGCAGGAGTTGGTGACAGGAGCCCGAGAACTGGGCGTTGAGATCGACCACGAGCGACAACAACAGATGGCGGATTACGCCGACCTGCTGTTGGACTGGAACCAGCGGATCAATCTAGTGCGGGTGAGCAGCCGGGAGGAACTGCTGCGGGCTCACCTGTTGGACTCTCTCTGGTGCAGCGCTGCAGTAGATCTGAGAGGAGAGCTGCGCCTGCTGGACATCGGCAGCGGAGCCGGGTTTCCCGGCATCCCCCTACAGATCAGCTGGCCCGAAATGAGGGTCTACCTGCTGGAGTCGCAGCAGAAGCGCAGCCTGTTTCTGGCTGAGGCAGTGCGCTGCCTGGGTCTGGCAAATTGTACGGTGTTGACGGGACGAGCCGAGAACCTGGCCCGGGACCGGGCCTACCGGGAGGCTTTTGACTGCGCGGTGGCCCGAGCGGTAGCCTCTCTGGCGGTACTGGCGGAACTGGCCCTCCCGTTCGTGGCTCCGGGCGGACACTTCGTCGCCCTTAAGGGCAGTGCAGCCTGGGCGGAGATATCCGACGCCGAGTATGCCCTGCAGCAGTTAGGGGGTGCCGTGGAGCGGGTGATCCCCTATCGATTCCCCGGGGAGCAGGGCCGGAACGTGGTCTGCATCAAGAAGGTGGCGCCCACGCCGGAGCGTTATCCAAGAAGGACCGGCATCCCGGCTAAAAGACCATTGCTGGCGCGGAGGGATTTGCAGGAGAATGGTTAACGGCGTCGAAGATATGGATAAAAATGGATACGCAGGAGTGTTGACGGTGTGGAAGTTTGGCAGAGAAAGCGATGGCGCCCAGCAGATTATAGAGATACCGGTAAGTAGTATCAGACCGGGAAGATTCCAGCCTCGGTTTGCCATCAAGGAGGAGTCACTG
>Ga0187886_1001899_pt1 | contig 17726 bp, 14 predicted proteins | sample June2016WEW_20_1_FD_133001 | JGI IMG/M metagenome (GOLD analysis project Ga0187886, IMG submission 133001) | Peatland microbial communities from SPRUCE experiment site at the Marcell Experimental Forest, Minnesota, USA - June2016WEW_20_150 | ecosystem: Environmental > Terrestrial > Soil >... | reverse complement strand
TGGTATTCAAAGGACTCCGTTAGGGAGCTCCAAACCAGGGCAGCCCAGGAAGTCTTTAGAGTTTTTTCCGGTGAGACTCCAATTTGCTGGGTAAATAAATGGTGAAAACTGGCCTGGCCGAGCAATCTGCAATTTCTATAAGTATCCTTGTTTCTCCAAATTGACCATCAAGATGGAGAGGGCTGCGAGAGTGACCCCAGAAATCCGTGAAGCTGGGCCAAGGGAGAATGGCCTGATTTTGGTCAATTTCTCCATGACCTCCTTCGAAAGACAGATCACAGAACTGAAATCAATCCATTAAACCCTCAACTCAATACAGGAAGCCACTTTACCTGCCTGCCGCAGACAGGGGTGATAAACCGATCATTTCTTATCCCATTTACTTTTCCAAGGATATTTTTATAGAATGGAAAAATATCCAAATTTTGGAAAGGAACGGCTATCCAGGATTTTTGAGCGACACTTAGAAAATTGTAAAGCTTCATCTTAAAAGGAGAAAGGAGATATTATTATGAAGTATTTTTTACTGTTGATCGTTACCATTACAATAGCATTCATGAGGTTGGTGGACGTTAAAGCTGCCTTGAAAACGAAAGTGGTTGAATATAAACACGGCGATGCGGTGCTGGAAGGTTATCTGGCATACGATGATACTATGCAAGGAAAACGTCCAGGTGTTCTTGTTGTCCACTGCTTTAGAGGGCTGAGGGATTTCGATAAGGAGCGTGCAGAGCAGCTGGCCAAGCTTGGTTATATTGCTTTTGCCATCGATATGTACGGTGTCAGACCCAAAAATGACAAAGAGGCATTCGCGCTGGCTCGCATCTATGGGGACAACCGTTCACTGATGCGCAGCCGTGCCAGTGCTGGGCTAGAGGTTCTTAAGAAACATGAACTCACAGATGCTAAATGTATCGCTGCCATTGGTTATTGTTTTGGCGGCGGTGTTGTGCTGGAGTTAGCACGTAGTGGAGCTGATATGGCGGGTGTAGTTGGCTTTCACGCTACTCTCGATACTCCAAACCCTGCCGATGCCAAAAATATCAAAGGCAAGGTGTTGATCCTTCACGGCGCTGATGATCCCGTTGTGCCAACTGACCAAGTTCTTGCTTTCCAAGACGAGATGCGTAAGGCCAAAGTTGACTGGCAAATGGTGTTTTATGGTGGTGCAGTTCACGGCTTTACCATGTCCGAATCCGGCACTGATCCTTCGAAACCCGCGGCTTATAATGAAAAGGCCGATAAGCGATCCTGGGAGGCGATGAAAACTTTTTTTTCAGAGATATTTAAATGATCAATCCCTCACTTCATCCTCTTTCCCGTGCCTGCCGGTAGGCAGGTGGGGAGGAAGGGCAGGTGACATTCCTATGAACGAGAATTTTCTCGCCATTCAACAAGAATACTTGCAACAAGTTTGGTCGCGCCAACCCGAAGAACTGGAGACCGCCATCCCAGCCGAGCGCCAGGGGAACTGTTTCCATTTTCAGGCATTTGGCGAGCCATGCGAGCTCCATCGTGAGGAAATCATCCTGGGTGGTCAGCGATTGACTGGACCTGAGGGAATTCTCATCGCCTTATATGCCAACCATGTTCCTAATGAGCTGCTCCAGCTTCATCCTTTAAAATCCTTCAAAGAATTGCCAGAGAGCATGCCTTATCAGGGAGCTTTTGCCACCCATGCGGAACAAACTCTCCAGCCTTATGTGCCAGCCATCCAGCAGCATCAGAAGGATCTCCTGGGTCGTTTTTCCGGCCATATTAACCCAGATGCTCCAAGCGGAGATTTTTCTTTTACCCTTTATCCTCTTCCACGGATTGCCCTTTATTACATCTTTTATTTGCCTGACGAGGAGTTTCCAGCGGCAGTCGCCTGCCTCTTTCCTGCCAATGCGACTAACTTCCTTCCTGTGGCTGGACTGGCGGATGTGGCCGAATACACGGCCAGGAAGATCATCGACCTGGTCAAGAAAGAATAGTGTCAAAGGGAAGCGAGCGAATGTTTACTGAATATTACAAATGTTCAATCCAAGATTGCTTTGAAAGTTAACGATTACTGGTATAAAGTTGGTATACTGACCAAGCCAGGTAAATTTCCACTAAATGGTGATGGTATCCTTTATTGGAATTGTGAAATTAAATGTTGATCCCTTCCCGGGGTTGGACTCTACCCAGATTTGTCCTCCATGACATTCTACAATCTTCTTGCAGGTCGCTAAGCCGATGCCATTGCCTTGATATTCGGAGCTGCTGTGTAGTCGCTGGAAAATATTAAAGACACAGTTTAAGTTTTTAGGTTCAATGCCTATTCCGTTGTCGGAGACAGAAAAAACCCATTCTTTCCCTTTCTGTTCTGCCGATATATGAACGTGGGGAGGTTCTTCCCTGCGGAACTTTATTCCATTACCGATTAAATTCTGAAAAAGCTGGACAATTTGTATATTATCTACCAACAAGGTAGGGAGTTGTTCGTGAGTCACAATTGCATAGCTCTTTTCAATCTCTACCTGCAGATTTGTGGTGGCGAGTTCGACGAGGTCATTGGAATTAGCTTGGTTCAACTCCTTGGCTTTTGTCCCTACCCTGGCATAAGCCAAAAGAGCATTGATGAGTGCTTCCATTCTGGTATGTCCATCTTTAATGTATCCGATTAATCTATCGGCATCGGGGCCAAGGTTATCTTTGTAGAGACGCTGCAGACGATTTATGTACCCTCCGGCTACAATTAATGGCCCCTTTAGATCATGCGCAGCAACATAAGCAAATTGTTCCAATTCCATATTTGAACGGACCAAATCCTGTGCCTTCCGTTCTAACTCATCCTGCGTTTTCTTGAGCTCAACAAGTGTGTCCTGCAGGTCAGCATTGAGGTTTAAAACCTTTCCGTATTCGACTTTTAATAGTGAAAAAATAAAAACAATTATGATAAAGAAACCGAACTGCACAGCATTGTTCCAAAAAACAATGATAGGATGTGAATAAGGGTGCCCTGCCATCATGTCTGTTAATAATCCCATCGCGGAACTGACGATAGATAAATAAACAGCCGCCGTCCTATTTAAAAACCAGGCCGCGAGACAAATAGGTAGCAGATAGAATATAGAGATACTCAGCTCTGTCCCTGTTAAATAATCAACAAACCCCACCAAGAGTACAAGTATTGATCCTAATATTATCAGAAATGGTTTGGACTGCCGGCTAAGGTATCCGTTTGCTTCTGCAAATAACTTCTTCATTTACCAGTTCACCTCCCTGCAGAAAATATGCTCTCCTTGTAACCGAGCGGTGTATAAACTGATATGCACCTCCTATTCCATTTTAATGGAGAAGAAAAAGGAATCCTGCCAAAGCAATGAATAGGATTCCCGTTAAAAGCTTTACCCTCCCGGTATGTTCTTTTGCTGCGAATGCCATTTTCTCAGAGGTCACTCCGAAAAAGGTCGATACGAAAACGCCCACCAACGGAATAATAAACATAATGTTGTATAGGAGGAGATTAATAAGGGCATGGGTCCTCAATTGGGGGATGGTCATTATATATCCTATCGTGGGAAGATAAACCTGCGCGGTGCAGATCACTGTGCAGCCAGCAATGACGAATCCAAGGCCGAAGGTAGCCAGGAGACCTGCTTTGGACCGAACCTGTTCTCTGATAATCCCATGGATCTTCTTTTTCATACCCATGGGAAGCTGAAGTTTCCATTTTGCCATCTGCCCTCGACGAAAGAGAATATAATCATATAAGCTTATTATCCCAAGGGATAAAGCAAAAAGGCTGATGAGGAGATAGACCCCTTTGCTGATCAGAGGAAAACTGCTCAACTCACGAAGAAAAGTCATGAGCCCCATTCCGGCCAGAAAGTAAGCAATAAAAACACCAGAAGTAAAAATGATTCCGTAAAGGAGGATCTCGCTACCTTTCTTCCCCATAAAAGTAAGGTAAGACACCAGGAAGATGATTGTAGCAAAGGCACAGGGGTTGATGCCATCCATGAACCCTGCAATCAACACGGCCGAGAGGCTCCATTTCTTGAATCGCTCAATGATATTCCTCTCTCCATTTGCCATAACCTCTTTGGTCACCTTCTCCCATGGTGGAGGTGCCCCTTTTCCCTGGTACTTTGAAACCAGTTTTTGGAAACTCTCATAAACAAGACCATCCGCACTGAGGTAATCTTCACCGATATAGAGTTTGTTAGCCACCAGCTGTTTGGACTCCGGGACGTGATAGATTTGAGAAAGAGATTCATCCAGTTTTTTATTTTCCTCCTTGGTCAAGTTGAAGATTCTTATTCTCAGACCAGGAGCCTTAGAAGCCCACTCCTTTAACTCAGCCCTCTTCTCTTCGCAATCAAAGCAGCCTCGCATGTAGAAAAAGGCACCATAGATCATCTTCCCGGATTTCTTTTCCTCCTCTGTAGGGGCCCGGGGGATCCACCCCTCCTCCTCCGTCCTTACTGTTTGAAGAGACGGCCAAGATGTTCCACCTTTCACAACATAGGACCTGACCAATTCCTCCAAATCTTTCCGAATCTTAGTCTCTCCCTCTAGGATTTTATTTCCAATAATGACGACAGGAAGTTCATTACCTTCTTCCTTCCATTCTTTTTCGAATCTGGAAAGAAGGTCATAGTTTTTTAGTTGGTTTACGGAAAAAGATTGAACCTCAATGGGGTACTTCTTTGAAAGAGGCTTGATGAAATCCTCTTCGACCTTTAGTCCTCCACTCTCTTCAGAATAGAAGAGGTAAAGTCGCACCACATCTTTTGAGAAGCTGACCTGAGTGGTGGCATGTATCAGTAGAACCACGATGAGACAAAAAATCCAGATCCAATTCTTTTTCATGGGCCTATCATTTTTTTGGCGACTCATCTTCAAACCTTTCTTTTATTTGATTTGCCCACTCTGTTTTCACAGTCTTTAAAGATTCGGCAAGATAATACTCTCCATCACCTTTTGCCACAACAGCTTCATCATCATTTCCCAAATTCTTGTAAACAGTAATCAGTTTTAAGTCATTGTCGGCCGTCAAGAGGTTGGGCAAGAAGATTACGATCTGTTCACCATAAATATTGCGGTGGGCTTCGTCATCTGGGAGATACTTCATAACGACCTTAAAGAACCGATTGGATTTTTCAAAATGGTTCCGTGCCTTCTCCCATTTGCCTTCCTTTAACAACCTTTCGCCTTCTTCCTTCTCTTGAACTCCTCCACGATAGTAGTCATGCACCATGGTAGCATTTTCTTCCAGAACCGTTAACCCTCGATTCTCATCAAATACCTTTTCAAGGTTAATCTCCGTTGAGGGATGAACATAATCCTTTGGATGTGTCTTAATGCTAACCATTTCTCCAGAGGCATGAAGTTCTTCTTTTGGGGCGACGCATCGACTTACCAAAAGTCCAAGGATTAGGACAAGAATTAAATATGGGATCTTCTTTAAATGAGTTTGATTCATTTTTTCTCCTTTAAAAGGTATTGAATAAGATTCGTCATGCTCCTCGATGTCCAATCCATATCTTTTAATACCCTGCCAAGGATCTTCCCTTCGCGATTGATGAAAAAAGTCTCTGGATGGCTCCAGACTCCATAGGCACTGGCGACCGAGGCATGATCATCAAAGAGGATGGAGGAAGATATCTTAAATTCATTTTTATATTTTATCACATCCTGGTCTTTTTCCTTAATCGCCACTTTGAGAAGAACTAAATCTGTACCCTTAAACTGTTCATAAAGTTTAGCAAAAGAAGGAGACTCCTTCCGGCAGTTAGGTCACCATGTTGCAAAAAAGTTTAAGACAACGATCTTCCCTCTTAGTTCTCTTAGAGAAACTTTTCCTCCACCCAACTCCTTTAGTGTGAAATCAGGAGCGTCCACAGCAACCTTGAATTGTTCCACTCCTGCCTCTGAAAATTGAGCCTTCACCATAGGGCTGTTCCAGAACAGAAAAATGACTAAAAAGAAGATAACCACTGCGAAACGTTTCATTGTCATCCCTCCATTTGTTATTTTGCAGTGTGAGCTAAATACCTTTCCCCCCTTTTTGTTTTCGTTGCTGCTCCAGTTCTTTAAGTTCTTTTGAAGGGACATAAAGCCCCTTCAATTCTGCTTTCCCAACATCAGATGTGACGGGAATTTCAAAACTCCAAATGCCACCGGACTTTAGACAGATAAATCGTGTCGTCCTGACAAAAATGATGATTCACCCGACCAGGAGGACGAGCGTATTTAGTGCCAGCCACAAAACAGCGGACGGCTTCGATGAAAACTGACGTCGAGCACTTCGCCCGGAGAAAAGCATATCCACCAAATTGGCAACTGGATGCAAGCAGATGTAAAGACCGAACAGCACACCGATGATACCATCCACGTTATTCGCACCAGTTAGCGTACCCTGGTAATAGAGCAAACTGCTATAAGTGATCCCGAACAGGACTACCGCCCACAACGTCTTGATATTGCGTCCGCGTCGATACTGATCCATGTCCACACCCGCCATACTAGCGAACACGACCTGGGAGGTTATCAGCACTTCCGCGAACTGCTGGCACGCGGTTGCTCCCGGTAGACTGCGGATGCTTGTCATCGCTGCCACCGGGGTCATCGGACTGTTGCAGGGCGGACGCATTCCAGCCGCCACCCAGGGCTTTGACAAGGAGCACGCTGGCGGTCGCCCGGCGGCTGAGGATGTCGAGCGCGGTCCTCTGGTTGCTCAACGCTATCGCCTGAGCGATGATTACATTGAGGTAGCTAACCGTCCCCGACCTATACTGGTTGGTGGTCATTGTTACGGATTCTTGTGATGCCTTCACCGCCTCGTCCTGTACCTGAGCTTCTTCCGCAAGGATACGAAGTGAAGCCAGATTGTCTTCCACCTCTTGAAACCCGGTGAGCACGGTCTGACGGTACGATGCTACGGTAGCGTCATAGGCAGCCCGCGCCTGGGCGGTCTGCGCCCGCCTCAAGCCTCCCTCGAACACAGTTTCCGCTACCGCCGCTCCAACCGACCAGAAGCGGCTTGGCCACGTCAGCCATTTTGCCAGATCCGTGGCTTGAGAGCCGCCCGATGCGCTCAACGTGATATTCGGATAATAGGCTGCAATGGAGACCCCGATCTGGGCATTTGCTGCTGCCATAAGTCGCTCGGCAGCGGCGATATCGGGTCTGCATTCGAGGAGTTCCGAGGGTACGCCGACGGGTATGGCAGGAGGGACCATCTCAATCGGAGCGATCGGGATGGAAAAGACTGATGCGGGTCTGCCAACGAGCAAAGCGATCGCGTGCTCCAGTTGTGCGCGCTGCACCCCTACGTCGATCGCCTGGGCCTGGGTGGTCTTAAGCTGGGTTTCCGCCGACAGCACGTCTATCTTGGACGCCACGCCCCGCGCGTACCGGTTCTTTGTCAGCTCGAGGAATTTTTGATATGCGATGACGGTCGCGTCCAAAAGCTGCTTCTGCGCATCGAGTGTACGCAGCTGAAAATAGTCTTGTACCAGTTCAGCATGCACGAGCAAGCGGATCCCTTCGAGGTCTGCCGCGCTCGCCTGAGCGCTCGCCTCGCTGGCCTCCACCGTGCGGCGAACCCGGCCCCAGAGGTCAGGTTCCCACGATACAGAGGCGGGTAACAGATAGTTAGAGATGGGGCCTGTTGTCGTGCTGGGACTCGCGTTAGAGGATGTGAGGGAACGTGTAAAAGAAGCCCCGATCGTGATCGTTGGAAAGTAGCCTGCTCGAGCGACCTGTACCAGCGCACGAGCCTGACGAAACTGGGCTTCTGCGATGGCCAGGTTCTGGTTCGAAACGTTGACTTGCTCTTCGAGGGCGTTTAGTTGAGGATCTTTGAAAATTTCCCACCACGCCTCCCGAAGGATCTCGTCCTTCGGCTGGGCCACCTTCCAGCCTTCAATCTCCTTGTAAGCCTCCGGTACCTCGGCTTTGGGCCTCACGTAATTTGGGCCGACCGTGCAGGCTGCAAGGAGCGCAAGTATTCCAGCGAGTGCCGAAAGCATGACCCAGAGCGGCCCCATCCATTTGCGACAAGGTACTCTTAAGTGAAGCATCGATTGTCCTCCTCCGACTCTTCTCCAGAGCCTGTCTCGTGTCCGTTCGGAGCACCATTCCTCCAGCGCACCATCACGGTCAATCCAGCACCTCACATGTCGATGGCGCCCGGGACCGTGTGATGCCCGGCGCGGGGCCTGTGTCCTTTGAGCCAAAGCCTCAGGCGGTCAAGGTAGAGGTACATCACCGGCGTCGTGTAAAGGGTGAGCATCTGGCTGATCATCAACCCGCCGACGATGGCAATGCCGAGGGGTCGCCGAAGCTCAGAACCCACGCCTCTGCCCAGCGCCAATGGCAACGCCCCGAGCAGCGCGGCCATCGTCGTCATCATGATCGGCCGGAATCGCAAGAGGCTCGCCTGGTAGATCGCATCGACAGGGCTTTTGCCATCCTTGCGCTCAGCCTCCAGTGCAAAGTCCACCATCATGATGCCGTTCTTCTTCACAATGCCGATCAAAAGAATGACGCCGATGAGGGCAATGACACTGAGCTCCGTGTGAAAAAAGAGCAGTGCCAGAACCGCTCCCACCCCGGCCGACGGGAGCGTGGAGAGGATGGTGATCGGATGAATATAGCTCTCATAGAGTATCCCGAGCACAATGTAGACCGTGACGAGTGCGGCCAAGATGAGAAGCGGTTCATTGGATAGAGAGGCTTGGAAGGCCTGAGCGGTACCCATGAAGCTGCCCCGGATACTTGAGGGCAGCCCCATCTCCTGGGTCGCCCCTTGGATCACCTTCACCGCATCCCCGAGCGCTACCCCCGGAGCCAAATTGAACGAGATCGTCACTGACGGAAGCTGCCCCTGGTGGTTTACTGAGAGTGACGTCGCTCTTCGTTCAAAACGAGCGAATGTGCTCAGTGGCACCTGCTCTCCTGTCGGCGTCCGCACGTAAATGTCTTTCAGCGTGTCGGGGCGTTGCCAGAAGCGGGGTTCAACCTCCATAATCACATGGTACTGGTTTAAAAGGGTGTAGGTGATCGACACCTGCCGTTGGCCGAAGGCGTCATACAGGGTATCATCGATGAGCTGTGGCGTGATGCCCAGCCTTGACGCAGTGCTGCGGTCGATCACGACTGAGGCCTGCAGCCCCTTGTCCTGTTGATCGCTGCTCACGTCGACCAACTGACGTATTGAACGCATTCGCTGGAGTACACGCGGAGCCCATGCGTTGAGCTCTGCCAAATTTTCTCCCTGGAGTGTGTACTGATATAACGAAGGGCCTAACCTTCCTCCGATACGCAGATCCTGCACGGATTGAAAATAGGTCGGCGCGCCGGGCACCCGGGCGAGCTTTCTGCGCAGCCGTGTGATCACCTGCCCTGCAGTGGCCTTCCGCTCCCCGAATGGTTTTAGTGCAATGAACATCCGCGCGGTGTTCGTTGTGGCACCAGCACCTCCTCCGCCGCCGGTGAACGCGCCCACGTAGTCCACCTCGGGATCGCTCCTGATGATATTCACCACTTCCGTCAATTTTTTCCTCATGGCCTGAAACGATATGTCCTGCTCCGCCTGAATGGTGCCGTTGAGCCGGCCGGTATCCTGCTCCGGAAAGAAGCCTTTTGGAACGAAAACGAAGAGGCCGACATTGATCCCGATCGTGATCAGCATCAGAGTGAGCATAAACCGTGGGTGGCGTAGTGCCCAGCGGAGCGTCACATCGTAGCGGCGACGCATCCCGTTAAAAATACGCTCGCTCGCTCTGTAAAGACGCCCGTGGGCATCGGTATTTTCAGTCTTAAGAAGCCTGGCGCACATCATCGGTGTTGTCGTCAGCGACATGACGAGGGAGAGGGCCACGGCCACAGAGAGCGTCACGGCGAACTCCCGGAACAAACGGCCTACCATCCCTCCCATCAGGAGAATGGGAATGAAGACCGCGACCAGGGAGGCGCTCATCGACAGCACCGTGAAGGTGATCTCTTTTGATCCCATCAATGCCGCTTGAAGAGGGGGTGTTCCTCTTTCCTTATACCGGGTGATGTTTTCGAGAACAACAATGGCGTCGTCAACGACAAAACCCGTGGCAATGGTGAGGGCCATCAGGGATAGATTATCCAGGCTGTAACCGAAGAGGTACATCACACCAAAGGTGCCGACTAGGGAGACCCCAACCGCCACGCCAGGGATAACGGTGGAGCGAACATCTCTCAGAAAGATGAAGACGACCAAAATCACAAGGCAGGCCGAAATGACGAGGGTCAGCTCAACGTCGCGCAGGGAGCCGCGAATCGGAGGTGTCCGGTCCAGAGTGATTGAAAGCCTGACGCCGCCGGGCATGGTCGCCTCGAGTTGCGGCAGCAGGCTGCGGATCCGGTCGACCGTGCCGATGATATTTGCCCCGGGCTGCCGAAAGACGACCGCCATCACCGCTGGCTTTTCGTTTACCACCCCTGCGGTCCGCAGATCTTCCACCGAATCCTGCACATCCGCAACATCTGGCAGCCGCACCGCTGCACCGGCCCTGTAAGCGACGATAATGGGGCGGTACTGCTCCGCGGCGCGGAGCTGGTCGTTGGTCTGGATTTCCCAGGTTTTCTTTTCGTCCGCAAACTGCCCCTTCGGCCGGTTTACGTTGGTGCCAGCCAACACCCCTCGCACCTCTTCGAGGCCAATCCCGTATTTGTTTAAGGCCGTAGGGTTCAGGTCCACGCGGACCGCGGGAAGGGAGCTTCCGCCCACGAAGACCTGGCCGACACCCTCTACCTGGGAGAGCTTCTGCTGAAGGATGCTCGAGGCCGCGTCGTACATCTGCGCTGTGCCTACCGTGTCGGAGGTGAGTGCGATGATGAGTATGGGTGCCTCGGCCGGGTTGACTTTGCGGTAGGTCGGGTTGCTCGGTAGATTTGCCGGCAGATAGCCTCGGGCCGCATTGATTGCGGCCTGAACATCCCGTGCAGCTCCGTCGATGTTGCGGTCCAGGTCAAACTGGAGCACGATACTCGTTGAGCCGAGGTAGCTGGTCGACGTCATTTCAGTTACGCCTGCGATCTGTCCAAACTGGCGTTCCAGGGGAGCCGCTACAGAAGTCGCCATGGTTTCAGAATCGGCTCCTGGCAGGGTTGCGGAGACCTGGATTGTTGGGAAGTCGACGTGAGGCAGAGGTGACACGGGCAGCAAACGAAAGGCAATCGCCCCGACGAGGGCTAGTCCTACCGTGAGAAGCGTTGTCCCGACAGGCCTGTGGATGAAGGTCGCCGAGATGTTCATGACGTGCCCATGCGGTCCACGGTGCCGTTCGTATTTTTAGAACGGCACCGTATCCGTTTCGCCAGCCGATCGAAAGCGAGGTAGATGACCGGCGTGGTATAAAGGGTGAGCATCTGGCTGATGATGAGACCGCCGACGATGGAGATGCCGAGGGGCTGGCGTAGCTCGGAACCTACTCCCCTGCCCAACGCCAGCGGAAGGGCCCCGAGCAGCGCTGCCATCGTCGTCATCATGATCGGCCGGAATCGCAAGAGGCTGGCCTGGTAGATCGCATCGACAGGGTTCTTCCCCTCTTTGCGCTCGGAATCCAAGGCAAAATCGACCATCATGATGCCGTTCTTCTTGACGATGCCGATCAAGAGAATGATGCCGATGACGGCAATGATAGTGAGTTCCGTACGAAAGGCCAAGAGGGCGAGCACCGCTCCAACACCGGCCGAGGGGAGCGTAGACAGAATGGTTATCGGGTGAATGTAGCTCTCATAGAGCACCCCGAGCACAATATAGACCGTCACAAGGGCCGCCAGGATCAGCAGCGGTTCGTGTGTCAGCGAGGCCTGGAAGGCCTGGGCTGTGCCCTGGAAGCTTCCCAGGATGCTCGCCGGCAGCCCCATCTCCCGCGTGGTCGATTCGACCGCCTTTACGGCCTCCCCGAGCGATCCCCCGGGTGCCGGGTTGAAAGAGAGCGTCACCGCCGGAAACTGGCCTTGGCGGTTGATGACGAGCGGTCCCGTCGTCTCTGCGGCCTGGGTCACTGCGCTGAGCGGTACCTGCCCACCCCCCGTCCCGCGGACATAGATCGTCTTCAGCTTATCAGGACCTTGCTTGAAGTCAGGCTTGACCGACAAAACGACACGATACTGGTTCAACTGTGTGAAGATCGTCGAGACCTGGCGCTGGCCGAAGGCGTCGTAGAGGGTGTCATCGATGAACTGGGGCGTGATACCGAAACGCGAAGCAGTCGCGCGGTCGATGGCGACTGAGACCCGCAGCCCTTTATCCTGTTGATCGCTACTCACGTCGCGAAGCTCAGGCCGGGCACGCAGTGTCTCGACCAGCCTGGGAGCGAAGCTGTTTAGCTCATCGATGTCGGGATCCTCCAGCGTGTAGTGGTACTGCGTCCGGCTGACGCGCGTGTCGACGGTGAGGTCTTGCGCCGGCTGCATGTAGAGCGTAATACCCTCGACCTTTGCCAGATCCCGCTGAAGTCGCCGGATGATCTCGCTCGCACTCACTTTCCGCTCCTCCAGAGGCTTCAGGTTAATGAGGATGCGGCCGCTGTTGAGGGTGGTATTGGTTCCGTCCACCCCGATGAAAGAGGAGAGACTTTCGACTGCCGGGTCTTGGAGGATCACCCGGGCCAGGGCCTGCTGTTCCTTGGCCATTCCCAGGAACGAGATCGATTGCGGTGCCTCCGAAATGCCCAGGATGACCCCGGTATCCTGGACTGGAAAAAAGCCTTTCGGCACGACGATGTATAACAACACCGTGAGGACCAGGGTACCCACAGCAACCAGTAGCGTAGACGTCTGATGCCCCAGCACCCATCGCAGCGTCTTCCCGTATAATTGGATCACCCTGTCGAAGAGGTTCTGAGAGGCACGAAAGAACCTTCCTTGCTTCTCCTCAGGCGTGTGTTTAAGGATCCTCGCACACATCATTGGCGTCAAGGTCAGCGATACAGCCGCCGAGATGAGAATCGTGACACCGAGGGTGACGGCGAACTCGCGGAACAGCCGTCCTACAACGTCCTCCATGAAAAGGAGCGGGATGAGGACGGCAATGAGCGAGACGGTCAGGGAGAGGATGGTGAAACCGATCTGTTTAGAGCCCTTGAGGGCTGCCTCCATCGGTGAATCGCCCTGCTCGACGTACCTGGCGACATTCTCGATCATGACGATGGCATCATCGACGACGAAGCCCGTCGAAATCGTGAGGGCCATTAACGATAGGTTATTGAGGCTATATCCGATCAGGTACATCACCCCGAAGGTGCCTACCAGGGACAAAGGGACGGCCACACTGGGAATCGTTGTCGCAGCGAAGTTGCGCAGAAAGAAGAAAATGACAAGCACCACGAGGACGACGGCGAGCATCAGCTCGAATTGAACGTCTCTGACCGAGGCGCGAATCGTGGTGGTGCGATCAGTGAGTACGGAGACCTTGATCGAGGCCGGTAAAGAACTTTGCAACTGCGGCAAAAGCCTCTTGATCCGGTCAGCGACTTCGATGACGTTTGCACCGGGTTGTCGCTGGATGTTCAGGATCACCGAAGGGGTATCATTCATCCAGGCCGACTGGTTCACGTTCTCGACATCGTCGATTGCCTCGGCGACATCGGACAGCCGCACCGGCGCGCCGTTACGAAAGGCGATGATCAGCGGTCCATACTCACGGCTCGAAAAGAGCTGATCGTTCGCACCGATGATATAGGCCTGTCGCGGGCCGTCGAAGCTACCCTTGGCTTGATTGACATTGGCAGCCGAGATGGCCACTCGCAGATCTTCAAGGGTCAGGCCATAGGCGGCCAGAGCAGTGGGATTGGCATGAATCCGCACGGCCGGCCTCTGACCACCGCTGATGCTCACGAGCCCCACGCCCGGAAGCTGCGAGATCTTCTGGGCAAACCGCGTATCCGCCAGATCTTCCACCTGGAAAAGAGGTAACGTGTCGGAGCTCAACGCCAGGGTCAGGATCGGCGCGTCAGCCGGGTTTACCTTGCTGTAAACGGGCGGGGTGGGAAGATCTCGCGGCAGAAACGTGAAGGCCGCATTGATGGCAGCCTGCACCTCTTGCTCGGCAACGTCGAGGCTGAGGTCGAGACTGAACTGGAGCGTGATCAACGAACTGCCGCTGGAGCTTGTCGACGTCATCTGGGTCAGACCGGGCATCTGACCGAACTGGCGCTCCAGCGGAGCTGTCACGGATGAGGCCATCACCTCAGGACTCGCACCCGGGAAAAAAGTACGTACCTGGATGGTCGGGTAATCCACGGTCGGCAGGGCGGATACCGGTAACTGACGGTATGCCACAAAGCCTGCCAGGATGATCGCAGCCATCAGCAGGGTCGTCGCGACCGGGCGAAGGATGAAGATACGGGAAATATTCATCAGTAGCCCTTTTGAGCGGTGCTGCCACCTTGAGCCTTTAACTCCACCCGGGTACCTTCTCTCAACCTGTCCGCGCCATCTACCACGACGAGATCACCCGGCGACAGCCCCGCCTTGACGGACACATCGCCTCCCTGGATTTCGTCGATCGTAACTGGCCGCACCGTGGCTGTCCGATCCGCCTTCACCACATAGACGAACGTGCCCTGGGGACCTCGCTGAATGGCTGGGGCTGGTATGACGGTGGCTCCACGCCTGACTTCCACGAGCAGACGGGCATTGACAAACTGATTGGGGAAAAGCTCATTCCTTTCGTTCGGGAAGATCGCCTTAAGCCGCACCGTCCCTGTGGTTGGATCGATCTGATTGTCAACGGTCAGGAGGGACCCCACGGCAAGTCTTTGCTTCATCTCACGGTCATAGGCCTCTACTGACAAACGCTCACCTGTTTTGAGTTTTGCAAGCACCTGAGGCAGACTATCCTCAGGAATCGGAAAGATAACCGTAGTAGGCTGAAGCTGCGTAATCACCACCAGACCGTTGACATCGGTCGCATGGACAATGTTACCTGGGTCCACCAGACGCAACCCGATTCGCCCGCCGATCGGTGCGGTGATACGGCAGTAAACGAGCTGCAGTTTTGCGCTGTCGATCTGTCCCTGATCAGCTTTAACGATACCTTCATACTGGCGAACGAGAGCTTCCTGGGTGTCCAACTGCTGCTTGGGGATCGAATCCTGCTCCCACAGCACCCGGTAGCGCTCCAAGTCCAGCTGAGCATTCTTCAGAAACGCGAGATCGCGCGCCAACTGCCCTTCGGCTTGGGTCAATTGCACTTCGAAGGGCCTCGGATCGATTGTGGCCAAGAGATCCCCACTGCTGATGACCTGGCCCTCCCGGAAAGGGACCTCCATGAGTTGTCCGTCAACCCGTGTCCTCACCGTAACCGTATTGACCGGTGTAACAGAACCGAGTCCTGTAATATAAACAGCAAAGTTGCCCTTCTTTGCTGCCACTGCAACCACCGGGACGCCGGGGGGGGGAGCGGCCTCCTTCTTTTTGGCGGCTTCCTCCGGTTTGATGAAGAAGACATACGCCACGATGGCTATCAGACAGACCGCCAGCAGCGCGATCCACCAGCGCCTGCGCGATCGAGCAGCACGAGTCCGCTTCGACTTATCGTCCTTCTTTTCTTCCTTTTCCTCTTTTTTCTCCTCTGGCGTTAACGTCATCGTTACGGCCTCACAAGGAATGATCCTGACCCCATCTGGAGCTCAATACACACTCATCCACTACATTACCACCGTCACAAGCAGGAGCATTCCGCCACAAGCTTGCCGATCTTGTCTTTGTTCAGCGTGATGCTTTAGATTAATCACATACTTATATAGAAAATAAAGTAAAAAGTCCATGGGGTGAAGTTAGTATTTTTGATGGAAAAAGACGGTATTCACCAAGGCTTCCCCCGCCTCTCCTCGGGTACGTGCCAGCGGCCCTGGTAGTGTCCCCGGTCGCGGAGGAACTCCCGGTACTCGTCTTCCCGGTACCGGCGAATCCCCTCGTATCCGAACCGGTGCAGGATCGGAGGCGCCCTCCCCGCCTCCACCAAAACCCACGGGCCATTGTAGTACGGGGACACATACCAAAACCCATTGCCCCAGAGATAGTACTGCCCGTCAACGAAGACGAGGTCATACGGCGTCTCTACGGCAACGTAGAAACCTAACTCAGGCGAGTAGATGAACCGAGGTGGCGCCCCGAAAACGACCTGTGGCGGCGCGGTGGAAACCACCAGTGGAGCAGGAGGACCCGCCTCCACCCGCGGGGTCTGATTTCCCTTGGCATACATGCACTGCTGGTATGCAATGTCGTAACGACGTTGTGCCTCCATGCCATACGCCTGACCGGCGTTAGCACCAGCGGCCGTTCCGACCAGAAGTCCGCTGCCGGCGCCGATGGCAGCGCCGGTGCCCGCATGTCCTTCTGCGGCACCGATAGCCGCGCCCAGGACCGCTCCAGCGGCTGTGCCCATGGCAGCCCCTACGCCGGTATTCTGATTGATCGTCTCCTGAGGCGACCGTCCGATCTGCTGGCCTGCCCACTGCCTGCAGGCTGCGTCATCGGCCTGGAATTGCTCAAAGGTCTTTCCAGGGCCTGGCATTACGCTTACGCTTGGACCTGTTGGTACTGTCGCACATCCCCCCATTGTCATTAGCAGCAGTAAGATCATAGCCTTCGCTTTCATTTTTCTTCTCCTTTCTTCGAATAAACCTAACCATGCGTAGAATTGCAACGCACATCAAACATTCAGACCCACTTCTTACAGAGATCCTCCGGGCCACCGTCGGGACTTGACAAGTCTAAACTCAACCGCTTTGGAGGCTGCTGGTACCCGACCACAACCCTTGCAAATGAATTTTGGATTGCGTACGAGTTTCTTGACCTCGTCAACATTTGTTCCAATGTTTTGCAGGAGACATAGGTGCTATTCATGTTGCGCATGAGGCATTTTGATTTCGGCCATACCTATTCCCTCCTTTTAATCCTTCTGTCCAACCCTTTGTTAATTACAAACAGTCTTCTTCTTTTCTATCGTTGCTCTCATCCACCTTCTTTCCATGAGATATCGTTTGAGGACATTGAGCTTTCCACAATGTTCGATCTCTCCATTACAAGTTGAACGAGTGCAATCAAATTCACAATGACCCTGCCCATGACCCATGCCTGGACTTTTAAAACTTCCGTAAAATGAACATCCTCTTTCAGTCTCCATCTCTACACTCCCTCGCTAATAAGAAATTGACCTTTCTAAAAAATGGTTCCTCTACCCATGCAGAATGATTTACAAGACCGAATTCTTTTAGAGCTTGGGCTAGGCGAAGACCCACAGCGCTTCCCTGTTGCTCAGCTCTTGTCGATTTCCAATAGAGATGCAAACTCATATCAGTATCTATCCATGCATTCCGGTAAATCTTCATTGCTATTAAACCATTGCTTTCCGAACCTTTAGCAACTTGCTTCAAGAGTTCACGGATAAGCGAATCATTAATGTTTTCGTATGACCGAAGGGTTATGATTTCGATCCAATTCATATCGTTTTCCTTTCTTTCAAATTCTTACCTATATCTAAGCTAAATCTATGCCAAAAAAATATTTGATGTAATATCAAATACTTAAAAAGAGCCCCTCTCTAATTACTCCTGAATTTTGCTAAATACGGCAAAAAACATTGCCACATTTCACAATTGGGGATAGAATTGCAGAATATGGCAGAATGATATAAAATTTTTTGGGGTTTTTTATTGCTGGGAATGAAACAGCGGAACATCACCAATTGGTCTAGCCAG
>Ga0187886_1001898_pt1 | contig 17728 bp, 20 predicted proteins | sample June2016WEW_20_1_FD_133001 | JGI IMG/M metagenome (GOLD analysis project Ga0187886, IMG submission 133001) | Peatland microbial communities from SPRUCE experiment site at the Marcell Experimental Forest, Minnesota, USA - June2016WEW_20_150 | ecosystem: Environmental > Terrestrial > Soil >... | reverse complement strand
TCTGCCAAAGAGGACCCAAAGCTGCACCATCAAACTGCATTGTTTTCAAAGAACAGATGATGTTATTACAGAAAATATAGAAGATATTTTTCTATTTTTCTCTTGACATTGAGTAAGCAGTTTGCGAAAACAATGCCGCCAAGTTGCGAACTACGACATCCAATTCCCTGTGAAGCAACTTGGTGGAGCGAACTCAATTTACCCCGATGTAGTCGGGGTTGAGTTCGCCTACAAAGATTTCGCATACTGTATTTCAAAAACGTGAGCGTCGTTGTTTTGGCTGTTATGCGCTGGCAAAGTTCTATATCTATTGCGTTTTGCGGCACAAAGTAAAGCCCATGCGATGTTCGACAGCGCGTTCATAATATGCTGCTAACAACATAGTATGCTACTTTAGAAATCTGTAAATAAATGCCAGATCTGCTGATTTCATATATTCAAGGCAGTTTAATTTTTTTCACTATCCATCCCTTTATCGGGAAAGTTACTAGACCAGACAACAAGCCGGCATAAGCTATAGCAACTTCATATTTGAAAACCAGCCAAAAACCGACTTCACTCGGGACCGAGAATCCTAAAAACCACAGAAGCCCGTAAAGAGGGCCATTTTCCGCAAGTTTAGACCCTCTGGATAATCGGAACATGAGGATAAAGTCAGAGTCAAATAAGATCTTTAACAGAAAAAGGATAACTACCTCTTTGGTGCCAAAGCCCGCGGGAGCAGGCACTCGGAACAGAGGATAACTCGTCATTTCAGCCACGGTGGACAAAATAACAAGTCCCAGGATTGTCCAAACATATATCATGATATTTTTCATATTCTTAATTCCTCCATGTAGACACCGTCTGCGGCAACAATGCAGCGCCTCGCAACAACGAAAGTATAAAACCATTGATAATATGGTTCCCAGACTAATGCCACTCTCTAGCTTTGACTCATTAGATGTGAACCAAAACGCACTACAAAATGAATCTTTGCTTGCGTATAACGTCCAGCGTGGTTACGCAGTACCGCACCGGTAATTTGCAGATGACAAATTCAATACTCGCTCCGGTGCGGTATTGAATGAACACTATAATTTATTACCTTCGGTTGTGATTAGCATTGGCAAATGAGTGAACGTCGTAACCACGCTTGTTATGCGTTCGTGGCCGCCGGCAATTTTTATCTGCAGTGATCAATCTGTGCTTCTGGATTTTACCTCACCAGTGTTTGCATCGATTACTAACATAAGATACTTTTCATAACCGTCATTTGAAATACGACTATAGCTTATGTACCAATCCGTGGCTATTTTGGGATAAACCGATCCCACAAGCATAGCCGAGATTGTGTAATTCGGATTATTACTCTTGAACTGAGAGCCTCCATTATTATCAGCGATAGAGACAGCTGAATCGCTATCGAACCAACTCAGAGTGATTACCCACAGACCCTCATACATTGAGGTACTGCTGTCAATCCCGACACTGTTGGAATTAGCATGGAAATAATATCTTCTCGGTAGTGCTGTTGTGTTAGTGTCTATATATAAATACTCCCAGTTATCCGATAAACCCTCAGTACTTACGTCGTTACCAGTCACCATCGCAAGTGCTATTTCTTGTTTGTAGGACATAGCGAGGGAGTTAACCTCGGTAAATTTTGCTGCTGCAGTCAATGGTACCAATGACGTTGGCTCTGGGGGTTGTTTGCACCCAAACAAAATGATGCAGAGACCATAAGTGAAAACAATTGATTTCAATTTATACTCGTTTCCATTTCATCCCATCCTTTCCACTATAGACAGCGGGCGGCCATGACGCATAACGTCCGGCACAAAAATGACGTTGGGGCGCGAACTAATAATGACTATTTTTTTTGTGAGCGACCCAATGTTATTATGCAATTCACACTGCCAACATTTTTGTGCCTGTTAAGCGCACGTGACCGCGGCACCTCACTACACTTCACGACTTCAACTCGCGCCATATCGATGACTGCTGGCGCCGCGGGCATTGCGTACAACGTTTAGCAAAACACCGCCGTTGAGCGAGCCGCTATCAGATGAGTCATTCAACGCGGCGAGCGAAATGGAACGACGACAATAATTCATTTCAACAAACGGAGCGTCGGTGTTTTGCTTGTTATGCGCAGGCAAAGTCCTATATGAGTCCCGTTTTGCGGCACAAGATTATTGGCTATCAAGGTAATCTACAGCGCGTTCATATTTGTTGTCAAACGTGAAAAAAACTGGTGCACACATAAAGGATTTGATGATTTCAATAAATCATGTAACGAGTGCGCAGCCGGTTCACTTTGTTGTTAGCACTTTTCTTTAATAAACCAAAAAATCTCAAGCACTAAGTCATGACTTGCTATATGAATAGGTAACTAATCGTATTCTATTGTTCAGGAGTTTACATGATCTTTAAGTCTTACCTCAAATCCCAAATAATCAAACTATCAAATTACCAGCCTAATCCTTTATGCAGCGAATCGAGCAAGCATTCCACTTTGCGTCCCCCCAGAGAAGGAGACGCGACCCCTGAGGAAATAGGTTTGCATTTACAGCTTGGAAGCTATCATACTCAGTAGAAGACCAAAAGGAGGCAAGATACCCCACCCCGTAATCAGATGTGCCGCTTCCACCTTCTCCACCGGGCAATGCAGAAAAGCCGCTTTCATTGGTAGAGTAATTGGGGTAGGGCCAATGTGTTGTGCCAGCTTCTTTCATCTTATCGCCGGCAACATCATCGCCGCCAAGGTAACTGGCCAAGATGTACCATTCATCATAACTGGGTACGTGCCAGCCTACGGGTGCTATACTACGGCTGTCGTTTACAGCATACCAGTTATATAACATGCCATAAGTAGTAACAAGTGTTGGATTATTATAGTCAAAGTAAGCCCCTGTAGTATCACTAAAACTCACCCATGAAATTACTTTTGGTATGGCATTGCCGTTGCGGTAATGCTTCACTTTCAGGTTTTCGGCCATCCACAATTGATTTCCAATTTTCACCGTTTGATACGTATTGCCATCGATATCCTTTATTGTTTCACCGGGTGGTTTGACCGGGTTGCTACTATCTTTCGAGCAGCTAACGAACAAAGAAATAGCAATAATAGAAATTACGGTCCTGGCACATACCAGCACGATACTAAATAGAGTCCTCTTATTCATTTTTCATCTCCTTTGGCTTTTTCTGGTTTTCAACCTATGGCTGTGTACGATTATGTGTGCCGCAAAACGCTTTGTCAAAATGAGCCTTTGCCTGTGCATAACGTCCAGTGTGGTTACGCAGTGCCGCCGCGGGATTTAGCAAATGACATATTTAATATCTGCACCACGGTGGGGTTGAACGAACACTATTATTTATCAACCTCGCTTTTACTTAACATTGGCAAATGAGTGAGTGTCGTAACCACGCTTGTTATGCGTTCGTTTGCGCCCACAACTTGCTTTCTCGCATGAATTGTTTCATTCAAGGCGAGTATGGTCCTTTAACTACCTTTCCGACATTGTCCACTTGCCAAGCAATAATTCTGTGCTTTTCACTCGTCAACAAGATGTGAGCTTGGTATTCAGAAATCATCGCATTGGGAGCAAACAATTCTATTAGTTTTGCGTCAGTGGAAAAACCTCTAATATCACGTTCAATCAATTGTCGTCCAAGTTTAGCTTCAACATCTGGCTTGCTTGGATTGGAAGTCTTGAATGCTAACACACCGAATGCGCACATCATAGCGAGAGCAAGAGTAATATAGACTCTCGTGACCGAATCGACGATGTGAAACCCGAGTTTAGAATCACCATTCTGGTGAACGAGACAGAAGTGGGAACCCAGATCCCTCCAAAGAGAGAACTCTTTTCGAATCTTGTGATAGCATCTGAAGGGTTCTGTAGTTGGAGAGTTTTCTATTTCCTGAAGTGTCTTCGACCAAGCGAACGTGCTACTTCGGTTCGCAAGAACTGCACATAACCAAAGGAAGCTCACAAAGGCTGAGAACCAAAACACATCGGAGACTGACACTACGTCTTTCACGTATTGTTGCCCGATGAACACCGAGCCAATTATTCCTAGAAAAAGAAGTAAGTGATCTTTCCAACGAGTGTGCTCAAGCATGAACATTTCTCTTGCAGCACTATGGCGAGCTAGTTGATCCATACTTTTCGCTCCTTAAAAAACTGTTTGAATGGGAAAACAGTGGGCGCAAATGGCGCATAACGTGTTGCATGGTTACGCAGTACCGCGCCGGTTAATTGCAAATGACCAATTCAATACTTGCACCGGCGCGGTATTGAACGAACACTTTAATTTATATACTCTGGTTTTACTTAGCTTGGCAAATGAGCGAGTGTCGTGGTTTGTGTTGTTAGTTGCAGTTGCCCGCTCATCTGAGTAAAACGAGTTTTTTGGTTTTAGTGAATGAACCAGTTTCCAAGCGATAAAAATAGATACCACTTGGAAATCCTTTTCCATTCCACGCTCGTGAGTAAACACCAGCAGACAACTCCTCGAAAACAAGAGTTGACATTTCACGCCCCAAAGCATCAAAAATCTTCAGTGACACGAAGGATTTTAATGGAAGACTAAAAGTAATATTAGTGGCCGGGTTAAACGGATTCGGATAATTCTGGTCGAGCTCAAATTTTGTCGGGGATTTTTCATGTTGCTTTTCTACTGATGTCACCATTTCCGACAGCGGACGGCGCCATACTCCTCCCCAATTAGTTCCCACGTACAGGAAGTTGTCACTCACTGTCAAAGAGCTTACATCAGTTTCTTTCAAACCTGTATTCACTCCATTCCAAGTAATTCCATTGTTAGTTGAAAGAAATACACCGCCGCCCAAGGTGGCTGCAAAAAGATTATTCTCTCTTAAAGTAAAAGCTTTCACGTATTCTTTATTGATCAATCCTGAATTTCTTTGAATCCAACCCACTCCGCCGTCGTCCGAGACATAGACTCCGGTAGAAGTTCCCTGAAAGATGTTGTTTCCGCTTACATAAAGTGCGCTCACAGGGTCGCTCCAAGTCGGAATCCAAAATATATATCCTGTATATCCTATATCTCTTAAACCTGGATCGTTAGCGAAATAAATTCCTTTCGAAGTCCCTACTATGACATACTGACCTTTGACGGATATGGCATTTACTTTAGTGTCGGTCAATCCCCTGACACTCCAATTTATTCCGTAGTCGGCAGTAGAATAAACGCCCGAAGAAGTTCCCGCGAAAGCTTCAGCGATGTTACTGGGATCAATAACAAGCGCACTTACATAATTCCCGGGAATGCCGTTTCCATCCCAGTTTGTTCCGTGATTAGTCGAACGAAAAACTCCCGCTTCAGTACCTGCATACAAGATGCTTCCGACTCCACTAATACTTCCCCATGCAAGAGAGGGGACGCTTATTCCATGAAATTCAATCCCAGGAAAAGAAGGTATATTCACAAAACTGCTTAGTGTGTTCCAGCTATAACCATTATTTGTTGAAACAAATGCACCGCAATTTTGGGTACCCGCAAAAAGATAATTTTCTTGCTGAATTAAAGCTGTCACTGGTGGGAAAATTCCCGAATTTGCAGATGTCCAGCTTAATCCATTATTTGTAGAACGAAAAACCCCGCTGTTGGTACCTGCAAATAAACTTCCTCCGCTATAGATAAGTGCAGTTACATATAGATTTGTCAAACCAGAATTGCAAGCACTCCAACTAGCTCCGCAGTTATCCGAACGAAAGATTCCACCTCCGTAAGTACCGGCTAAAATTGGGCCTCCATTTGATGCAAGTGCGCGAACATCGCTGCTGTCTGTCAATCCAGAATTGACCGGAAAAAAGTAATCAGGGTTTAGAGGATCTTGAGAAAGATACACGCCACTAAATAAACGTGCAGCAAAAACATTGGAACCTTGTACGGCAAGTGACCTAATGTCTGAGCCTGGAGATACATACTCTGTCCAACTTCCGCCGTTATCTGTGGTAAAATATGTTCCATTATCAACTGATGAAATTCCGCCTCCAACAAGTAGCCCACCTCTGTATTCGACAAAGGCAGAACCAAATATTGATTTATGGGGAATGCTGTGTATCCCGGTCGAGTCCCCTATAGCAAACGCAACACTATCCGGAGTCCAGCTAGCTCCGTTGTCTGTGGAATGATAGAGTCCACCTTGTCCATTAAACAAATTGATGTTTGCGAATAGCTTACCCTCTCTAATGTAAACCGACCTTATATCATGTTGAGAAAGTCCGGCAGATATCCAAGTCGCACCATAGTTGCCAGAAATGAAAACTCCTCTATCGGTTCCTGCTACTAAAGTGCTGGCGTTTGCAGATAGAGAATACACATGAGAAATATTATTTGTTGGTAATGCTGTACTGGTAATATTCCAATTCATTCCATTGTTAGTTGAAAGATAGATTTTACCTGAATATGTGCCTGCATATAGATTGTTTCCGCTCACGGCAAAGCATGATATGAGTGCGCCTGTCGGACCGTTTGTTTGAACCCATTGGCTAAGTAACAGGTTAGTACTAATGAAGATGAAAACCATCATCACCAGAATCCAAACTAAGTTTTTCATAAATCATACTCCTTTCTTGAAATGCAAAGGGCAATTGCAACTAACGTGTCGCATGGTTACGCAGTACCGTGCCGGTAAATTGCAAATGACTCATTTAATATCCGCACCGGCGCGGGATGTAACGAACTCTATAATATAGTCACTCCAGTTTTATTTCGCTTGGCAAACGCGTGAGTGACGTAACCACGCTTGTTATGCGTTCGTGCACGGTGGTCAAATTGTTATCTATAAAAGATCGAAAGCAAAAAAGTTCAATTTTAATTTTGCTTAAGACTTGGCCATTTGGCAAAGGCGAGAAAATAGATCATCGCTAGGTTTACCATCGGAACAAGCATTAGCAAACTTAGGGCCGGTGGAAAACCCGCTCTTTTAAAAATTTGCCAGAAAGGAATTAATAGAAAAACTATTGGAATGACGAAGATGAAAAGGATCAACATCAGTTCACCACCACCGATATTTCCCATAATATTCTCCCAGTCTGAAAATGGATGTTAATAAATATTCCACCATGCATGACGCATAACGTGTCGCCAAAACACGCACCCACGCGGAGCCACTTTGCAAATGATTCATTTATTATCTGATGCGACGCGTGGGTGAGCGCCGCCATTTATTGCGCCATTCACAGCGTCGTGTTTTGGCGTGTTATGCGTCCGTTGGTTTGCGAGCGAATTCACGATTTTCATCAGCTCAACGTTTGAGAATTCTACCTTTGTGTGAAACCAAGTTCGCCTTATTTCGAGTCGAAAAAGTATTTGAGCCTTTCGCTCGTAAGATTAACGCTCAGATAGAGACCTAGTTGACGCAACCGTTGAGCCGCCTTGTCGAACGATTGTTTAGAATCACTATGCCTTGAAATCTGAATGGAAGGCTTGTTTACAAATCGTAGGCGCGACTCGTTGATATTGGAAGCCCTGATTTCTTGCTGGAACTGACCAATATATTCCGACGCATCGGCCCCCTGAAGCGTGCGATTAGGATCTAGTTTTCCGGTTACCCACAGCCAAACTGTTGCACCTGAGGATCCCCTTGGAATGAGTTCCTCCAGTACATGAATGGCTCGTATGCGTTCTTTTGCGTTTGAAAGATCGTAGCGCTCGATAGCGATGTCGACGTCAGCCAGTCTTCGCTGGTAGACGACGCGACGAACAGCAGCAGCGGTCTCGCTTATAGTCGAATCTCCAGTTATTAAACTTACGCCCTTTCCTTCCTGAATTTCGTGTTGCGTTGGATTTTCCACCATTATTGGAATGACGTGGTGTTGCCGCACATCTCTGCCAAAATACAAGGTGTCGCTCTCTGCGATGAGCTTGGCCCCTTCTTCGATTATCGCGTTTGACCCGGCTTTTCTCCGATCAAGAAGGCGCTGGGCATATTTAGCCAAGATTCCTACCGTTTCTCTTGCATGATAGACGAACGCCGAATCTGATTTCAAAATAAGTTGTTTGGTTGCCAACTTGAACAATTCCTCGCTCGGAGGGAAGCTACCGAACATCTGTCGCGCGGTGGTTAACGAGCGCCAACCGTTCTCGTCGTGAACCGACGGCGCGACTACCGTTTGAATAGTGCTATTCTCCGAAGCTGCAGCGGTTATCCAGTTTGCAGGGAGCATGAGAGCGAATGGTACAAACAGATACGGGTGATCCTGCTGGCTGAATAATGCATCGCGCAAAACAAATGTTGCCTGAGTGTTGGCAACGATCTTTCTCCAATGCTCGGCATTGGAATACCCCGCGGTTCTTTTTGAATGTCCTTCCTCCGAATCCCGCATCACAATGTTGTTCCCTTCGTAATAAAGATTCTGGTAAAGCACTAAAGGCCGAGCTTGCAGTCGTGGAATAATCATTTCGTAGGATGAGGGGGCGACGAGTATAATGGGACTGGATCGCAGCGGCAGTGGACCTTCGACAATGTGAGTCGTTAGTCCTGTCCGCGTCACTAATACAAGGGTGAATAGTATGTATTGAATACCCAGAGACATCTTGTCCTTGCCTCTTAAGATTCAGGTATGCTCGCAAACCAATGACGCATAACGTGTGCACAAACCACGCCGTACCGCCCCGGTTACTTGCAAATGATTCATTCCATACTTGCCCCGGGGCGGTATGGAACGACCACAACATTCCTTCTCAAATGGGGGAGTGTCGTGGTTTGTGTTGTTATGCGCAGCGCAACCGCGCGCTACCTATGAACGAAACTAACATTTCTTCGGTTTTCTTGTCGCAAATATCGAATTGGAAAGAGCTTGGCCACCAAAGATTATCCGCGTATCATCGACCATCTCGGGCCAATTCGATGGTCTTATCGGTTTAAGACGGATAGGGATTGCCGTCTCCTCCTGAGTTTTCAAGTTTTTATACTTTGTCAACTCGTCTAGACCCTCGTAAGACGGCTGGTCACTGATGAGATATCCAATTGGGAAATACTTAATCACATGACAAAAATGAATGGCTTTTTTTGGATCGGTCAATTGTGTGATCGCCATGTCTCGCAGGGTACATGAAAAATCGTAAGGGAAAATCCAATAGAAAATATGAATATTGTCAGGGATTGACTTGGATTCGTTGAAAACAAGTGGTGCCACTTGTTTATCAAAAATTACTTCGTCATGCTGAACTTTCGCTGCGATTAGATGGCCCAAAAGCCCTCTAATTAATGCCGCAGGTTTTGTTGTATGGTTGATGACTGTGGGCAAGGTTAAAAGAGTTTTGAGATACCTGCCGACGCTGAGTGCGAATGAGTTTATTACAGGATCATACTTCTGACCCATCTTCTCATTACATGGTTTGCAGATAGTCCTGTACTTCACGCCATTTTGAGATTCTAATGTTTTAAATCCTTCAAAAGTACCCGTAAGATTCTGAAAGATACTTTTCATATGGACAGGAGCAAGTTCAATTCCACCTTTAGGTGGAACATGATCCCAGGTGAGCGGCCCAGATATGCCGCAGATATTACACGCGCCTATCGGCTCTCGTCTTACCTTGATGTAGTGCATCGATTTTCGCTGATATAGGAACTCTAATTATCTGTTGCGGTTGCGTTGCGCATAACGTCTCCGAAAACTATGCCGCCCCGTTGTCCCGCTCCCGATGATATCGGGAGCGGGATGAGCAACGGGGTGGAGTGAACTCAATAATTTCTATATAAAAAAGTGAACGTCATAGTTTTCGGTGTTATGTGAAGTGCACCTATTTATCGAATGAGCAACATCTTCTTCGTCTCAATATTTTCGCCGACTTTTACTTGATAAAAGTAATTTACACTAGCTGCTAACCCTTCATCTGTTCGACCATCTCAAATAACGGTATGTCGACCGACTTCTTGCATACCATCAGAATTCTAAGCCGAATGAAACTTCGGCCATAATAACAAACACCATCTTCTTAGTCCCCTCCTTTTTCTGACCCGGGGTCCGAATGAACCACCACTCGCTCTGCGTTGTATTGGCAGCACCGGTGAGAATCCCAACGTTAATGAAAATGTTTGAGGGGAAGCGCCACCGGTAGCCAAAGTTGGTCAGGATGTCCCAGTACTGATGTGATCCTTCCCATTCGTCTGTGTAGCCGATACTTCCCCTCGTACCGCCCCACCCGTACTCAAACACACCGCCGACGTACAGGCGATGTGGCGAGTCTGGGTTTTCAAAGAAGTACTTCACTCCGGTACCAACCGCCATGCTTGACATCAAGACTTCATCAGCCTCGGTGTATCCCCCAGACGCGACGAGGTGGTACAAAAGGCCCAAGCCGGAGAAGCGAAGCTGCCCGCCCACCTGTGTGTTTGGACCGACCCGGAAATCGAGATCAACAATGGGGCCAAATTGGAGAAATCCCAATGGATTTATCAGGACAGCATTTCCAATCGGTCTCGATCTCTCAGTAACGACAACATCCCCGCTTCGTTCTTTAGTGATCCTATCGATCTGATCTATTTGATATACGAAGACGTTGCCGTCGCGTGTCTGGATCTTGATCGATTTGTTCGGCACCTGCTCGATGATGACCCCGCGGATAATACTCCCATCCTTGAGGTACACCACATCGATCATCGCCTCCTGCCCGAATGCGAAAAAGCTAATCAGCACGAGCTGACAGACAATGGGACAGACGTATAGCCATATGCGTTTCATCATGATTTACTCCTTTTATTGTTTGTTGAATAGGTGCATTTCACATAACATCCCGCGTAAAAATGACGTTGTGGCGCGAGCTATTAACGACACATTTCGATGCGGGCGACACAATGTTCTTCCGGTTTACACTTCGCCAACATTTTTACGCGTGTTATGCGAAGTTTTTGTGTTCATTTCACTTCGATATGTTTCCTTTTCGGAAAAACTGAGTGCTTCCATAATATCCGACGAAGACAAATATTGACACGAGTATAGGTGATGTAAGAATAGCTAAACTGCCCAATATGTCGAGGAGATAGACAACTACCACACTCCCGACCATACCAAAACAAAAACCTAAAATTAGGTTGAAGGTTGTTTTGACCTTTAAACACAAATACAATCCTGACAAACTTCCCAGAGGAGCCCCGATCAGAAGTCCTCCTAGAATTGGACGTTTATCTCCGCCGAGGAGGATTCCGTTCATATTCTTGTCAAAAAGATAGACAAGAATGGAGATTAGAAAAAATCCGACAATAGAGAGTCCGATTGCAGCTGTCAAAGCAATCAAAATTTGTTTGGATTTCGATTTTTCCATTCATTATACACAAAAATTTCGCATAACGTCCGGCACAAAAATGACGTTGGGGCGCGAACTAATAACGACTAATTTTTATGTGAGCGACCCAATGTTATTACGCAATTCACACTGCCAACATTTTTGTGCCTGTTAAGTGCACGTGACCGCGGCACCTCACTACACTTCACGACTTCAACTCGTGCCATTTCAATGACTGATTTCGCCGCGGGCATTGCGCTTAACGTACGGCAAAATAACGCACCCACACGCCGGCACTTTAGCAAATGATTGATTTCATATTTGGACCGGCGTGTGGGTGAGCGCCGCCATTTACTCAGCCCTTCTAAGCGTCGTTATTTTGCTTGTTATGCGACGCGCAGCCGAACTACTAATTCAATATCTTCGTGTAGATAGTCAAATTGTTTTCTGCAGTCGTAGTTACTCAGCCAGAGTATCGACCGTGACCGAGACAACTTTCCTTTTTTGGAACAGCTTCGTTTCTCGTATGGAACGATGAATTCTCTCGTCAAACCAAGTATTTTCCTCAGATATCTGATCTAGCTTGCCTTTCACGAAATGATAGACGCAATTTGTACCACAACAAGCACCAGATTGTTCCACTGTAGTCAACGTCCGCGTAGGACTATCGGGTTCTAGAGTACTAAGTTTACTTAACTCGTCGTGATAAATGAATTTTTTTGTTTTCGGACTGAAAAGCCAAACATGTGACCAACGCCCACCACTTCCCCAATCGTATTCCAGCATTAGATCTAGATATCCATCGAAATTGAGATCCTTAGCTACGAATGCACCTTCCCAATAAGGATGGTACGTTTTGAATTTTTTGAGGATTTGAAAAATACCCGGTTTGTCGGACCGCCTGATCTCGATTCGTGACACTGAATGCACTGCCCCCACCTCACTTTTATCCTCGTTAACAATGAGATGGAATGTATATGGGGGTAGTGTAGAATGTACGGTAATGGTGTATTTGTAGTCGATTTCATTAGATTGACCACTCGCAATCCTAGAGATGCCTACTAACAAGATCGCGATTCCAATGAGCGTGGGTAATTTCAGCGTAGGAGTAGTCATTTCATTGAAGTCCTTGAAGTAATGTAATACTGTACATTGAAATTACCATACCTTTGGTGAGGTTGCGTGGCGCATAACGTCCGGCACAAAAATGACGTTGGGGCGCGAACTAATAACGACTAATTTTTATGTGAGCGACCCAATGTTATTACGCAATTCACACTGCCAACATTTTTGTGCCTGTTAGGCGAAGCCCGTGCACAATTATTTTATTAATGACTGTCGATATTTCTTAAGAATATCGATTACAGTGTCAACATCACACAAATTCGTTGCCCGAAAAGTATTACTTCTGTCTTCAAATGCAACTAGATACGTGTTCAGAATTTGGCCGGCTAGTTTGATTAATCGTCGAAGATCTGTATAACGTAAAGGAGCCTTAGATGTAAGTTCAAGGGGTTCATAGAAAAATTGCCGTTCGAGATGTGCGTATCGCTTGTTCCTCCAGAAATGAAGATTCTTCAAAATAGAGTTAACCTCAGCAAGTTCTTTTTTATGCTGAGTGACGGTCTTTAAAGTTATTTGTTGTTGTGGATACAATAATTCAGTTACCCCAGTTCGATTCTTAAATGACTCCTGTGAAAATAAGGAAAGATTCTTATGGACAAATTCCAATAGATGAAATATATTCTGTGTCTGTCGTTTGTTTTCAAAGAATCTAGAAAGTGATATTATTGTATCTGTCTTGAGTGAATCAATAGTTAAGCCGAAAAAAGCTGGAGAAATGTTCAATTCGTCCAAGGCATCCTTTCTCAGTTTTTTATCCATATGAAATAAAAGTTCAAGCTTCGAATCAATACTTATCAATTCTCCTGCTAATCCTTCTATTATTCGTTTAAATTCTAATTCTATGTTAGTCATATGATCTCTTAGTGCACGGGTTTCGCCTAACGTGTCGCAAAATAACGCACTACTTTTGTGAGCTATGTACGACCAATTTTATGCGAATAAAAGTAGTGAGCGTGGCTCTCTTTGATCTTGCCAATTCCAGCGTCGTTATTTTGCGTGTTATGCGATGTTATGGCCGCGGTATTATTCACAACATCTTTATAGTTGCCACAATTTTATAGAATGTGACCTCGGAAAGTTCGTAAGCTGGTTCTCCTTCTCCAGAATCGATATCAGTCGGTCCATAAAAAAATGTGCATACAATGGAACATGTGGGTTTACGCTCAAGCACAAGAAATGATTTTTGAAAATCTACACATGCTCCGTGTTGAGGTCCCGGTGGAAAGATCATGGTATTGTTGTGGCCACGGAGTCCTTTCCAAGACTTACCATCAAGGATAGCGGCTTCCTTACCAGATTGTACACCGATTATATTCCATTTTGTGGGGTTCACTTTCATATTCCGTCGATGAGAATTGTATCGATGTGATTGGGAGCCATTGCGTTCAAAACCTTCATTCTCTGCAATACTATCGAATGTCGCCCTCGTAGTATAGATTGAAATAAGATCTGCAAAAGCCTTACCTCCTGTCTCGAAGCTTGAGTCTGTATATTCGTAACCCAACGTTATTGAAAGCGATGAATCACAGCCCATAATGTACAGTAATTCTCGTTTCCGAGTGCGGAGCTCCAGTTCAGGCGGATATTTGAATTCTAAGCCAAGACGATCACTTCGGTATGTTTTCCACTTACTCTCATCTTTAGTGGTCGAGTGAGTGCAATATTCGTTTGACACAATTTCTACTTCCTTATCGTATCGGAACACAATACCGAGGACAGTATCTTGAAATATTCTCAAACCATCCCTTAACTCATCACCACTTAGGAAAGAGGAATCTAGGCCCGTTGGACGATCTATTTCCTCGAGGTATTTCCAGAGAGCTGAATCCGAAGCTGTCTTGTTAGGCTGGGCCACGGAGAGATTGCATCCTACAATGAAGATAATGATACCAAGTAAACTTATTCTGATCATGTATACTCCAATTCACGAATCCCAGCGGCCATAATGTCGCATAACGTCCTGCGTGGTTACGCAGTACCGCACCGGTAACTTGCTAATGATCAATTCAATATTCGCTCCGGTGCGGTATTGAGTGAAAACCATTATATTATTACTTCGGTTGTGTTTAGCATTGGCAAACGAGTGAACGTCGTAACCACGCTTGTTATGCGCCGTTTGCACGATAATCAGTAAATGTTTCTAGTCCTTTGATATTTCTAATAAGGCGAGATAATCAGTTTTTCGAATGACAATATTAGAAACCGGATATGGATCGAGCTGAAGTAGTTTGATACGAAAACCGACAGTGTCGATTGCTATATGCCTTGATGAATCGTTCCTATTAACATCACCATAGATTGTCGGTTGCATAAATATGGTATCTGAGTTCGAAGGAAGCAACCACAGACGTAAAACCGCTTGCCCCGCCCAGAAGCACATCATATCTTTGGGACATCGCGAATCTTCTAGTACATCTCGAAATCCAACACGTAAATTCAATGATTTAACAATTGCTATTTCACCAAATTTAAGCGAAACAGGACTTTCTTGTTCAGTTTCAGTTGGAGGAGGAGTTTTACAGCCCCATGTGAAACATATAAATAGTATAACAATAAGAATGAGTTTCATACTAATAAACCTCCGTGCAAATGGCGCATAACGTGTGCGGGCACTACGCAGTCCCGCTTGCCACTAAGGACAATTCAATTTTCTGTGGCAAGCGGGATTGAGTGTTCTTCACGTCGTAGTGCCCGCTGTTATGTGAAGTTGTTTTGCGGCCTCAATTAAAATACTATAATAATTTTATTTGAAGGTCTGGAACCATAATTGAAATCCACCAATAACAATAGCAATAATTGCAGCAATAGTCATTATAATGTTGAGTATTAGTAGCTGTTTAGATAGTTTATTGGCTGATACAGCATTATTATTGAGCGCGGTTGTTAATTCAGTAAACATCATTTCTAGCAATGCAGTTTGTGCTTGAAGACTGCCCGTGCCAACACCTTGGTTTTGGATTATCTGATGATAAAGTTCTTCTTTTGTCTTGTTTAGTGTAAGATGTTTATCCATTTTGATAATCCCTCTAAATGTGGGAATAAAACAATTTTCAAATAACGTGCTGCAAAATAACGTAGTACTATTGTGAAATATGGATAACTAATTATTCTATGAAATAAAGGAGTGCGCGTGACTTATCAGACATTGCCATTACCAGCGTTGTTATTTACAGTGTTATGTGAAGTAGTTATACGCTTAAAACTCAAAAGTATTCCTTTGTTAAGTAAATATAGTTGTGACGATAACCTGAAAGGTGTAGGTCAGGTGGTTGCCACTCATTGTCCTTGAGAGCCTTGATAATATTCTTTATTCGTTTTTCACCCCAAGTGGTAGCATTAAAAAAACTATAATTTTCATAAAAATTTATAAAAAATGATATGGGCAGCCTGGCAAGAAGTATACCGGCATATTGAGACTGAGGTAGCAACCATTCTGGTTCAGTACCCATGAGGTGTTTGTATGCATCAGCATGGACACCTAGCCCAAATTCTATCATATTACCATGGGGTATAATGTAAAAAACCGGATTATCCTTGAAAGGATTTTGATACATAGGCACTTCAAGTGAACGTGGCCATGCTGTTTCAAACTTACCCAAGTGATGAATATACCAAAGGTCGGCTTGGAGGAATGTAATTACTATTTCTTCCACAGGACGTTCTGACGTGTGTTTTTTGAAAAAGTCCCGTATGTTACCCTTTATATAATCGTTATCATAAAGAATCTTAGACCAGTTTGGGACAATAGTAAGCCTGAACTTCTTGAATTTTATCATAGAAGATAAATGCCTAAACCTCCTTGTCATCTCAACACATATTCCGCTCAGGATGAGAGACTGTATAAATAAAAATCCAGCAACTAAGTATAATATTAAAATCAATACAATAAAATATAGAAGATAAAATAAGATCATAAATAAGTGTCGCCGCCGTTCTGATAAATAAACCGCTCGACAATAAGGATCTTCTTGTACCCTATCCTTCTCAGAATTATTAGCATTCATAATGTCTCTCAGAAATAATCCATAAATTACTGTGAGCAAAACAATTTCACATAACGTGTGGCAAAATAACGCAACACTTTTGTGAACTTATAATAACTCATTATTGTGAACAAAAGTGTTGAGCGTGGCTCTTATCAATACGACTGCTCTAGCGACGTTATTTTGCTTGTTAGGCGCCGTGCAGCAACAGTATCTAAAGAGTGTCATTCTAGTTTGCTAAATTGACTACGTGCGAATTGAAGGATATCCTCCCCTCGGTAGACGTATTCACCTAAATCAGCCTTCGTGTCTTCCGCCGCAATTAGGTAATCAATAATCACATCGTCGGCTTGAGCAGAGTCCTGATCGATTTCAAAACATATAGCACATATCTCACGATAGGTTCCAGGATGAATTACTGTAGTTGATGAACCACCAAATAAATGGCTTTTTGATCCTGTTGCAGGTGGCAGTTGCTCAAGACCGAAATGTCCATTGCCATCTATTCCGAATTTAGAAAGTTGGTGGTTGCTTTTTATTATGAGCTTTAGAAGAGGAGCTTTTGCTACGCCTCTTCCGACGTTTTCAAGTGCGAGGGTGACTTGTACATTAACATACTTCTTTACACGGTTGCTACCGCCACCGGCAAAGGCTAACTTTGCAAGTAACTGTAGCTTAGGTTTCTTGCGTCGTCCGAACATATCCTCAAGATCGTAATGTTCCATTCTGTAAAAGCTATCTCCACTACGTTTGTAATAGCGATCTTCGCCAAGCTTAGCCATGTGTGGACCTGAATCACTCTCGGGCACAATTGTAAGAGCAATGCCGCAGTCATCACTGATAACTATTGGTCTGTGTCTTACTGCTGCTACAGTAGGGGAGACAGCTTCGCCGGTAAGTTCATTTAGCCGTGACATAAACAACGATAAGGGATTAATTTCCTTCTTTCCGCATGCGCAATCGATACCTTCTGCGTTCTTTCGCCCTTCGATACCCCAAATGATTACACCCCCACTTGAGTTTGCAAAACCTGATAGTGCCTTCGCTAGATTCTTTTTATCGTCCGCATGGCTTAGATTTGCTCGGTTGATAATCTTGAAGTCGAGCGTGAGATGCTCCTCTTGAGATTCCAAGATATAACGATCTATCTCAGCTAAGGTTAATTCAGAATAAAGTTTTTCGGGATCCATGATCCGATGCTGAAGATTAATATTGTCAGAATTTCGGTTGTACTTGTTGCTGCATGGCGCCTGCTATGTATAAAGTCAAGAGCCAAACGTTTCGGTGGTCGAGTGTAAGAACCCAAACCAGCCTGCTATTCGTGGTCCTGTCACTTAGACAAGCCACAAGTAATAATCCGAAGTATTCACACT
>Ga0187886_1001895_pt1 | contig 17755 bp, 11 predicted proteins | sample June2016WEW_20_1_FD_133001 | JGI IMG/M metagenome (GOLD analysis project Ga0187886, IMG submission 133001) | Peatland microbial communities from SPRUCE experiment site at the Marcell Experimental Forest, Minnesota, USA - June2016WEW_20_150 | ecosystem: Environmental > Terrestrial > Soil >... | reverse complement strand
TAATCGTTTTACCGGTTTCTTGCCCCCACCCCATCTTTAGTTTCCCCTCCCTTGGGAGGGGAAACAACCCCCTTTCATCCCCGCAGCAAGCTGCGGGGTATTCAGCGGGGAGATTCGATAAATGGATGATATATCCATCGAAGCGGTTGCTGCTTATGGGAAAGGAAATACCCTGCTTGCCCGCCTCCCGATAGACCGGTATACTCTCGACGATGGACGATGGACGATCAACCATCGTCATCGTCCCCATGAGCGTTCCGGTCGAGTAAACGCATCATGCTTCCCGATTTCCGCATTCAACAGCGCGACGCGCTCCTCGAAATCATCCGCACCATCACCCAGGAACTCGATCTGAACCGGGTGCTGGAGAAGATCCTGCGCATCTCGGTGGAACTGCTGAGCGGCCAGGCCGGCATCATCGCGCTTCCCGGCGGGGAAGCCGCGCCCTGGCGCATCGCCGTCTCGGTCGGGGTTGCCCCGGCCTTTCTGCAGGCGCTCCAACCGATATTGCGCGATTTGACCGGCCAGGAAGATGCGGACAGTTTCATCCTGCCCGAGGTCGACCGGCGGCTCCAGCTAATCACCCAAACCGTGTCATTGGGGATGCTCTCCAGCCTGGGGCTGCCGATGGTCACCCGCGGTTCGGTCGTTGGAGTGGTGTATATCTTCCGGGCCGGGCGCGTGCGCTTCAGCCAGGACGAACGCACGCTGCTGCAATCCTTCACCGACCACGCGGCCATCGCCGTCTCCAACGCGCGCTGGTTTGCCCAGGTGCGCGAGGAGAAACAGCGGCTGGACGCGATCCTGGAATCTTCCGCCGAGGGGATCGCCATCCTCGGACCGGACAACCGTATTCAACGGTTCAACCGCGCCATGGCGACTCTGACGGGGATTCCTCCCGAAAAAGCGTTGGGTGCGCTGCACGACGATATCTTCCGGTTTTCCACGATCGAGACCGGACGGACCCTGGCGCAGGCCGAAGCCGGGGGATGGCCGCTTGCGGATCAGGCCACGTTCTACCTTCAGGCCGATCTGGCGCGCAAAACCGGCGGCCCGCTCAGCGTCGGCGTCACCTATGCGGCGGTGATCGCGCAGGACCACACCCTGCTCAACATCGTTCTGGGAATGCGCGATCTGACACGCTTCCGGGAAGCCGACGAGTTGAAGGACACCTTCATTTCCATCATCAGCCACGAGCTAAAAACTCCGGTGGCTTTGATCAAGGGATACGCCGGCACCCTGCGCCGCGAAGACGCCCAATGGGATCCGTCGGTGGTGAAGGATTCCCTGGCGGTGATCGAGGAGGAAGCCGACCGGTTGACCTCCCTGATCGATGACCTGCTCGACGCCTCACGCCTCCAAGCCGGCGGACTGACCCCGAACCTTTGCGAAGTTGATCTGCCGAAGCTGGCCGGAAGAGTTGCCGAGCGGCTCGGACGCCAATTTCCGGATCGCGTCATCACGGCGAATTTTCCAGCGGAGTTCCCGGAAATTAACGCGGACGAGGAACGGATCGGGCAGGTGATTTCCAATCTGATTTCCAATGCGGTCAAATACTCGCCCGCCGGGACGCCCGTGGAAATTCTCGGCCGGGCGGCAGCCGACCAGGTTACGGTCACGGTCGCCGACAAGGGATACGGCATCGAAGCGGAGGATGCGCCGCACGTGTTCGAACGGTTCTATCGCGGGCCCTCGGCCGCCAAACGGACCAAGGGCGCGGGCTTGGGCCTGTACCTGGCCAAAGCCGTGGTGGAATCGCACGGCGGAAGGATCTGGATCGAATCCCAACCCGGAAAAGGAACCCGCGTGTCGTTTACATTGCCGCGCCATGTTGATCAATTGTAGTGTGGGCCCGGGCTTAACAAGCCGACCATAGACCATCGACCATTGACCATCGCCGGACCATCCCATCGGCTGACGACCCTTGACCAAGGATCATCAATCTTCCCCGGAAGAATTAATACCCATCGATATCTCGAAAAGTTCCTATTAGCACTTCTGCGATGGTCGATGGTCTATGGTCCATGGACTAAGGTCCATCGTCGGTTTTTTCCCGCCTTCTTGATGAGAACACTCCTCCCGGGTACAATCCCTCATTCTTAATATCGATCCGCAGAATCCATCGAAAGGTACTCCATGCCTCCCATTCAAACCACTATCAAATGTCCCTCTTGCGGAAGCCCGCAACCCGCGATTATCGAACAGGTGCTCGACGTCGCCCGCGATCCCGGAGTCAAAACCCGGCTGCTGCAGGGCAGGTTGAATTTCTTCCAATGTCCAAACTGCGGCTTTCAGGGCGCCCTGTCGACGCCGCTGGTATATCACGATCCGGTCAAGGAACTTCTGCTGACGTTCGTTCCCGCCGAATTGCGCCTTACTCCCATCGAACAGGAAAAGATGTTAGGCGGATTGATCCAACAGGTGGTTAGCTCGCTGCCCGCCGAGAATCGCAAAGGATATCTTCTCCGTCCCCAGGCGTCTTTGACGCACCAGGGTTTGATGGAAAGGGTCCTGGAAGCGGACGGGATCACGCACGAGATGCTCGAGGAGCAGCGCGCGAAATCGAAATTGGCCAAGGAGCTCATCGACGCCGCCGCGGCCGCCCGCCCCGCGCTGATTGCCGAGCAGGACCACCGGATCGACGCGGACGTGCTGGCCCTGCTGAACGCCATCGTCCGCTCGGCGTCGGCCCAGGAGGACGCGGCGTTTGTCGAAAAGGCCGTCCAGGCCCGAGACGCCGTCATGCAATATTCCACGGCCGGCAAGCGCGCCCAGGCTCAAAAAGAGGAAATGGAGATCGCCGCGCGGGACCTGGAGGCGCTGGGAAGCCAGTTCAACCTCGACGCGCTGGTAACACTCGTCGCCTCCGCGCCGTCCCTCGACCGGGTCACCGCGCTGTCGGCGCTGGGGTGGCAGCTCATGGACTACGGATTTTTCCAGAAGCTGACAGAACGGGTCGAACGCGCCGCCGGCTCCGAGCGCGAACGGCTGGGATCCATCCGCGACCGCGCCCTGGTGGAGATCCAGAGGATCCAACAGGCCGTGCAATCGGAAATGAATGCAACCGTCGGCGTGCTGCAAAGCATCCTGCAGGCGCCGGATCTGGACCATGCGATCGAGGAATACCTGCCGGAATTAAACGATGTGTTCTTCGCCGTGCTGGAAGCCAACCTGGAAAGCGCCCGCCGCAACAAGCAGGAATCCGCCATCCAGCGGCTGGAAGAGGTGAAGGCGAAAATCCTGGCCGCCCTCGAACAATCGCTTCCCCCGGAACTGCGGTTGATCCGCGATCTGCTCGGCCTGGAAAGCGACGAGCAGGCGGAGCGGATGCTGGCCGAGCATGCGGGCGAGATCAACGACAATTTCGTCGCCGCGCTGAAAGCCGCCGTCGCCGATCTGGAGGCGAACAGCCCGGGAGCGCCGGCCGAGCGGATGAAAAAGCTGCTCGCTCAGGCGGAAAAACAGGCGGCCATCGCGCGGTTCACCGCAAAATGAACCGCCGGGCGGCTTCAAGGAACGCACCCCCAAAATTACCGGGCCGCAAGCGGCTGGGTATTCCTCATCCCGCGGGAGCGGGATAAATCTGCACGGCGGCGATGGGAATTGCCTCGCTGAACTATGCATTTGAATCCCCGTCGATTAAATAATCCGCTGTATTTCGATTTATGAAAGACGAGGGCGTTGAAGCTATCAGGCCGCTGTAGTCCGGTGGCCGACCATTAGCGACTCCCCAAACCTACGAGGGTAGCTTCCGAGGATATCCGGCGCAAAACGTCAGCGCATGTGATTCTCCGAAGCCCGACGAGGAATAGGGTCGCACATTTCAAATTCGGGATCCGGCAGCAGGTATTCGCGGTCTTTCAGCCCCGCCCATGTCGGTGAGGCCGAATTTCATATGACGATCTTAAGTTCCATGAAGGAAAAGACGGGGGTGGTTATGATCGGTCGGAGATTGAGGAGGGGAATCCTGCGATCTGTGAGCGGGTGAGAAGCATTCCATTTCGGAACCCGCGGTCGACCAACGGTAGCATTCCGCGGACGGACCCAAAGGAAGGGATTCTAGGTTGGGTTCGCTACTCTCCGCCGATGATCCGATATGCGATCGGGTGGGCCTGTGCCGGCCCGCCCGATAACTTATCCAGAACCTGTTATTTGGCGAAGATGATATTAAGGTCGGCGGTGAATTTTTGTATCTCTGTATCCAAATCGAGGTCGCCCCGGCTCCTTATCAGGTTCCCAAAAGCCTGTCCGCGCGCCCACGCTTCGTCGTAGTTAGGGATGTAGGAATCGACGCTGGGTATATCCGGGTAGTTTAATCCGGCGAGGATCGTGTCCCAGTTCTTCACCCACGGGAATTCGACCTTTTGAGTGTCAATCCAATCCTGCGAACTGGCTGTGAGGGCAGGGACGGAATTATAGGCTGCAGGTAGATCCTTGCCGCCGATGATCAATTTTTGAACGCCTGTGGTCACCAGGTAAGACAGCACTTGGAAAGCTTCATCCGGATGCTTGGTGCCCTTCCAGATACGGAAGGTGGCTTCACCGATGCGGCCGCTGACCTGGTCGTTGTACATCGGCAGGATACCGGCGTCCCAAGTTTTCACATCGTTCATGCAGCAGGCGTACTGAATCGTATCGATAGCCATCGCGACTTTTTTGCTGTTGAAAGGGTTGCCGCTCCCGAACTGGGAGCTGGATTCCACCGCAGCGCTTCCCGCAAACGGTGGATCACCCCAAATGCTGTCGTAGGTCCACTTCCAGGCCGCCTTCCAGGCATCCGGAGCCTGAGCCGTCTTCCCGTCGTCCGCAAGGTAAGAGCCTCCGGCCCAGTAAGAACCCCAGTAGCTTGGTTGGTTCTCAGTCTGCCAGGTGAATCCATATTGTTGAATATTACTCTTGTCGAAACCGGTTTCCGTGGCGTTCTTGCCAGCCGCGTCGAGTGTGAGCAGCTTGGCAACCTGAGCTAGGGTGTCCCAGGTCCAATCGACCTTGGAGCCGTCCGGCAGGATATATTGATCGCCATAGTTGGCGGGTGGGTAGCGCAGTCCGGCCGCGTTAAACAGTGTTGTTTTGAAGAAGACCACGGAAGGGTATACCACGAACGGCAGGCCGACGGTTTCCTGCGAAGTCTCATATGTCTTTAACAGTTCCGAAGTATAGATGGAAGTGTCGAATCCGGAAGACTTGATGAGAGGCGCGATATCGAGATACTGGCCGTTGAAGGCATTCGAGCCGGCCCAATCTACCGGGCCGATGATATCGGGGCCTTTTCCTGCGGCGATTTCGGCGGCCAGTTTATCCTTGGCGGAATCGCTGGCGACGACCTCAGGGATTAGCTTGATCTTGTTTTGCGAATTATTGAAGTCGTTGATAACGGCCGTCTCGGTATTCCGTTGCGCCGGATCGGCTCCGGTTTCGAAGCCGATGAACCAGCGGATTTCTGTGGCCTCCCCAACAGTTGGCACGGCGGTCGCTGGTGCCAGGGTCGCTGTACCGCAGGCGCTCGACATCAGCCCCAGAAAAAGTGTTGCGCTTAGCGCAATGAAGGTCTTACGCAATGCCTTTCTCCTTTCTCCTCGAAAAAAATCGAAAGATTTTCTTGAATTATACACTTTGTAAAGAATGATTGGAGCGACACTTTCTTTCAAGCCCGACTCCCCTCCTTCTGAAACAAAAAGGCATAATAATGGCTTGTTAATGGGGATATCAATTCGGTAACGACCTGAGACTTTTGACGGATGCAAAATATATCATTTTCGGATTATTTATACCCGGTTATTAATTTGTTTATCGAACCGTCTACGACGCAAGGAGTCCTCCTTGCGCTTGTAATTCCAAAACATATTGCATAAGATTGTCTTCTGCGGCAAAGTTTTTCTCACAACAAACCATTATTTTCCACTTGCCATTTATTATTTCGAACATCTTCTGGTCATATGGACGGATTGGAACGACCTTTACTGTGAAATGCTTCTGATTTAACAAGAGATAATATTCGATTCCTTCTTTGTAAAGTCTGATAATGTCCCCATCCGGTAACCAATAAAAAGACACAATCCCGCAACCCGATGATCTTTCGCATCACACTTTCGCCGATGGGATTGTGTCTTTAGATCTGCGTGCTACGACTTATTCTCTACTTGGAGGGCTTCTATTTCTCAACCCCTGTGATCACGATACCTTGCATAAAGATGCGTTGCGCCAGGAGGAACATAAGCAAAGGAACAGAAATGGACATCATGGCCGCCGCCATGGCATAGCCAGGCTGTGCTTGAAAGATGTTGTTAAACTGCGTCATGCCGATGGAAATCGTATATAATTCCGGCTTGCCCTGAAGATATATCAAAGGCGCGAAGAAATCATTCCAGGCGAAAAAGAAGTGGAATAGGGAAACCGCAGTGAGCACCGGGATGGATTGCGGGAGGATCACGTAGAGAAGAATTTGGAGGGGAGACGCTCCGTCTATAGATGCAGCTTCATCCATTTCCCTTGGAATTCCCTTAAAATATTGGCGAAGAAGAAATACATTATATGCATTGGCGAAGAAATGCGGAATAATTAATGGCAGCCATGTGCCACCCCATCCGATCTGCCGGAAAAAGATATATTGCGGGATAAGCGTGATTTGCGTTGGTAAAATAATTGTCGCTATGAGAACAAGAAACAATTTATCGAAGCCCGGGATTCGGAACCGGGAAAAGCCATACGCCACGAATATGCCGGAGACGAGCGCGCCAATGGTCCCTAAAATGGCGATAATAAAAGTATTGCGGAACAGCAAACCCAAGTTAATTTGAGCCCATGCTCCCGGAAAATTGTCAGTTATCGGACTAAATCCATAAACAGGTTTCAATAAATACCAATTCAATTTTGTTACTATGGGCCCGGCCGCGACATCCTTTGGATTAATAAAAGTGGCGGTGTAATCACTCCCGATTTTTACATGCTTTACCAAGGCCAATTGTTGGATTCCTTTATCGGTGGGGACTTCATACAGCGGGTAATCTTCTCCATTGTAATTAAAAGTAACGGGAGACGATGGAAGCAACCCGGAATTCGCGTCCCCCACCTGGGTAGATGTTTTAAATGCTGTGACCATCATGTACCCTGCAGGCATGAGGAAAATAATCAATGCCAATAAAGCGATAAAACTGACTCCCGCGACAGATGCAAACACGCGCATCTGGTGGGATAATACCCATGGATGAGAAGCGGCCTTGACTCGCACACCCATTAAGCACCTCCGGCGTAATAGACCCAGCGTTTTTGTCCCCAAAACAATAATATAGTAAGCACTAATACGACGATGAACATCACCCACGCCAAGGTCGCCGCATAACCCATGTTATGGTAGGTCCATCCGGACATGTATAGGTATAAATTGTAGAACATAGTCGCGCCATTCGGATCACCACGACCATTGCCCAGAATATAACCCGGAATCATCACCTGGAATGCTCCGATAACCGCGATAATCAGATTGTAGAAAATAATAGGGGAAATCATGGGCACGGTGATATATGCAAATTTTTGGACCCCGTTCGCGCCATCGATGGTGGCCGATTCATAAAGTTCCGTGGGTACGTTCTGTAGTCCGGCCAGCATTGTTATCATCGGTCCGCCAATCCCCCAAATGCCCATAACAACGATAACCGGGATTACCAAGGCTTCATCTTGAAGCCAGCTTGGGCCTTGCAGATTGAAAATTTGTTTAATGAATATATTCAACCAGCCGGTATTGGTGTTGAAAACCCCCTGCCATATCATCACGCTGACCACGACCGGGATCATGGAAGGCATGTAGAATAATGCCCGAACGAGATTCTTTCCAAACAAGTATTTTGCATTCACCAATACCGCGGCCAACAGCGGGATAATAAGGGCTAACGGAACCGAGTAAAGGACATAGAGGAGTGTTACTTGAATAGCCTTTATTACACCAGGATCCACAAACATGTAGGCATAGTTTGCAAGACCTATGAATTTTAAATTTTGCGGTGCCGTTGGATCGTAATTGGTAAAAGAAAAAAACAACGATGCAAGGATGGGAATTGCCGTGAAAACGGTAACCCCAATAAACCAAGGGCTGAGGAAGAACAAACCCCACCGAATCTCCCGTCGTTGATTCGGAGTCGTTTTCCCCCGTCCGGGCTTCTTGGAAATTTCCGGAGAAACAGTCTGTGTCATGGCGGCCATAATAAAATGCCTCCAAAAACGATCAGACCTGACAGGTCTGAAAGTCCCAAAGCCGGCCTGTCAGGTCTGATTGCGAAATTACTTACTTGGCAGTAAGAGTTGCATTCCAATCCGTGATGAATTTGGCGATCCGCGCGTCCACATCGAGATTTGGCTTGGAGGCAAGATCACTGCCGAGCGTCAACCAGTCCGTGTTGGACTTGTTGTTGTTCGGCACCTGCAACTGATCATCGACTGGAGATACGACCGTGAGCATGTCTTTGACGACCTGCCAATTGGCCTTGATGGGATCGAATTTTTTATCCAAGGCCGCAAAGAATGCATCCTGCTTCGTCGCATCGACAGGCATAGCGCCGTAGAGCGTCGCCAAATCAGAGCCGCCTGCGCCTATCATGTAGGCGTAGACTTTCGCAGCCGCGGCCGGATTCTTGGAGCCCGCCATGACGATGAAGATGTCGGAATTCAAGCGGTCATGAATCTTCCCGTCGATGGGCGACATCGGGACAATAGCAATGTCCCAATCCTTGACATGATTATCCTTGTTGGCAGTGCCATCGGCATTCTTGGGCGGCGCAAAGCAGCCGGTGCACCAAATCGGTACGGAAGCCATAGCCAAATGGCCGGAGTCGAAGGTATTGCCCTTCTCCATTAAATCGCTGGCCGCCGCGGCCGCATTCGGCAGGAACGGCTGCTTACCCCACATGGCGTCATAGTACCACTTAATGGCGGCCTTCTGACCATCGGTGATACTCGCCAAACCATCCGTACCAACTGTGTAATGCGGGTCAAACGCGTTCAAGTACCAGCGTGGATCATCTTTCGTAAACTGGTAATCAAAACCGTATTGCATAATATTCTTGGCATCGAAACCGGCTTCGGTCGAGTTCTTGCCGCTCTTATCGAGGGTCAGGATCCGGGCGACCTGGGCTACGGTATCGAAGTTCCAATCGAGAGCCGTGCCATCGGGCATGGTGTACTTGTCGCCCATCTTCTGAGGCGGGTACTTGAGTCCGGCAGCGTCAAATAGGGGTTTGTTATAGAAGATTACGGTTGGGTAGACACCGAACGGAATGCCGACCTGTTTGCCATCCTGTTGGAAGGCCTGCAGCATTTTCGGATCGATCTTGCTGGTGTCGTATCCAATATCCTTAAGCAACGGGGTCAGGTCTGCCCAGGTGCTGGACGGGAAGGAGGCGCGGCCGGCCGTGCCGACGGGGCCTACGATGTCAGGAATGTTGCCAGCGGCGATCTGCGCGGTCAGGTTGTCGGTAGCATATTTGTTATCGACAATGATCGGGATCAGTTGGACATCATCCGTTACGCCTTGTCCTTCATTGTATTTTTTAACGAAGGCTTGTTCCACTGGAATCTGCGAGGGCTGAGAACCAGCGCCGAGGCCGATGTACCAGTAGACCTGGGTCTTGCCCACTTCAGGAGCCGCCGTAGCAACAAGAGCGGCCGGCTGGGTCGCGGCGACGGTCGCTTGCACTGGCGGAGCGACTTGCGCTGTGGGAGTTGATGTGCCGCAGGCAAACAGAGCCATGCTTAGAACAACCAGCACACCTATGGAAACGAACATATGCTTACGCATTGCTTCTTCTCCTTTGGGAAATGTTAATGCATTTCCGCGATTGAAAACGATCCTTTTATACCAAACCAGCTTTTCCTTGAATACCTCACCTCCTTTCGCGATCAAGCGCCAATGACATCCATTTATAATCCGGAGGAGGCACGAATAATGAGTTCCGTCGGCAGTACCAGGCGATGCGGCGGAGTCATCCCCTGATTAATTATTTGGATCAGCGTTTCCGCGGCCAATTGCCCCATACCCTGAATATTCTGGCGAACCGTGGTGAGCGGCGGATTCATATGTTCGGCCGATGGAATGTCGTCAAATCCCACCACGGCTACATCTTCTGGAACCCGCTTGCCCGATTCGCGCAGTGCGCGCAACGCGCCCAACGCCATGGCGTCACTGGCGACAAACACGGCATCCGGGTTCTGGGGTATCAGGCGCAGCATGCAGGTATATCCGCCACTTTCGGTAAAGTCACCCTCCACCATGAGGGCCGGGTCGGGGGTCAAGCCACGCTCGCGGAAGGCGAGCTCATAGCCCTCACGGCGGTCTGCACCGGCGATCATCTTGGTCGGGCCGGTGATGGTTGCCACGCGGTGCCGATCTAGGCGAAGCAGGTGCACCACCGCTTCGCGTGCGCCATGCACATTATCTGCATCCACATAATTCAGATTGTTTCGGGAGGGATCCCGTCCGATCAGCAGAAACGGCATCCCGGATTTCAATAAGGTTTCGAGGATAGGATCATTGATAAAATAGGAAGCAATGATCAAACCGTCCAGCAAGCTCTCCGAAGCCAATTGTTGCGTCTGGGTTCGTTCTTGTTCTTGGTTGGTCAACCACAACATGACCGAATAATCTTTTGCGTTGCATACGGTGGTGATGCCTTGAATTAATCCGGGAAAAAACGGGTCTGTGAACAACGAAGACTGCGCGGTCGGTAATACCAAACCAATAATCTTGGTTCGACCGGAAGCCAGCCTGCGCGCCACAGTATTGGGCCGATAATTCACTTTCCGAATAACTTCCTTGACGCGCGTGCGCGTGGACTCTTTTACATTCGGATCGTTATTGATCACACGGGAAACCGTGGATCTCGATACGCCACTCAGCTTGGCGACTTCTTCAATCAGCATTCAGGATGACTCCTTCTAAAATACTTACTGCCAACTGTCCGGATAACCTAAAAAATAGCAGATTTGGGAACGCTCCCAATATTAGTGAAAAAACTGGGAACGCTCCCAATTTTAGAGCAAAATTTCGTAAATGTCAATGGCTCTTTCTCCATTTTTAATTCAATTACTGTGGTTTTTGGGCTATTTTATAACTCCAGCGAGTGTCGGTGAAAAACGGAAAACGAGCTTTAAAAAGGCGAATACAAAGAAAATTCTGAGTGTTTATTTATCAGATTCGATTGCTTTTTTTCCAGCGGAAAACCCATCGCCGATCACTTTTTTCTATTGGGATTGAAACAACAATACCTGATAGCTGTTTCATTGGAGGATTGGCTTCCCCTGGATCACCTGGCTTGGTTTGTCTTGGAAGCAATGGAGCAAATTGATCTTAAACCGCTCTATCGCGTATGTCGGGAAGATAGCTGCGAAGGGGCATCGATTGGCGCCGGAACGATGTCGACCTTGTTTGTCTATGCCTACCTACAGGAATGGTGGCTTTCCCAGCAAATCGAAGAGAAATGTCAGGATGAAATTTTCTTCCGCGTGATCACCGCCAGCCCAATGCCCGACTATGGCACGATCGAACAATTTCGAAAAAACGGCCAGGGGCGGATCCAGTATTTATCGGTATGAGACATTCGGTGGTGTCGATAAGCGGGATTAGAAGACCTGCGGATAGCGAAGATGGATGGGATAAAAAAATGGAGACCCTTCCTCGCACCGTTGCCAGATTCCAGGTAACAACCGGTTCAGCATCCGATCCTCCAATGCAGCGGGCAGAGTGAACTCCTGTCCGATAGATATTCGCGGTGACAATCCTCCCAGCTGCCCCAAACCGGCAGGACGAAATGCGGGCATCCAGAGGAAAGAATTGCTGTGGGCTATATTTAAGCGCAGATCAAGTCCGGATGCCGTCCGGCCTTGAAGCAGAGGAGGCTAACCACTATAATCCGACCATGCCCGAAAGGAATTCCATCCTCGTTTACAGCCCCGAACTGAAGAAATATCCTTTTCCCCCCGACCATCCCTTCAATACCTCGCGCGCGCCGAAGACGTACGAACTCATTAAATCCATGGGCTGGCTTTCCGGAGAGAATACCCGCGAGGTCGAGCCCGTTTCCGCCGAGCGTTCCTTCCTGGAAAAGTTTCATACGTCCCGCTATCTCAACGCGCTGGAAAAAGCGTCGGAAGGAAAATGGAACGACGTCTTCCTCACGATGGGGATCGGAACTTCGGACTGCCCGGCGTTCCGCGGGATGTACGCGCATTCGATCCTGGCCGCCGGCGCCACTCTGACCGGGGCGAATTGGATCCTCGAAGGGAAAGCGGACGCGGCTTTCAACCCGCACGGGGGGTTTCATCACGCATTTCCGGAGCGGGCGGCTGGATTTTGCTACATCAATGATTCCGCGCTCGGCTGCATGGCCCTGGCCGAAGCGGGCAAACGGGTGCTTTACCTTGACCTCGACGTGCACAACGGCGACGGCGTAGCCTTCGCCTTCCGCAACCGGTCGGACGTCATGACGATTTCCCTGCATGAGAATCCGCACATCCTATTTCCGGGGACGGGTTTTGAAAACGATATTGGCGAAGGTCCGGGAAAGGGCTACTGCGTGAACGTTCCCCTGCCCGTGGGAACCTACGACCAGGCCTACTTCACCGCCTTCAAGCAAGTTGCGCTGCCTTTGATGAAATCCTTCCAGCCGGATGTGATCGTGATGGAACTCGGCGCGGATGCGCTGGCCGGGGATCCTCTGGCGCATCTGGAATTAACCAACAATGTGTATGCGGATATTCTCGGCTGGGTGCTGGCATTCGACCGGCCCATTCTCATGGTGGGCGGCGGGGGCTACAACGTCGAAAACACGGTCCGCGCCTGGGCTCTGGCTTGGAGCGTGCTGAGCGGTCAGGACGAAGGAGCGGAAGCCAACATCGGCCTGGGAGGCACTCTGCTGGGAAGCACGGACTGGAAGGGCGGATTGCGGGATCGCGATCTGGCGATCCCCGAAACGCAGAAAGAATCCATCATGCGGTCGCTCGAAACAACCATCGCCAAAGTTAAATCTGCCGTATTTCCGCTCCACGGCCTCCAGCCATAAAAAAGGCGCCGGTTTTTTCAACCGGCGCCGCCGACCTCCAGCGTTTCGTAAGTAAAATTATTTCCCCTTCGCCCGGACGGGCGCAAGCTGCGTAACCAGAAGCGCCGCAACAAAACAGGCAACCCCGGCCACGATAAACGCCGGGCGGTAATCCCCCACCGCAAAGAGTTTCTGGACCAGCGCGCCGGCGGCATCCTTGGACTCGTATGGAACCTTGGACACCTGACGCATCAACGCCGCCGCGAGATACGGACCGACGATTCCCCCCGCGCCATAGGCGGTGAACATCCAGCCGTAATTGACCCCGATGTGCTTGGTGCCGAAGTAATCGGCTGTCAAAGCAGGGTAGAGCGCGAGGAATCCACCGAAGCACAAGCCGACCAGTGACACGCCCGCCAGAAACAGCGGATATGGCCGCAGGAAATCCAACGCCAGCAGGGCAATTCCGGTAAGGACGAACATACCGATCAACGTGATCTTGCGTCCGATGGAATCGGAAACGATTCCCCACAGGATGCGTCCGGTGGAGTTGAAGATGGCGATGATGGAAACGGCCATGGCGGCAGCAGTGGCAACCAGGCCGAAATCCGTCAAGGAAACCGGTGTGGTCATTGTGCTCAGGCTGAAGGATTGCCAGATGGGCGACGCCTTCATGATGATCTGCAATCCGCCCATGCACGCGGCAAAGTATGTCACCCACAACAGCCAGAACGTCGACGTGCGCAGCATTTCCGTCGGGGTGAGATCCGCCTGGACGGTGGTTCCGGCGGTCTTGGACTGCGGCGGTGTCCAGCCGGCGGGAACGAAACCAGGGGGCGGGTTGTGCAGCAGTTGCGCCCCGGCCACGACGCAAATGAGGAAGATCAAGCCTAATACCAGGAACGTTTTGAACACCCCGATCTCGGGCAGCGTGAAAAACTTGACACCCAGAAGGTCGTAGGCGCCGCCGGAAATCAGCGCCTTGGCCAGAGGCGCGAAGAAGAACGCGCCCGCGCCGAAACCCGCTACAGCCAAACCGGTGACTAATCCCCGCTTATCCGGAAACCACTTTACGCAGGTGGCGATCGGACAAACGTACGCGGCTCCGATCCCAATTCCCCCCAGCACGGAGAAGGTGAGGAGCAGCCAGACCAGGGCGGTGTTTGAAGAAAAATGCCCGGTGAAGGTCGCCAAGATCATTCCCGCGCCGAGGATGATCCCTCCCGAGGTGGCCACAATCCGCGGGCCCAGCCGATCCTGGATCCGCCCGCCGAAAACGACCGCCAGCGCGAATGCCGCCAGCAGGACCTGGGCCGGAAGCGTAACCTGCGTTTCGGTCCAACCTTCGAACACCGCCTTGAGCGGAGTTTGAAACACGCTCCAGATGTACACCGCGCCCAGGCTGACTTGGATCACCAGCGCGCCCGCCACAACCCACCACCGGGAAATGCCCTTTCCGTCCGTCATGGGATCTCCTTTTTTCATAAAGACCGGACGCTGGAAAATCCGGCGTCCGGTCGGAATGGATCATCGGGTGTGAAGGTTAGCCTCCCCTGCCCTTCACCAGCTTCTCGACGATGCTGGGATCGGCCAGGGTGGAGATGTCGCCCAGGTTGTCGGTCTGATTTTCCGCGATCTTGCGCAGAATGCGGCGCATGATCTTCCCGGAGCGCGTCTTGGGCAGGCCTTCGGCGAACTGGATGACGTCGGGCGTGGCGATCGGCCCGATCTCCTTGCGCACCCACGCAACCAGTTCCTTCTTCAGCTCCTCGCTCTCCGGAATTCCTTCCTTGAGGGTGACGAAGGCGTACAGCGCCTGACCCTTGATATCGTGCGGCATCGGGCACACGGCGGCTTCGGCCACCTTCGGATGCGCCACCAGCGCGCTTTCCACCTCGGCGGTTCCGATCCGGTGGCCGGAGACGTTCACCACGTCGTCGATCCGGCCCATCAGCCAGTAATCCCCGTCCTCGTCGACACGGCAGCCGTCGCCGGTGAAGTAAATGTTTTCATACATGGTGAAGTAGGTGTCGATGAACCGGTCGTGGTCGCCCCACATGGTGCGCGCCATCGCCGGCCAGGGCCGGCGGATGCACAGCTTTCCGCCTTCGTTGACATCGCATTGCGATCCGTCGTCGCGGACCACGACCGGATCCACGCCGAAGAACGGGCGGCTGGCGCTGCCCGGTTTGAGGATCATCGCCGCGGGGAGCGGGGTGATCAGGAAGCCGCCGGTTTCGGTCTGCCACCAGGTATCCACAATCGGACAGCGGTTGCGGCCGATCTTCTCGTAGTACCAGATCCAGGCTTCCGGATTGATCGGCTCGCCGACGGTGCCCAGCACGCGCAGTTTGTCGAGTTTGTACTTGGTCGGCCATTCGTCCCCCGCGCGCATCAGCGAGCGGATCACCGTGGGGGCGGTGTAGAGAACCGTAACGCCGTATTTGTCGCAGACCTGCCAGAAGCGTCCGGCGTCGGGATAGGTGGGGATGCCCTCGAAGATGATCGAGGTGGCGCCGTTGGCGAGCGGCCCATAGACGATATAGCTGTGGCCGGTCACCCAGCCGATGTCCGCCGTGCACCAATAGATGTCGTCGTCGTGAATGTTGAATACCACTTTGTGCGTATAGGCTACGTACATGAGGAACCCGCCGGTGGTGTGCACCACGCCTTTCGGTTTGCCGGTGGAGCCTGAGGTGTAGAGGATGAAGAGCGGGTCCTCGGCGTTCATCTTTTCCGGTTCGCACTGGTCGGAAGCCTTGGCCATCTCTTCCTGGTACCAGAAATCCCGGCCCGGCTTCATCGGACAGGGATCGTCCATAATTTTGACGACGATCATGGTCTCGATGGATGGGGTTTTCTTGGTCGCCTCGTCGGCGATCTCCTTCAGCTTGATGTGCTTGCCGCCGCGCAGCGAGATGTTGGAGGTGACGATCATCCGGGCGTCGGAGTCGTTGACGCGGTCGCTGATGGCATCGGCGCTGAATCCCCCGAAAATCACGTTGTGGATCGCCCCGATCCGGCTGCACGCCAGCATGGCGACGGCCAATTCCGGCACCATCGGCAGATAGATCGCAACCCGGTCCCCCTTCTTGACACCCTTGGATTTAAGCACATTGGCGAATTTGCAGACTTCCTTGTAGAGCTGTTCGTAGGTGATCTTCTGGACACGCCCGTCGTCGTCGCCCTGAAAGATGATGGCCGTTTTTTTGGCCGTCGGCGTGCCGAGGTGGCGGTCCAGGCAGTTGTAGGAAACGTTCAGGACGCCGTCTGCATAGCACGTGTGCTGGATGATCCGGTTCTTGGTGTTCCAGGTATATTCCATCCCCTTGGTGGGTTTCTTGAACCACGTCAGGGTGTCCGCCTGTTCCAGCCAGAAGGCGTCCGGTTCGTTGATGGATCGCTCCCACATCTGCTCGTACGTTTTGAAATCCTTGATGTAGGCGTTCTTCTGCACCGACGCGGGAGGGGGAAACCGCCGCGTCTCGGTCATGAGCGAACTGATCGATTTTCCTTGGTTCATTGGATTCTCCTGAAGGGGTTCGAGGATACAGCGCCCCGGAAGAAGCTTCCGGTGCGCTGTCCGTGGGTTCCTATGTTGGGTCGCCTTCGTTTTGTCCTGTCAAAAGGCTTCTCCGGAAGCGGCGCCTCCGGGTTTGGGCAACCGGAGTATTCTAGTCACGGCGATAAGCACTGTCAATCCCGTGTGTAATTGGCGAGAAAATCGACCGCTAAGATAGCCGGTGTTCCCGTGTGCTTATGGCGGGTAAACCCACCGCAAGGATGCCTGTCATTCCCGCGTGATCGAAACGGGAATCCACTCCACCTGTCGTTGATCCAACTGGATGCCCGCCAAAAACAAGCAGGCATGACGAGCTCTTCAATGCAACGGATGTAGAGACATCCGTCATTCCCGCGTGTACTTGGCCCCCGGCCTCGCCCAGCGAAGCCGGGGTGGGCCTGCCCTCGAGTGTTCCTCTCGGGGGGCGGGAATCCACTCCAGCCAACGTTACCACAAATGGATGCCCGCTTAGAACACGCGGGCATGACGACCTCATTCTTTGAAGGGTCTTATTCCGGCGCTGTGCCCACCGAAGGAAGGCTAATAGATCGTCGCCTCGACCGAGACTTCGCCTTCGTCCGTCGAAGGCAGGGGAACCACGTCTCCGGCCACGGGTTTGCCATCCACCATCAACGAGATCGAATTCCCCTTCCCCTCCCGCTTGACGGCGATCGTATACGTTACGCCTCGGAATTTGCGGACGGCGCGGAAGCCGTTCCAGCGCGAGGGAAGGACCGGTGCAATCTGCAGACCGTGCAGCGTCGGCCGGATTCCCAGGATATATTGCGTGACCGCGTAAAAATTCCACGCTGCGGTTCCGGTCAGCCAGGAATTCTTCGCCTCGCCGTGGGTGGGCGCGTCGCGTCCGGCGATCATTTGCGCGTACACGTACGGCTCGCAACGGTGCAGATCGCTGATCCCTTCCCGCGCCGAGGGATTGATCCGGGAATAGTAATCGAAGGCGCGGTCCCCGTTTCCGGCGAGCGCCTCGGCGATGATAATCCACGGATTATTGTGGCAGAAGATTCCCGCGTTCTCCTTGTAGCCGGGCGGGTAGGAGGAAATCTCGCCGTATTCGATGTAATAGCGGGTGAACGCCGGCTGGTTGAGCACGATCCCATGCTTGGTGGCCAGGCGCTTGCCAACCGACTCGAGCGCCTTCTGCGCC
>Ga0187886_1001894_pt1 | contig 17759 bp, 8 predicted proteins | sample June2016WEW_20_1_FD_133001 | JGI IMG/M metagenome (GOLD analysis project Ga0187886, IMG submission 133001) | Peatland microbial communities from SPRUCE experiment site at the Marcell Experimental Forest, Minnesota, USA - June2016WEW_20_150 | ecosystem: Environmental > Terrestrial > Soil >... | reverse complement strand
GCGGTCGGCAGCCAGCGCGTGGAAGGCCTGCCGGAAATTTTGAATGTGCTCAACCACTTTGGCAGACCGCTCCAATTGGCTGTGGTGGCCGGTAAGAATGAAGAGCTTTACCACCAGCTTCAGGAAATCGACTGGCACGTGCCTGCGCATCTTTACAATTACGTTACCAATATGCCCACCTTGATGCACGGCGCAGATGCTCTCATCTGCAAAGCTGGTGGGTTGATCGTCACCGAAGGCCTGGTCTGCGGTCTGCCGATGCTGCTGACCAGCGTTATTCCCGGCCAGGAAACCGGCAACGCCGAATTTGTCGTGGAAAACGGGGCCGGCGACCTTGTCAAAAATCCCCTCCAGACCCTGGAGCTGACTGCTCACTGGCTGATGGATGACGGAAAGCTCTTGAAAGAGCGTTCCAGCCATGCCCGCCTGTTAGGCAAACCTGAAGCAGCTTTTAGCGTGGCTAAATTGTTATGGAAAGCCGCCCAGGCTGGCTCGCTCGATCTAAAAGGCAAACATATCCCCGACAGGCCGCACCTGGTCAATCTTCTTACCCGTTACCGGGTGAAATGGCGCCGCCGGCTGCAGCTATTCGGCAGTATCCTTACCGGGAAGGTTGAAGAGCCGGGTGGATAACGCCCTCGAAGAAATCCCAACCGCCGTCCTGGTCTCGGCCGTCGGGGAATGGCGCCGCGTCCTTTCCTTTTACCAGCCCGCCTGCCAGCCCTCCCCCTACGGAGATTATTTTTTCACCCAGGTGGGCCAGCAGCCCGTCGTGTTTCTCCACGGCGGCTGGGGGAAAATCGCCGCCGCTGCCTCCACCCAGTACGCCATCCAGCGCTGGCGCCCGCAGCAGGTAATCAACCTGGGCACTTGCGGAGGTTTTTCAGGGCAGGTTGAACGCGGCGAAATCCTGCTGGTCACCCGCACCCTGGTCTACGATATCGACGAAAAGATGGGCGACCCCCAACAGGCCCTGGCGCATTACACCACCTCCATCGACCTGTCCTGGCTTGAGCAGCCCTATCCCCAGCCGGTCAGACTGGCCTGCCTGGTATCCGCCGATCGCGACCTCGACCCGGCCGATATCGGCTGGCTGCACGAGCGCTTTGGCGCCATCGCCGCAGATTGGGAATCGGGCGCCATCGCCTGGGTAGCCCGGCGCAACCAGGCGCGCTGCCTGATCCTGCGCGGTGTCACCGACCTGGTCAGCCAGCAAGGGGGCGAGGCCTACGGTTCGCTCGAATTCTTTAACCAGGCCGCCCAACGCATCATGACCAGCCTGCTGGAGGCGCTGCCCGGTTGGATCGAGCTGGCGCGCAGCAAAAGCCAACCAAAGCGCCCGTAAACCGTGCCCTTTTTCACAAATCCGTTTATAATCGCTATGTTTTGTGCTTTGGGAATTTCCGTGGAGAACTCCCGGATTTGGGATGTGAGTGTGCGTACGCACACTCACATCCCAAATCCGGGGATCTTCGACGACAAATCCCAATGAGCCAAAAACCTTGTATGCGACAGGAAATTAAGGACTGGAGACCTGAGAATGGGCCATCGTTATAATACGTACCTTGCTCTAATTGTCGTCATCCTGGCGGCCGTGCTTTGGGTCGATTTACCGGGCAACCCCGGCATCCACATCGGCAGTTTCAACAAAGACCTGAGCACCAAGCTGGGCCTTGATTTGCGAGGAGGCTTACGCGTCCTCCTGGAGGTTGACGAGCCTGCTACCGTGCAGGTTACCGCCCAACAATTGAACGACGCCAAACAAATCCTCACCCAACGCAGCAACGCCCTGGGGGTGGCCGAAAACACCTTTTCGGTGACCGGAAACAACCGCATCATCGCCGAATTTCCGGGATTGACCAACACCAGCGACGTCATTTCCATCATGAAACAGACCGGCTTGCTAACCTTCGTACCCCTGGGCTCCGCTCCCCTGTCGGCCGGTACTAAGATCACGGTAGACGTGAGCAAGCTCCATGTCCCGGTGGAGCAGCTTACCCCTACGCTTCCACCCGCTACGCCTACTTCTACCGGCCCGACGCCGACCCTGGCCAACCCTACCGAAACGGCTACCCCGGCGGCCGGAGTAACCCCCAGCCTGACAGCTACCGCGCTTCCCCCGGTTTACTACGCCCTGATGACCGGCGCTGATCTGGATTCGGCTTCCGTCACACGCGATACCGTAGGCGATTACGTGATCGATTTCACCCTTAAAGAACCGGGTAAAACCACTTTTGCCGATTACACCACCAAACACGTTGGCGATTATCTGGCCATCGTGCTGGATGGGTCGATCATTTCTGCGCCGAGTGTGAATTCGGCCATCACCCAGGGATCGGGTCAGATCTCCGGCAACTTCACCTATGATTCGGCCAATACCCTCGCCATTCAACTGCGCTACGGCTCGCTGCCCGTACCGCTGAAGGTGGTCCAGAGCCAGGCCGTCGGTGCCACGTTGGGCCAGGACTCGATCAACAAGAGCCTGGTCGCCGGCATCGTCGGCCTGTCGATGGTCATCCTGTTCATGATCTTGTCTTACCGGCTGCCCGGCGTAATCGCCAGCCTGGCCCTGGCCTGCTATGCCGCCACCTCCCTGGCCCTGTTCAAGTTCATCGGCGTCACCCTGACCCTGCCCGGCATTGCCGGTTTCGTCTTGAGCATCGGGGTGGCCGTCGACGCCAACATCCTCATCTTTGAACGCCTGAAAGAGGAGCTGCGCGCCGGGCGTGGCCTGCGCCAGGCCATCGACGTCGCCTGGTTACGCGCCTGGCCTTCCATCCGGGATTCCAATATCACTACCGTCATTTCCTGCGTCATCCTGTTTTGGTTTGGGAGCTCGTTTGGAGCCACCATCGTTCAAGGCTTTGCCACCACCCTGTTTATCGGTGTGATCATCAGCCTGATTACGGCCGTCTTCGTCACCCGCACCTTCTTGCACGAGGTGCTCGATAACTTAAAATTCGCGGAACACCCGCGCTGGTTCAGGGCTTAGGAGTTTGATCATGGATATTATAAAAAGGCGCTATCTGTATTTTGCCATCTCCCTGCTGGTAATTATCCCCGGCGTGATCGCCCTGGCCGTCTGGGGCTTGCCCCTGGCCATTGACTTCACCGGGGGTAGTGTGCTGGAAGTTCAGTTCGAAACCGGCAAAGCTCCCCAACCGGCTGCCGTGATTGCCTTGTACGACAAGTTGGGCGTCCGCGACCCCGAAGTACAGTCATCCCAAAATGACGTGCTGGTCATCCGCTCCAAAGAGATCGACGAAACCACCAAAAATACCCTCGTCAGCGATATGGGCGCCCAGTTCGCCAGCAAGGTGGCCGTCAACAGTTTCGATACCGTCGGTCCTGAGATGGGTTCAGAAACCACCAAGAACGCCGCCCTGGCGGTGGTGGCGGCCTCCGTCGGCATTCTGCTTTATATCACCTATGCCTTCCGCAACATCGCCAACGCCTTCCGATACGGCGTGGCAGCCATTATCGCCACCATCCACGATATCCTGGTCGTGCTCGGCACCTTTGCCCTTCTGGGGCACTTCCTGGGCTGGGAGGTGGACTCCCTCTTCCTGACCGCCCTCTTGACCGTGATCGCCTTCTCCGTCCACGATGACGTGGTGGTGTTCGACCGCATCCGCGAGAATGCCAACACCTACCGCCGGGTGAAATACGACCAGGTGGTCAACTACTCCATCGTGCAGACCATGGACCGCTCCATCAACACCCAGTTTACCGTCATGCTCACCCTGCTGTCCCTGGCGTTGTTTGGCGGCGTTACCATCCACCACTTCGTCGTCACCCTGCTGATCGGTGTGTTCAGCGGTACCTACTCCTCCGTCTTCAACGCCGCCCCCATCCTGGTTGTCTGGCAAAACCAGGAATGGAAAACCTGGTTCCGCCGCAGCGAACCTAAAACAGCCGAATAGAGATAATAAAAAAGACAACACCCCCATTTCATGGGGGTGTTGTCTTTTTTATTATCTTTTTCCCAACCGCGCCCGTTCCTCTTCCACAATCCTCACATCCAGCTTGCGGAACAGCGGCGCCGGCGGCTGCAAAACCCGCCCCGCCTCGATCTGCCCCGGCTCCCAGCGCCCGGTCGCCTTCTCAGCGTGATAGCGTAATACGCGGTGCTCGCCCAGCCCGTCCGTGCGCGTTTCCACGCTCTGCTCTCCGAACAAAGGCGTGGTGTATCCCAGGTAACCGTGCAGCTTCTCGCAGGTGAAGGGCAGGAAAGGCGACAGCATCACCTTCAGCGAGTCGATCGCCTTCAAAGCCGTATAAATCGCCCGGGCGGCCGCCTGGCGGTCGCTCTTGATCGCCGTCCAAGGCGCCGTCGTGTCCAGGTACTTGTTGACCTCCGTCGCCAGGCGCATGGCCTCGGTCAGCGCCCCGCGCAGGTGCACCGCCTCCAGCTCGTCCCCCACCGTTTCAAACCCGCCGTTGACCTCTTCCAGCAGGTCGCAGTCCAGCTCGGTCAACTCGCCCGGCTCGGGCACCCGCCCTTCCCAGTGCCGGAAAGCAAAGGAAAGCACCCGGTTGGCCAGGTTGCCCCAGGTCGCCACCAACTCGTCGTTATTGCGGTGAAAGAAATCGTTCCAATCCCAATCCGTGTCGCGCGTCTCGGGCATATTGATCGTCAGGTAATAGCGGAGCGGGTCAGGGTCGTAGCGCTCCAGGAAATCCAGCGACCAGACCGCCCAGTTGCGGCTGCCGGAGATCTTCTGGCCTTCCAGGTTCATGAATTCGTTGGCCGGCACATCGTAAGGCAGGACGAACGGGTCGCGCTGCCGGCTGCCGAACAGCTCATCGAAAGTGACCCCGCAGCCGATCAATTCGCCCGGCCAGATAATAGCATGGAAGGGAATATTATCTTTTCCGATGAAATAATACGAGCGCGCCGCTACGTCGTGCCACCAGGCCCGCCAGGCGTCCGGCTCCCCAATCGCCTCGGCCCACTCGATCGAGGCCGACAGATAGCCGATCACCGCTTCGAACCACACATAAATGCACTTACCCTCCCAGCCCTGGATCGGCACCGGGATGCCCCAATCCAGATCGCGCGTGATTGGCCGCCCGTGCAGCCCCTCGGCCTGGATTTGCCCCAATGACTGGCGCAGCACATTCGGGCGCCAGTAAGTCTCGCGCAGGTGCAGGAACTCGATCACCCTATCCTGCAGCCGCCCCAGGTCCAGGTAAAAATGCTCGGTCTCGCGCAGCTCAGGCGTCGAGCCGTCGATGCGTGACTTCGGCTCGATCAGCAGGGTCGGGTCGAGCAGGTTGCCGCACTGGTCGCACTGGTCGCTGCGGGCATTGGTATAACCGCAGATATAGCACGTGCCTTCCACGTAGCGGTCCGGCAAAAAGCGCTTCTGGCTGGGAGAAAACCACTGCTTCTGGCGGTCCGTGTATAGAAAGCCGTTCTGCTTGAGGGACAGGAAAATCTTTTGAGACACGTTGAAATGGTTCGTGGTATGCGTGGTGGTATACAAGTCATAGGTCAGCCCGACTTTCTGGAACAGCTCCAGAAAGCTGGCGTGGTAGCGGTGGTAGATATCCTGGGGCTGGACCTTCTCAGTATCTGCCCGCACTGTGATCGGGGTCCCGTGTGCGTCCGAACCCGACACCATCAACACCTGCCGGCCCTTCAGGCGCTGGAAGCGCGCAAAGATATCCGCCGGCAAATAGGCCCCGGTCAGGTTTCCCACGTGGATTTCCGCGTTGGCGTACGGCCAGGCGACTGCGACGAGAATGGCTTCAGCCATCTTTCACCTCGATGCGAGAGTTTGACGGTAGGATTTTATCACGAATTGGAAGGGCAAAAATTGGCTTGTTATTTGAAATCCGTTATAAAGTTATCGTATTTGATGATTGACCCTTGGGAGTGAAACAGAATGTGCTTGCAAGGATTGTACTTGCCTAGGATTCTATTCCCATGCACGCATTAGGATTTGATGTAATGGAGTTTATCACACCTGGGAATTATATGCTGATAGCTGTTTTCTTTTCATAAAGCGAAGTTATAATAGAATTGGTGAATAAGAGTTAAGATTTGTGCCAATAACAAAAATTTTATTTATTGAGGATGTGAAATATGAAGTACTCTCCCGAAAAGGAGAGCACTTGGTTTTCACAATTATTACTAGAACTTATTACAAAGGAAGAGCTAATAGGTATAATGGTTATAAAGTCTAATTGTCTAGACAGATTAACAAAAACATTGATAGGAGCTCTACATTTAAAAATTGAACAATCGTAATTCCCGGGCTACACTGGTTATCGAAGAGGTCGCCATCCACAAAAGCGCTCTAGACGATGTTCAAACGATGAGCTGCTTGGTGCAGTAATTAGCCATATACGTTTTCCCCTCTTCGGGTTTTCCTGACAGAATGGAGTTACCCCATGTTTAACCGAATCCTTATTCCATTAGATGGATCGCCGCTTGCTGAACAGGCTATTCCTCATGCTGAGTTATTTGCCCGCATTTTTAGGTCAAACATTATTCTTTTGCAGGTTCTCGAACCTACTTCTTATCACGAAAACCCTAAAGCGGTGGACCCATTAACCTGGCAAATCCGTAAAGCGGAAGCAGATATTTATTTGCATGGAATCGCGCTTCGGATCCGTAAAAATATAGGCGAATATTCCCTGAACAACGAAGGCGAAAAGAAGAGCCGTGTTGATTATGTTATTAGGGAAGGAAAAATCGCAGAAAACATTATTAATTTTGCCCATACTGACAAAATTGACCTGCTGGTTATCAGTTCACATGGCTCCGGAGGTTTGAGCCGATGGAATATCAGTAGTGTCACTCAAAAAGTCATCAACTTGATATATTTACCTGTTCTTATCGTGCGTGCTTATAACCGTTCCAATATGGATGAAAGTTTGAATTGTTACAGGCGAATTCTCCTCCCGTTTGATAGTTCTCGCCGCGCTGAATGTTCTCTCTCTGCCGGGATTGAGCTTGCGCGAGGCATAATTTCCTCTGATAAAAAACGTGACATCTCTGGTGCAAAATCAATACTAGTTTTAGCAGCAGTGATTCGACCGCCCGAGCTGCCTATTCCAGAACCCTTTCCCATCGAAATCACACAACTTTCGGACCAGTTGATCGAAGTCAGTCGCCTGGCTGTTTACAAATACCTTAACGAAATGAAAATGCGTTTAGGGGTTGAGTGTGAAACTTGTGTAGTAGAGAATACAAGTGCAGCTTCCGCCATCCAGGAATTGGCGGACCAGGAAGATATCGACATTGTCGTCCTTTGCGCCCATGGTCATTCTGGACAAGTCGCGTGGCCTTACGGGACCATTACCCGTAATTATATGGAACATGGCACCAAACCTGTCCTTGTCATTCAGGATGTACCACTTTCCCAGGTGAGACCAACCGCAGCTGTAATTGCCGCAGAAAAATCCGGGAGACGATAGGTATGCCGGAAAAGCATAAAAAACTAGCCCGAGAAAAAGGCGATTCTTTCTCGGGAAATTTATTTTCGTCAAAAACTGAACAAATGCAGGATCTGGTCAATACCCTGGTACGTAATTACCGGGAAACTAATCGTATCTCTTCGAAACCCGGGATAAATATCACTTTGGGGGGACACGATCTTGAGTTGTATGATAACTGGTTAGCAGAGGCGCATACTTATTTCCGGGAGGCTTCAAATCAGGAACTAACGCTGACTCTTGCTTCAGAGTGGGTACTGGACAATTACTATATTATCCGGCAAGCCCTCCTGCAAATCGGTGAAGATTTACCGGCTAGTTTTTACTACCAGCTGCCTAAGCTGGCTGAGGGGCTATTGAAAGGACTACCACGGATATATGCAATTGCGCGAACAGTCCTTGCCTTCCAAAATTTCTTATTGAATGCGATCGATCTACAAGCCATATTGATCCAAGTTCAGGAACATGTACCGCTTTCGATGGGCGAATTATGGGCTCTTCCGATTTTCCTGCGCTACTGCTTGATCGAAACCCTTGCACATGAACTCGAATGGATAATCAGCCCCCAAATCAAACCTGACCTACCAGTCTTCCCTTCACCGCTTGCCGGAACTGCTGATCCTTCTATGTCATATCAAGATGCAACTGATGATACTTTAGCCAGCGAGGTTGTGGCAAATATAATCCACAGTTTGCGAACCATTTCAGAACAAAACTGGAACGATTTTTTTGAGACGGTTAGTTGTGTAGAAAAAACACTGCATAAAGATCCAGCCAGAGTCTACCCGTTGATGGATTTTAAAACACGAGATCAATATCGAAAAGAAATCGAGTCACTTTCATTCGCAAGTGGTCGGGAAGAAATTGATCTGGTTCAAATCACCCTTGACCTCGCCCGAGAGAACAACACCGGTAAGGTCAAATCTGCCAGGGCAGATTTAGGAACAAATAAGTTTGAGGAATCTCTGGACAACCCACTCTCACATGTTGGAGAATATTTGCTTGGGAAAAGCCGACTGGTCTTAGAGGAGAGCATTGGCTACCATCCGAACGTGAAAATATCTCTCAAACGGTGGGGACTACACAATGCCAACGCTTTATACCTTGGCACCATCTTTTCACTGACCCTGCTGATCTTTACCCTAATCTCATTTGAAATCAACCTGCCGGTATTATTACAGTCCGGTTCTCTGTTGCTGTGGATCTCGGTCCTCATCCTGGCAATTACAATTTTTGTACCTATATTGGCAGTAACTTCCAACCTAGTCAATTGGTTGATTACCTTGTGGGTTAAACCGCGAATCCTACCAAAGCTTTTGTTCAAAGATGAGATTCCTGCGAAATACCAGACATTGGTAGCCATTCCTGCCTTGATCGCCAGCCACGAGGATGTTAATAACCTAACTCATCAAATCGAATTGCATTTTCTCCGCAACCCGGAACCCGGCCTGTTTTTTGCTTTATTGACCGATTTCCGTGACGCGGACAGCGAAACGCTGCCTGAAGATGAAGAATTATTAAATTATGCAATCGATGCAATCGGGCAATTGAATGCAAAATATGAACGATCGATTCCTGACTCTGGCCCGACCTCTGGTGACAATTCTGCCCAAAATAATAAGATTGAAAATAATGCCCACAATGATCAATCAAAGCCTCCTACCTTGGAAGGCCAACAACTGTTTTATTTGCTACACCGGAAACGGTTATGGAATCAATCGGAAGGAAGGTGGATGGGGTGGGAACGAAAACGCGGTAAATTACATGAGTTGAACCTTCTGTTGCGGGGTGGTAAGGATTTGTCATTTTCAACCATTGCGAGCGGTACAAAGGAGAGCACAGCATTACAATCCATTCGATTCGTGATTACCCTGGATACCGATACTATCCTGCCACGTGGAGCAGCAACTCGTTTGATTGGCACACTTGCTCATCCATTAAACCATGCCAAATTCGATGAAACAACCAACCAGGTAGTGTCCGGCTACACTGTATTGCAGCCGCGCATGGAGATCCATCCTAGAAGCGCCAACCATTCCTGGTTCACCCGAATCTTTGCAGGAGATACTGGTCTGGACCTGTACACCCGGGCTGTCTCTGACGCTTATCAGGACCTATTTGGCGAAGGAAGTTACGTCGGCAAAGGTATTTATGATGTGGATGCATTCGAGCACAGCGTAAACAATCGAATTCCCGAAAACACCGTGCTTAGCCACGATCTGTTGGAGGGGATCCTAGGCCGGGCTGGATTGGTCACTGATATCACCATGGTTGAGGATTACCCATCAAACTATTTCATCCAAATCAAACGCCAGCAGCGGTGGATCCGCGGAGATTGGCAGCTCTTGCCCTGGTTGATCCAGCCAGGAAAATTCAGGATTAACTTATCAACAATTGATCGTTGGAAAATGCTCGACAACTTACTGAGGGCGATGCTTGCTCCAGCACTCTTGTTGATCTTCATCTTGGGCATAATTTCCATGCCTGATCTTGCCGGTTTCTGGATTGCAATACTCCTTTTCTCATTGGGTATCCCGCTTCTATCAAGTATCGCCAGGAGTACTTTGCAGACCCTAAGTGGTGAAAATATCGGTGCAGCATTCCATCATTTCATATGGTACCTCGTGCGCTGGTCCTTGGCGATTGCCTTCCTGCCTTATGAAGCTTATAACGCAATAGATGCCATCCTGACCACACTCTATCGTCTGCTTATCAACCACAAGAATCTCTTACAGTGGACCACTGCTGCCCAAACCGCCCGGCTTTTTGGTTTGGAAGCCCATCGGCAAACTGCCTGGTTGAAAATGATCGCATCTTCCCTGATGGCGGTTCTTCTCGTAGGTGGAATTCAACTAGTTCAAAGTATTACAGAAGGTGGTGTTGCACCGGCTCTGGCCTTCGCCGCACCCTTACTATTACTTTGGATGTTTTCGCCATTAATCGCAGAGTGGATCAACCAAGCTATCACTCACCGCACAATTCCTTTGAACAAAGAGCAAGCAGGTCTCTTTCGTCAGGTTGCGCGGCGTACATGGGGCTTTTTTGAGCGATTCGTTGGCCCGGAAGATCACTGGCTGCCGCCTGATCACTATCAGGAGGTGCCTGTCGGGATAATCGCTCACCAAACTTCACCGTCTAACATCGGGCTGTTACTCACTTCCACGCTGGCCGCTTACGACCTGGGTTACCTGGATCACCTCGGATTGGCAACCCGCCTCTCTACAACGATGGACACGTTGGACCAACTTGAACGCTTTCGCGGACACTTTCTAAACTGGTATGACACGCTGACGTTGCAACCTCTCAACCCACGTTACATTTCCACTGTAGACAGCGGTAATCTGACTGCCAGCCTGATCATTACCGCTCAAGCGTGCAAGAACATGCCGGATGAAAGAATTTTTCGATGGGACTTGTGGCAAGGTTACCTTGATACACTTTCCAATCTAACCGAGATATTAACGGGAATGAGAAAAGCCGAATTTGATCCCCAAGTTGAAGAAATCAACCGCAGAATCTTGAAAATGCATGATGAAATCCTGACAGCCCGGACAGATCCATCCCAGTGGTATGCGCTCTTTCAGACCGTAAATGGGCAATTTTGGCAGGATCTCTCGAACAGGCTGATCGGGTTGGTTAAAGTAGGCCGCTCAGCTTTCGATCTTGAAGCGCTTCAGAAGCTGCAAGAAGTTGCGGCACAAGTTGAACGCCACCACCAGGCTATCCAACGAACGCTAATTGAGTTGGTGCCCTGGGTTCAATTGCTGGAACAAGTCCCTGAGATATTCAATGAAGCCCGATTTTTACAGGGGTTGAACACATTGAGGACTAAATTGCCTTACAATCCTCCCCTTTGCAAGATCAAAGACTTCATCAAGTTTAACTTAAAAAATACTGCTGAATTACGCAGTCTCCTTAAAGGAAGTCAATCCATCCCGATTGAAGATTCTAGTCCAGAACACAATGCCTTGGAATGGTTGGATGCAATGGACAAGGCATTGGCTGAAGCTGAAGTGAATGCCAATATGCTCATGAATAGGTTCTCACAAATCGCGATCCGCGCCGAGCAATTTGTTGATGAAATGGATTTCAAATTCCTCTATGATCCGCAACGGCGTGTTTTCCATAATGGTTTTAATCTCGACGACGGACAGCTCGACAATAGCTACTACGATCTACTGGCTTCCGAGGCTCGGATTGCTTCGATTATTGCCCTGGCAAAGGGAGAGATACCTCAGTCTCACTGGTTGCAATTAAGTCGGCCGTTCACCCTTGTAGAAGGTGCATATGTATTGCTTTCATGGAGTGCGACCATGTTTGAATACCTGATGCCGCCACTCTTTTTCCGCTCCTACCCGGGAACTTTATTAGCAGAAAGCGCCCAGGGAGCAGTAAGACATCAAATTACTTATGGAAAAGCAAAGGGAGTCCCTTGGGGTATCTCCGAATCTGGTTTTTATCTATTTGACGCAAATAAAAATTATCAATATCGTGCCTTTGGCGTACCCGGTCTGGGCTTTAAGCGCGGGTTGGGTGACGACCTGGTGGTTGCTCCTTATGCCTCGATTATGGCAATCGGATACGACCCCCCCGCTGTAGCCCAAAATCTGATCAGGTTGATGAAGCTTAATTGCTTTGGATTATATGGCCTATACGAATCGATTGATTTCACAACCAACCGGATGCTGGTGGGAGATACCTCCAAAGTAGTGCAGGAGTATATGGTGCACCACCAGGGCATGATCTTAATGTCTTTGGTCAATTATTTTCACAAAGACGTCATGGTTCATCGAATGCATAGCGACCCCCGCATCCAGAGTGTCGAGCTGCTTTTACAGGAGCAGATCCCGCAGTCAGTTCCGCTGCAAAATCCTTTTGCCGAAGATGTAAAAGGAATACTGCGGTTAACAGCAGCCCCAGTTGAAATAAAGCCCTGGAGTGTACCAGTCCACACAGCAATCCCCCAAGTAAATCTACTCTCAAATGGGAATTACGGGGTGCTGCTTTCCAATATGGGGGGTGGTTACAGTACCTATCGTGGGATAGATCTGACCCGCTGGCAGGCAGACGGCGTACTCGACCCATGGGGAACCTGGATCTACATCCAGGATATGAACCTCAAACGCGGTCGGAACGCGGCTGGTGCAGGACTTTGGTCGGCCGGGTATCAGCCCGTCCCTACCAATGGTGAAAATATGCAGGTGACTTTCTTCGCCCACATGGTGGTTTTCCGTCGCACGGAAAACGGTATTACCTCTACTTTGGAAGTCAATGTATGCCCAGACGACCCGGTTGAGATCCGCCGTATCCATTTGCATAATACCAAAAACAAGCCGCGCCGCCTGCGTCTAACCTCTTATGGGGAAGTAATTCTCACACAACACGTTGCAGACGGCCGCCATCCCGCTTTCAATAAATTATTTATCGAGAGTGAATTTGTACCTGAGTTAAACATGCAAATCTTTACAAGACGTCCCCGTTCCGGCGACGAAATACCTATATTCCTAGGGCATATGTTGGTAGTCAAAAACAAAGGAGAATTCGGTATTGGTCAACTGTCGGTGCGTCATGAAGCAGATCGTAATCACTTCATCGGCCGGGGTAGAACTTTCCGTAACCCGGCCGCACTTGTCTCTGAACAATACCTCACCGGAACAACTGGCGCCACTCTTGACCCAATCTTTGCACTTGGTCAGGAAGTCGAGCTTGATACACAAGAGAGTGCTGAAATGGCTTTTCTGACCTTTATTGGAGACAGTCGTGAGACAGTCCTGGCGTTAGCCAGACGATATAGCAGATGGTCTCTAATAGAGCGTTCATTCCATCAAGCTAACATAGCCGCCCAGTCATGGTTAGGGAAGCAAAACTATGATTCTCAAGTTTTTAAAAATTCCTTGCAAATCCTCTCGGCACTGGTATATCCGTTCAAAACCGTGCGTACTTCACCTGAAACGATTGCTGCTAACCGGCTCGATCAGTCTGGATTGTGGCGTTTTGGGATTTCAGGTGATTATCCCATCCTACTGGTAGAACTTGAAGACCCAAAACAAGTCGATCTGATCCGTGAGGTTTTGCAGGTATATGAATTCTTGCGAAGCCGTCGTTTTATGGTGGATGTAGTCATACTCAATTATCAACAAACCGATTACGGCGCCGAATTGAATGGAATGCTTTATCGACTGGTCAGCCGTTTGAATTGCGAGCAGTGGTTGAATAAGCGAGGCGGCATCTTTATCCTTTACGCAGACCAGATCAACACTGAAGAGTGTATTTTGCTGCAAACCGCCGGGCGCTTCGTTTTCGCGGGGAAGCGCGGATCACTTAATGATCAGATGCCGGAGTTTCCAATTCAGGCTCATCATTTACCAGAATTTATTCCTACCAGATCCGCAGAAAGCAATATGATTCCTCGTGAAACAGACCCCCTCCCCTTAACCGATCCTTTGCAATTTTTTAACGGATATGGCGGTTTTAGTAAGGATGGGAAAGAATATATCATCGAGTTGCCACCTGGCAGGACAACACCCGCCCCTTGGGTCAATATAATCGGTTATCCAAATTTCGGTTTTATGGTTAGCGAAGCCGGAAGCCAATGCACCTGGGCGATTAACAGCGGAGAAAATCGTCTCACTCCCTGGTCCAATGACCCGGTTTGTGACCCAACAGGTGAGGCACTCTACCTACGAGATGAAGAGACCGGCGAAGTTTGGACCCCTACACCCCTGCCCGCAGGAGACCACCAATCCTATCGTGTGACACACGGTGCGGGTTACTCTGTTTTCGACCATAATTCCCATGGTCTTCGCCAACACTTGACAGTCTTCGCTAGTCCAGAGGACCCGGTCAAAATTATCCACCTTCGGGTTGAAAACACCTGGGACCATACCCGCCGGATTACAGCAACCCAGTATATCGAATGGGTCTTGGGTACTAATCATGCCGCGTCAATGTCTTATATCATTCCAGAGTATGATGCTGCTGAAGCCTGCTTAATGGCTACCAATCCCTCTAATACCGAATTTGGTGATCGAACCGCTTTTCTCATCGCCAGTAAACCCATTCATGGGTTGACTGGCGACCGGACAGAGTTCTTGGGAAGAGGTGGAACTCCCACCTTTCCAATTGCATTGCACCGTATCGGGTTGGAAACCCGACTTTCACCCGGAGAGGATCCATGTGCTGTCCTTCAGCTGCACCTCGATTTGCTTCCAGGCGCAGTTGAAGAGATCTATTTTGTGTTGGGACAAGGGCGCAATAAAGAACATGCTCTTGAACTGGCTAACAAATATCATGATTCCGCATACGTGGGAGCCGCTTTTGAGCGAACCGGGGCATTCTGGGATCACCTGCTCGGGATAGTACAAGTGCATACCCCTGAACCAGCTACCGATTTAATGCTCAACCGCTGGTTGCTCTACCAGTCCCTATCTTGCCGTGTCTGGGGGCGGTCAGCATTTTATCAGCCAGGTGGAGCATTTGGCTTCCGCGACCAGCTCCAAGATGTATTGGCCTTGCTTCCGATAGACCCATTCATTTCCCGTGGACAGATAATCAACGCCGCTCAACGCCAGTTCACTGAAGGCGATGTCATGCATTGGTGGCACCCGCCTTTCGGTCGCGGAGTGCGAACACGCGTCTCGGACGATTTGTTGTGGCTTCCGTATGTTACTTCTATATATATCGAAACTACCGGTGATGTGAGCATCCTTGATGAAAAAATCCCTTTCCTGGAAGCTCCACCGTTAAACAAAGATGAAATCGAACGATACAATACATACCCTCAGACAAGGAAAGCCTATCCTTTGATCGAACATTGCCACAGGGCTATCCAAAAAGGTTCTACTAAAGGTCCTAACAACCTGCCTTTGATCGGTTCTGGCGATTGGAATGACGGTTTGAACAGGGTTGGGATAGAAGGAAAGGGGGAGAGTGTCTGGTTGGGATGGTTTTTGTGCGATGTCCTTAAACGGTTCGCAAGAATTTGCGACCTTCGGGGTGAGACCGAAAAAGCAAAGTATTATCGCTCTCAAGCGATGGAATATGCCGCTTCGGTGGAGCGCTCAGCCTGGGACGGAGCCTGGTACATACGGGCATACTTTGATGATGGCACCCCACTAGGTTCGAATCAGGAACCGGAATGCCAGATCGATGCAATTGCTCAGTCTTGGTCTGTAATAAGTGGAGCGGGCGATCCCAACCGCAGCCGTCAGGCAATGCAGTCGGCCTTGGAACGGCTCGTTTTCCCCGAGGACAGGTTGTCACTACTTTTCACACCACCTTTTGACAAAACTGAGCAGGATCCGGGTTACATCAAGGGTTACCTGTCAGGCACACGAGAGAACGGTGGGCAGTACACCCATGCTGCCATCTGGTCTGCCTTGGCTTTCGCTCAACTCGGCGATGGAAAGCAATCAGGTGAACTCTTCGATCTACTTAATCCGATCTTTCTATCTGATTCAATGGAAAAGGTTAACGAATACCGTGTTGAGCCTTACGTGATGTGCGCCGATATCTATAGCAAGCCACCTTATATGCACCGTGGTGGATGGACCTGGTATACCGGTTCAGCAGCCTGGATGTATCAGCTCGGCCTGACAGCCCTTCTTGGTTTCAAAAAGGCCGGCAACATTTTGCATATTGACCCGGTTATTCCACCTTTCTGGGATGGGTTTGAAATTCACTATCAATTCGGTAATACAGGCTATCAGATAAAGCTAAGCAATCCGAAACACATTTCTCACAATATTGAGATTGTAAAACTGGATGGGGAGATACTGAACGATAAAGCCATTCCTTTATTTGATGATGGGCATAATCACGATGTCGAGGTAATTATGGGAGACTAATAATATGATCGATATTTACCTCAAAACTATCACTTGAAAGTTTTTAACACAAGTTCCTATAATATGAGAAATCGTTGTCGAAGAGTCTACGAGAATGCCCTTTATCCTATCCTCTCATTTCCATCATTTGGATCATTAATACCTGACGTTTGTGCAATCAGGTGTTTTTTAACTTCGAAAATGAGCCCACTTTAACTTTGAAAATGCACCCTTTTTAACTTTGAAAATAAGCCCATCTCCTGGCATGATAAAATAACGATTCTCGTGTGGACGCTGCGCGTAGGGCAACGCTGAGGAGCGATCCTTCACAAGTTCAGGACAGGCTCTGAGCGCCGGGCGAGCACCTCTGCTAGGGCAGAGATTGTGACTGGAAAGCCAACCCCCGGGTTTTATTGATCGCCTGCCGTAATTTCTTCCATTGGGGGTTGCCAGTCCCCAGACGTTTGTAAATTGACCATGCCTGCCTGAGGATCGTTCAGCCTGACTGGGGTGGCTGGGTAACCAGCCGGATCAGGTGCGGGATATTTTCAGCATGGAAGCGCTCTTTCAGGCGCCGGATGTGCAGCCCCACCGTGCGGGGGTGCAGGCCCAGCCGCCCCGCAATTTGCTTGGTCGTGAAACCCTGCGAGAGCAGGCTGAGCACCTGGCCCTGCCGCCGAGCTAGCTCGGGCAGCTCGAGCGACCCGGCCACCCCGTCCCCCGCCGGGGCTGACTCGAATCTTTCAATGACAAAATCCTATACCCTGGTCGGTAAAAGTGCCTCCTTCCGAGGGCAGGAAATTCCACGTATAGTGGTCCGGGTAAAGCTCGAACAGAATCACGCCATGCGTCTGGTTATCACGCACTTCGCTGTTCGGTTTGATTGTTCCCCAACCGCGTAGCTCAGCCCCGCCAGTGCCAACCACAAACTCGCGAATGCCTCGCTCAAGGTCCAGGTTGCCATCGGGGTCTTGGGGAGCAAAGCGTTCATAGTCGTGATCGTTGCCGTTTACGACGACTTCCGCCCCGAATTCATAGGCAGTGCGCCAGAAAGAGGAAACGAGGCCTACCGAGCCTTCAAGGCCGGAGCCAAAACGCGGGTGGTGCCAATAAAGCAGTGTGCAAAGCGTCTGGTTCTTTTGCAGATCCTCACGCAGCCATTGTACCTGGTACGAATTTTTTCCGCAGGCGATCACGTCGCAGTTGCTGTTAAGCGCAACAATGTGCCAGCTCCCCAGGTTATAACTATAATACCCTTCGCCCGGCTCTCCTGCCGCTTTCCCGAAGTAGGCGTAATAGGGCGCGCCCTGATCGGTCATCATATCGTGATTTCCAGGCACTGGTCGAATGCGGTCGAGAAAATGCCCCCAGGAGGGGGTGAAGCAGTTGCGATATTCAACAGCCCGGCCAGATTCGTTCACGTTGTCTCCAGCAATAAAAACGGTTGCATTCGGGAATAGGGCAAGCTGCTGTTCAACTAACGCGGCG
>Ga0187886_1001893_pt1 | contig 17766 bp, 16 predicted proteins | sample June2016WEW_20_1_FD_133001 | JGI IMG/M metagenome (GOLD analysis project Ga0187886, IMG submission 133001) | Peatland microbial communities from SPRUCE experiment site at the Marcell Experimental Forest, Minnesota, USA - June2016WEW_20_150 | ecosystem: Environmental > Terrestrial > Soil >... | reverse complement strand
GGATGACAACAATCACCACAACGACATTGATAATCTTCTTTATCTTGCCGTCCATCGGGATATAAGTATTGACTAACCACAGAAGCACACCAACTACTATCAGTGTAATTACCAACGTTACTAAAGACATTTTTTATCCTTTCACAGATTCCAAGTTTTGATTGTTTACCTGTTTAATGTTTTCAATGTTCATCTCTGCATCTCTTTATACGCTTTCTGATAGCGAAGTCAAGGTCGAAACAGCGCAGGCCGTAGGGGGGAAGAAATCTCTACGGAGTAAAAGGTTATCGACCGGCGGGTAAACCGCATCTTCCATAAGGGACGCCAAGGGCGGTTGCCTAAATTAACACCGTTTTTTTGGTTTGACGGGTTGGGGGATTTAGGGGACAATTGGTTGAGCAACAGCGATAGTTATTACCTAAAAAGTATGCTTTAATAGGGAAGTGTTGCGAATGGAGATATTGCTACCATATATATGTAAATGGATAACGATAATTTTGGTAGCAGCAGTAATCATTTTTCTTGCCAAGCATGGTCTGCGTGTAATTCGAATAAAACACGGAAAAACAGAGGTAGAGTTTGAAAGTAGCAAGGAAGTTTCAGAAGAACCGTCGTCACGCAGATTCCCGGAAAGGGGTGGAGGAGAAGATTTCATAAGTGATCTCATTAAACGAGATTTTCTTGTTTTTGCAGGGACAGGAATTGTAGCGGAAGGGGTACCAAGGTCCTGGAAGTTGCTTCTCGAAAAACTTGCCGCTGAAGCGAACTATGAAATAGATTTAAATAATATTAGTAAAAAAGAATATCCTGATGAGGCACAGAAGATATTCGAAAATTTAGTACAGATAGGCAAAAAAAATAAGTATGACGAAATCATAAAGAACGCTTTGTCTTTAAAGGAAACATCCTGGGATCAAAAAGCATATGACATTTTGGACACCACAAAATCAGTAGTAACTACAAACTTTGATGGAACTTTTGAAGCTAGTTATCAAAGGTTAGCAGAAAATAAGGATCTACCATCTATTGAAACATGCACAGAAAGCCTGCCGACTTTCACGCATAATATTGATTATGAGAAGTATAAAATTGTATATTTGCATGGTCGAGCTGATGAAAAGCATATAATTTTTAAAAAGGATGACTACACGACATATTATCCCTCAGTATCTGGAGCAAAAGATGGTGACAATTGTCTTGAAGCATACCTTGGATATTTATTTGAGCGCACAACAATAGTGTTCATCGGATTCAGTTTTGAAGACATATATATTTATAAAGCATTGGAAAATATTTATGCACAGTTAAAGAATAGGGATCTTAGGTGTGAGGACAAGGTTGGCTATAAGCCGATAGTCCCTAATATTCGACATTATGCTCTTATGCCAACAATAAACCCTAAAGATCCGGGATGTCAAGAACAACGAGTGTTACATGAGAAGTTAGAACAAATGGGGATAGTTATTGTATGCTTGAAGCAGAAGAGAGATTGGCAAGATTGGTTTTTAGAAATAAGGAAATTAAAGCCTTTGAGCAAAAAAGGAAAGAAAAGCGTTTTGTATTATGAACAATCAGATAGTTATTAGGCGAATAAGAGCAAGGTGATAATATGGCCTATTACGAGGCGCTAGAAAAACTCGACCTTTTGAAACGACTTGAGACGCCAACCATCGCTGACCTTGAGAAGGCGAGGAATATATATGCGGGCGATCAAGAGTTGATGCGGTACTTCTATACAAAAAACGAAAGAGGAGCATTGAGTTTGGGATGGCTGGAGTTGCTTGATGGAGCGAATGAATTTGCAGGGCTTGAAAGCGTGAACGAAATCGCTGGGAGGGTTAAAGCATTTTATATTGTCGATTGCGCGGCTAAAAAACCAGAGGCAGTGTTAGAGATAATCAAGAAGGTCAAAATAAAGGATGCCTGGATTCAAAGGAAGATGCTCGATGCAATTCTGGCAATGCCGGAGGATATAGCAGTACAAGGTATGCCTGTCGTGCTGGAGTACCTTGGAGGACGAGATCGTAAAGAGTGGTATTTCATTGGGGAGCCAGCGGCGGAACTGATGGTGAAACTGATAGAAAAATATCCGAGAGAGGCATTTAAAATAGCAGGGACGTTGCTTGATGTGTGGTGGCCGGGAGAAGATGCGAAAAGCAGTTTGGACAATATAAAGACGAGGTTTACTACGCATGAGTATATGGAGTTGGTGTTTCAGTATTACAATAAGGTTTGGGAAAAGAGGCCATTTGAGGCAGTACGTGTGCTTATAGAGATATATGATAAATATCTGGATGAATACAACAAGGAGAAGAAATACGATACGAGCGAGTATCTTGGGATAAGCGTAGAAGATTTAGAAAATATTGGGCGGTTGGACTACGACTTAGATGCAATTATAGTGAAAGCGATATGCGAAAGCGGGCGAGCGGTTGTCGAAAAAGAACCAAAGGAAATTAGCCATTTATTAGAGGATTTGGAGAAACGAAATAAGGGGATTTTCTTCAGAGTTGCGATGCATCTTCTGCGGTTTGTGAAGGAAGGGACCGAGGCGGAGAGAATCAACAAAATGGTCGGAAATGCCAGGTTTATAGAGAATCGAATGTACTGGTATGAACACAGGCGTTTGTTGAATGACAAGTTCGACGAGGTGGGGGAAGAAGCGAGGAAGGTATTTATCGCATGGGTTGAGAAGCAAAAGATAACAGAAAAGAAGAGAAAAGAAGTAGAGGAGTTGTGCCGGAAGAACAATGAGAAACTGCCGGATTTTGAAAAGTGGGAAAACCAAGAAAAAGCAGAAGAACTATATTTAGTACGGGAAAGAGAAGGATTCAAAGAGCTTTACGAGGGATATAAAGCAAAATCGGGATTAAATGATACTGCTCTTGCGCCAAGACCAATGGTCAGGAGTGAAGCAAGATGGGTTAGTCCGATGGAGGGGACGCCGCTTGAGCCAGAAGCGATGGGGAAGATGGTGTGCGATGCGGTACTTGATTACATATTGGAGCCGAAGAACTACGAAGGTAAGAAGAAAGCGGGAGAATGGCAAGATGATATCTATGCATTGCAGTCAACGTTCAAGGAAGATGTGAAGAAACGGACATTAGAATACCTAAGATGTGATATTGAGAAACTGGCAGGCGTACCGGCGGAATTTCTTGCGAGTTTTTTCTATGGCGCGAGAGAAGGCAGTTTCAGTAAGGAGGGATGGAAACCTTTGATTGAACTGGCCGCTTTAGTAGTAGAGAAAAAGAATAAAGAGGAAGGATACAGGAACTGTTTCCATGCGATTCTAAACGCGTTGCGAGTTGGATTTAGCAGGGAAGAGGACAGAATTGAATTCGATGAGGCAATGGCGAAACAATTCTGGAGTGTCGTGAGTACGCTGGTTCATTTTCCAACGGAGGACAGAAGCGAATTGGGCGAGGAACGGGACCCGATGCAGATGTCATGCATTCAGGTTCCGGGACAGGCACTGGAATTAACAATCCTGCTTGCGGTTGTGTGCAAAAAGAATTTTGGGAATTACTGGGAGAGTAACTTGAAACCAGAGATGAGAAAATGCTGGGAATTTGTCCTGCGTGAAATCAAAGACCCTGGAGTTAACTGCATGTTTGGAATTGACTTTGCAAGGATGTACTGGCTGGACAGCAAGTGGTTCGAGAAAAATCTCGCTAGTATAGTAAGTGATGAATTGTGGGACGAGACTTGGGGAACATACGTATCGTGGGGGAGGCCTTCGCCAGAGTGTTTCGAGATGCTTGTTGAAAAAGGTAAATATGGGCAGGCGGTGGAACGAATAGGGTCGAAGAACAAATACAAGTTTGGAAAAGAGCCTGACGTTGGATTGGTAGAGCATTTAATAATAGGATACTTTAATGGGTGGATAGATTTTGAGAACGATGTATTAAAACAATTTTTTAATAAGGCATCGGCAGAGTTACGAGGCAAGGCGGCTGAGTTTATGACGACCGGGTTCAAAGGCGTGAATGAGGAAGGTGGAGAAGAGAAGGAAAAAGTCGCAGTGAGAATGAGAGAATACTGGAACAAGCGACTTGCGGCGATTAAAGAAAACCCCGGAGAAAACAAGGATGAGGCGATAGCATTGGCGGGATGGGTGGATGATTCGGTATTGCCGGCGAAAGAGACTCTGGAGTTATTAGAGCAGAGTTTGGATTTGAGCGGCGGGGAAATCGGGGAGATGAGAGATGCATGGAAATTTATTGAAGGGATAAGCAAGTTAGGGAAGGGAAAGGAATTGTTGGCGCTACGGTGTTTGAAGAAGGCGGCGGCGGACGAAAATATGCATATGACGTGGTCGAATATCCAAGACCCCCTTGTGAAGTTTTTAGAGGACTTGCCGGAGAATATGTGGAGCGAAGGAAAAGAAGTTGCGGATTTGTACGGACGATATAATCCGGAGAAATTCCGTGGGGTATGGGAGAAGTTGAATGTAATTAAGAGGAGCGAGGAGTAAATCTCGTTTTAACTATAACTCTCTCGCACTAAGGAGGAAGAAGCGGATCTCGCGCCGATGGGATAGCAGCCGAAGCGGAGAAAGTAGAACAGGTGAGCAGTTGAGGCAGTTTGCGGGATAGGGGGACAATCCACGTCGCAAGGTAACCCCTTGCAATGCAAGGGGCTAAATGTTTTTGGATTTGTGTTTTGCCAATGCGGCGGAGCCGATTATGCCGGCATCTTCGCCAAGTGTAGCGAAACAAATCTCGACGGTTTCTTTTTTCAATTTCCAAATCTGCTCATCGAAGAAATCTTTTATCCGGTTCAGCAGAATATCACCGGCGGCAATCATTCCGCCGGCAAAGACGATGCGCTGCGGTTCTGTGGTATGCAAAACATTGATGCAGAGAATGGCAAGCGCTTCGGCGGTCTCATCGGTTATCTTTTTGGCTAATTTGTCGCCAGCCTTTAAGTGGTCGAAAACATCCTTGCAGGAGATTCGGCCTTTTACATCGAGGATTTTTTTAAGAGTGGATTTTTCTCCCGCCTCGATGGCTTCGGTTGCTCTTTTTGCGGTATTGGCTGCCGATGCGTAGGCCTCGGCGCAGCCCTTTTGGCCGCAGTTGCACAATCGGCCATCCGGATAGATTATGATATGGCCAAGCTCAGCGGCGTTGCCGCCGGCGCCGGTCAGCAGTTTGCCATTACTGATGATTCCGCCGCCAATTCCGGTGCCGAGAGTAAAGAATACCATATCGTCAACGCCTTTTCCAGCACCGGCGGTAAATTCGCCGAAGCAGGCGACATTGGCATCGTTCTCAAAAACGATTGTTTTCCCGCTTAGCCGGTTACTGAGCATCTGGCGGATGGGGACATTTCTGAAAGTCGGGAAATTCGGAGCCGCTTTAATGATGCCTTCGCTATACTTAGCTGGGCCGGGACAGCCGAGGCCGACTGCGGAAACGACATCGGTAGAAAAGCCGGCTTTAGCTATGCACTGCTCGGAGGCTTTGGCGATGTTGTCTATTATTACTTTGGGTTGCTTTTCGGCCTGTGCAGGAGTTGATATTTTGGCCAAGAGTTTTAACTGCGAATCGAAACAGCCAACCTTTATGAACGTTGCGCCAAGGTCGATGCCGATGTAAATCGAACTCATAACTTTCTTCCGAGATTTTCAAATTCAATCCGGATAGCCATCGGGGTATTTGTTATGCCATTGCCAGGCGGATTCTATGATTTTTTCAAGTTTGGTCCATTTTGGCCTCCAGCCGAGCTCGGTCATCGCCCTTGCAGCATTAGAGGTTAATATTGGAGCGTCGCCCGGGCGGCGACTTGATTCGGCCACCTTGAAGTTTTTGCCGCTAACCTTTTTGACTGTTTCGATTACTTCTTTGACTGAGAAGCCCTTGCCATTGCCGAGGTTGTAAATAAGCTCTGTTTGCGTATCGAGTTTAACAAGTGCCAGCAGGTGCGCCCGGCATAAATCCTCGATATGAATGTAATCGCGGATGCAGGTTCCATCCGGCGTAGGGTAATCGGTTCCGAAGATTTTGACTGCCTCGGATTTGCCCATTGCGGCGGCAATGGTCAGCGGGATGAGGTGCGATTCGGGACGATGGTCTTCGCCGAGGGTGCAATTGTGTCCTGCGCCGCAGGCATTAAAGTATCGTAGCGATACGTAACGGAGTTTGCCTGCTTTGGCCTGGTGGTGACACATTCTTTCGACGGCCAGTTTTGTCTCGCCATACGGGTTGATGGGGTTTGTCGGCGAATTTTCAGTGATGGGCAGTTTATCAGGTATGCCGTAAACAGCCGCGCTGCTGCTAAAGATAAATTTTTCTACGCCGGCTGCCTCCATCGCGCTTAATAAAATCTGCGTGCAGGATACATTATTGTGATAGTATTTGAGGGGGTTGCTGACGGATTCGCCAGCCTCGATAAATGCGGCGAAGTGGAAAACGGCCTCGATTTTGTGTTTTTTAAGTGTTTTGACGAGGAGGCTGTAATCGGCCAAATCGCCTTTGACGAATTCGCATCCTGCGACGGCGGCTTTGTGGCCTTTGCTGAGATTGTCGTAGACGACGGGGTCGTGTTCTTCGGCGGCGAGCATCGCCGTCATATTACTGCCGATGTAACCTGCTCCGCCGCAGACCAATGTTCTCACAGCGATTTTCCTTCCGCTTGGGGATGGCTTACGCCATTTTGTATCTTGGCGATTTTATTTTCAATCCGCTTCAAAATCACTGTTGCCAGCTTAGTGTCGTTGCCCAAATCTACCCAGGCCATACCTCGTTTCTGCTTGGGGTTCAGTATTAACGTTTGTCTTGTTTGGCTGCTCTGCGAAAACATGTCATAAGCCCGTGAGTGGCTGCGGAGCTCTTGCTCGGGCAGGTGCAGTCTTTGTGTATTTACATTGCAGCGGATGCACAGTTGCGTATCCTGCTGGTTTATATTTAATTCTGCGATTCTTCGAATACTGTGCAGGTTTGCTTCAGCGGAGTTGAAAGACCCGACATTATCTTTGCGCCAGAATTCGAAGAATTGTGCCCCGGCTAACGGCCTGGTTTTTATAACGCCGAGATTGGCATCAGATTTGGCGATAGAAAAGTGCAATTTACCGAGGACGTCTTCGGCAATCTGCATTGCCTGCTGTTTGTCGATGCCGGCCGGGCAGATTTGCTCGACTGTTTCACCCCTGTATGGTTCGGCGCAGCCCACTAACAACGAAATGACCGCAAAAGCCGTGAGTAGTGATGATTTGAGTTTGTTCATTTTATTTACCGTTCATTTTTGGGTTTCTGTAACCGTGCTGATTATATATGCGTCGAGCTTTTAGCTCAAGAACCAATTGTTTTTTTCAAATTGGGCGAGTGCCAACCGTAATACTGTATTGGCTCGGTTTTACAACTAAAGGATAATTAGTTTTAAGGCCGATATTTATATTAGTCGTTAACATTTGGTTGCAGGGAGCAATGGCCTCAGTTCAGTTAAAGTCTGTTGGTGAAAAGTTACTCTCATTACCTTTAGGGAGGGAGGCAAAAGATTTTCTCGACTACCTGACTGTTGAGGCGGGTCTGGCCAGCAATACTATATTGGCTTATGGCCGCGACTTAGCAGGTTTCCTGGAGTATTGCAAATCCAGTAAAATCAGCCGGCTGAACCAAATAAAACCGGCTCTTATCCAAAACTATCTGCGAATCCTCACGAAGGACGAGCAAAAAAGTGAAAGCTCAATTAAACGCTGCCTTGTTGCTGTAAGGATGTTTCTTCGATTTGCCAGACTCACCGGCCTTGTCGAAGATGATTTTGTTGCAATCCTTGAGGGCCCGAAGCTATGGCAGAGGCTTCCGACTATTTGCAGCAAGAAACAGGTTATCGACATTATTAATGCGGTCAATCCGAAGGAGCCTTTTTACCTTCGAGACAGGGCGATGTTAGAATTACTCTACGCAACCGGGGTGCGTGCCAGCGAATTAGCGGGTCTGAAGACGCGCGATTTGAACCTTGACGTCGGCTATTTGCGCTGCATAGGCAAGGGTAATAGAGAACGGGTAATACCGGTCGGCAAAGCGGCCATTGCGGCGACAGTTGAGTACCTGACGGAATTGCGGCCCAAGTTAGTCAAGCCGTTCAGCGGAGATTTTTTACTGCTTTCCCGAACAGGCCGGCCTATGAGTCGTATTGAAATCTGGCGGTTAACCAAAAAATATGCTGTTCGTGCAGGTATGCCCAAGAATTTGACCGTTCATACATTAAGGCATTGCTTCGCAACGCACCTGTTGGCCGGCGGCGCTGACTTGCGAAGCGTGCAGGAAATGCTCGGGCACGTGGACATAGCCACTACCCAGATATATACACACGTTGACCAGGAAAGACTGCGGGAGATTCACAGAAAATTCCACCCAAGACCGTAAAAGGGATATTAAAAATCAAATATCAAAATGTAAAATTAAGGAGGTCATCACCCCTAAGGAGCGATTCCACAATTTTGATTTTTAATCTTTGATTTTTGCATTGTTAAGGATTTTGTTTTATGATAGCTAAGTTAAAAAGCCGGATTTTGCCTGGGGTTATCGCGATGGTTACAAAGAGGTTATATCTGGTAATATTGCTATTGGCGATAGGCTGCCAGCAGGGGGGCATCCGCCTTCGCCAAGGCTTCGGCGGACAAGTCGGTCAGGACAAACCAGCACAACCTCCCGATAAAATTAAAACAGTTGCCAAGGCCGAGCTTGGCAGGCAACTGAAAATTAACAAGGACGCCTTGCTCCAGGGTGCAAACGAACAGATACGCATCGATGCAGCAACAGTAATGCTGTTTAGCGAAGAGCCGCCGGCTCGAGAGATTCTGCTTGCAGCGCTGTCGCAGGCGGAAAATAGCGCTGCACGGGTAGCTGTCTGTAAGGCGTTGAGTCAGGCCAGGGGGACACAGGAGTCCATAAAGGCAAAAGCTGATTTTATTCAGCCGTTGTTTGAGATTTTGACCACGAAAGATTTTGGCGAGGCCAAACTGGCCGCTGAAGCAACGTTGCTTTTCAAGTATGAGCAGATATCCGAGCCGCTTGAAAAAATGGCATCGGATAGCTCACTGCCGGCCAAAGCCAGATTGAATGCAATATATACATTGAAACTTCAGCCGGATATGAGGGCGATATTTAAGCTGATTTCGCTGCTCGATGATTCTGAAATGCAAGTGGCCGTTGAGGCAGAGAATGCACTGCATTCGCTGGGCATACCTGTTGGCAAGGATGCTGAAACGCGCAAGCAAATTATAGATGAGCTCAAACGCAAAGGCAGAGACGAGTTCCTGCGGGATTGGCTGGTTCGGCAGGAAACGCAGATGCGCAAGCTGGAGACTGAATTGGACTTGTGGCGGGGGATGTATTTATCGGCATTGGATAAGATATATGAGGGGGTAAGTGATGATGCGGCCAAAGGCCGGTTTTTAGCCGAGCATTTGGGTGATTCCAAAGAGATAGTCCGATTGTGGGCGTTGGAAAAGGTTTCTCAATGGCGTGTAGGGACAAAATCAGAATTGCCTGCTGAACTCGGGCCCGTTTTAGTCAATTTGGTTTCGGACCAGAACAGAGATGTTCGGCTAAAAACCGCAGGGCTATTGTCTTTGATGGGGCAGTTGAATTCGTCCCAGCGTTTATTGCAGCAACTTGAAATTGAACAGGACGATGAGGTTAAAACGGAACTGTTTGTTGCGCTTGGCGGAGCGTGTTACTACGCCTTTTTGCCTGGTTCAGAGGTCAAAATTCCCGAGGAGACGAGAAAAAAGACCCTGGAATGGGCGACAAAGTTCCTTCTTGAGGAGAACCCGAAAAAGGCGCAAAAAGGTGCGGAAGTTATAAGAAAGCTCCTTGAGCAGGATGGGTTAACTTCGGGCGAGGTTGACGGGTATCTTGGTTTGCTTGCGGAAAGATATAACCAGCAAAAAGATAAAGCTGACGGTGCCTTGCGTGGAGAGCTGCTGGGCGCAATGGCAGGGCTGTGCGGCCCGCGCAGCGCCCACAAAGCCGAAGCTGCGAAAACCTTCGAGCGATTGTTCGAAGAAGCCCTCAGCGACAAAGTAGATTTGGCCCGAGAGGCCTCGGTGGAAGGGCTGATAAACATAGACAAGACAAAAGCGCTTGGCAAATTGAAGGGAAGTTTTGCCAATGACAGCAGTGCAAAAATAAGGCAGAGAGTGATAGAGCTTGCCGGCGAAGTGGGCAGCAGTGATGATTTGACCTGGCTGGCGGAAAAGCTTGGCTCAACCGAGAGCGAACCGGCCTGGCAGACAATGCTCACGATATTCAAAGCCGTTGGGGCAGACGTGCTGGATAAGTGGATGGGGCGATTTGGTTCGCAGGATATGGAGGCCAAGCTATCGGATGAGCAGAAGATATCTTTTCTTGAGTTAGCAGAGCGCAAGGCCATCGGCGAAAATAAGGCAGAAATGCTTAAAAATGCTCGGAGTAAGCTTGCGCAACTTTACAGCAAAAGCGGCAGGTTTGAACAGGCGGCGAAGTGTTTAGGGCTGCTGCGGGAAGCTGCCGGCAGTCCCGAGGAAAAAGAGACAATTTTGGCCCAGCTATTGGACGTGTATTTGAGATGGCCGAAAGTGGAAACCGCAACCCAATTAGTGCATAATTGTTTATTGGAAAAGGACTTAGGACCTGACAATGTTGTTGTGCTCTCGATAGATAGGTATTTCACGGAGCCAGCCGCCACGTCTGACCCTAACGTTGTGTTAGAGGCACTTAGCAAAATAAAGACGGTGGGAAACAGGCCGATGTGGGCCAAGCAGGTGCGGCAATGGACTAAGCGTTTTGGTCGGCCCGGAGATGTGAATAAGCCAAAAGATGGAGGTAATTAGGGGGGATTTCGTTTGCAGGTGGCGAAAATATATATAATGGTGCGGTGGTAAAGGCCATTTCGGGGTGATTTTTCACAAAAAAGCGGAAAATTTGAAGATTTTTGGTTTTTTTTGCTTTTTTTGTATTTTTTTGGTTTTTATGTTTGCACTTTTACGTTTATTTTCATAAATTACCTGTTTTGCACTAAATAAAGTTGACAGAAGTTATGAATTCCTGCGCTAATGGTTCAGATTTATTGAGGCAGGAGAGAAGGTTGAAGTGCATCTTTTGTTTTTTGACTCACCGTTCCGTCAAGGCTCTCGTCACGACGGCCTTGCCGAGACTGACAGAATGTCGAACGGTGAATTGGGTATTGCTGCTGTAGCTCAGCCGGTAGAGCGCGTCCTTGGTAAGGACGAGGTCATGGGTCCAAATCCCATCAGCAGCTAAATGAAAGCAGGCCAGGTTAAAAGAGCCTATTTCGCTATTTGTCCTTCGACTTCGCTCAGGATGGTGAGTGAAATCGAACCATTGGTGCGGGATAGAGTTGGTTTTGGCTTCGAGTTTATATAAGGTTTGAAATCTGTTTTCGAGGATGAGAATAAGGATATAAATACTAACCCTGCACATTGGAGGTTTATATTAAGATGGCTAAAGCAGTATTTGAGCGGACAAAACCGCATGTAAACGTTGGAACTATCGGTCATGTGGACCATGGAAAGACGACATTGACAGCAGCGATGACAAAGGTGATGGAATTCAAAGGGCTGTGCAAGTTCAAATCTTACGATGAAATCGCCAAGGCGTCGGAATCTCAGGGCCGACGTGACGAAACAAAGATTCTGACCATCTCCACGGCGCACGTTGAATATGTGACGGAGAATCGGCACTATGCACATATTGATTGCCCCGGACATGCCGACTACGTCAAAAATATGATAACCGGAGCGGCACAAATGGATGGTGCGATTCTTGTCGTCAGTGCAGCCGACGGTCCTATGCCTCAGACTCGTGAGCACATTCTTCTTGCCCGTCAGGTCAATGTGCCGACAATTGTGGTCTTCCTGAACAAGGTTGACCTTGTTGACGACCCTGAATTACTGGATTTGGTTGAATTGGAGACAAGAGAATTACTGAACAAATACGAGTTTCCGGGGGATGAAACGCCGATAATCCGTGGTTCTGCGATTAAGGCGATGAGAGCGGAGAGCCTTGACGACCCTGAGTGCAAACCGATTGTTGAGCTGCTCGATGCTATGGATAAGTATATCCCGATACCGGTTCGAGATGTCGATAAGCCATTTTTACTGCCGATAGAGGATGTTTTCAGTATAAAAGGTCGCGGAACGGTGGGCACCGGCCGTGTTGACAGGGGCAAGGTTCATGTCGGCGATGAGGTTGCAATCATCGGATTGTCCAAAGATATACGAAAGACGGTTGTAACCGGCGTGGAGATGTTTAATAAAACACTCACTGAAGGTCAAGCCGGTGATAACATCGGCGTGCTTTTGCGTGGCGTGGAAAAGAAGGACTTAGAGCGCGGGCAAGTTGTCGCGGCACCGGGGTCAATTACTCCCCATACGCATTTTGACGCCGAGGTGTATGTGCTAACCAAAGAAGAAGGCGGGCGTCATTCACCATTCTTTGCGGGCTATAAGCCGCAGTTTTATTTCAGGACAACCGATGTAACCGGCTGCGTCAAGGCGATAAAGAGCCGAGAAGGCAAGCCGGCCGAGATGTGCATGCCGGGCGATAATATAACGATGGAAGTGGAGATTATTTCGCCAATTGCTATGGAAGAAGGTCTTCGCTTCGCTATCCGTGAAGGAGGTCGGACGGTCGGCGCCGGAGTGGTGACCAAGGTCATTGAATAAACGTATCTTGAATAGTCGCTGGACTTCATAACCGTCAAGAGCTCCTCTGCTTTCTTGTGAAAGCAAAAGGGGGGCGTAGTGGGGATAGGTTTTATGGCTAAGAAGAGCAAAAGAGAGTATGTCTGGCTTGAGTGTAAGCAGTGCGGCCATAGAAACTACCGCACAAGTGTTAGTGTGGCAGAGGGAGCGCCGAAATTGGAGCTAAAAAAGTTTTGTAGAAATGAACGTGCGCATACCGTTCATAAGATACGGCGTAAGTAATAACCGACCTGTGGTGACAATAGGAGAAAAAGATAGGCCAGTAGCTCAATTGGCAGAGCGTCGGTCTCCAAAACCGAAGGTTGGGGGTTCGAGGCCTCCCTGGCCTGTTTGGTAGAACCGATTGAAGGTTATAAATTGAGGTTCGGAAGTCAAAAGGGATTGGGCAGATATGATATTTGATATTTATAAACCTAACCAGGGTAAATACACAAGGCTGGGCAGCGCTTTTGGCTTTGGGATAGTTGCGGTGTTGGGATGTCTGCTGCTATACAGGAAATTAGAAGGTGCTGATTTGGGATTATGGGTGGCAACAATGGTTCCGGTCGGCGTATCTGCCGGGTTTGCAATTTTGATTTTTTGGTTGTCAAGTAGACCTGTGGTTGCGGATTTTCTGATTGCCGCTGAAGGCGAAATGAAAAAGGTCAGCTGGTCAAGCAGAAAGGAAATAGCGGTTTCGACGTTAGTCGTTATTGTGCTTGTGGTTATTATGGCGATACTTCTTGGAGTTGCAGATTTAGGCTTTCAGCTTTTTTTCTTCGAGATTTTTGGCATTTAAGTTAGTGCGTAATTGGTAACTGGTAATTGGTAATTGGTAACTGGTTAATATGGTGGACGTTCGCCAATCACCATCTACCAATCACCGCTCTGTATATTCTGGCAGGTGTTGGTATGCAGTGGTATGTCTTACGAGTTGCGGCAAATAAAGAGATGCAGGTTAAAGAAGCTCTTTTGCAGAAAGTGCAGAGGGATGATTTACGTAATATAGTCGGCAGAATAGAGGTTCCCGTTGAGCAGGTTAAGCGTATCCGAGGCGGCAAGCAAACAATCCATCGGCGAAAACTTTATCCCGGTTATGTTTTTATGGAAATGGAGCCGACGGCAGATGGCCGAATTCCGGAAGGAGCGTGGTTTATAATTAAGGAAACTTCCGGCGTGGGAGATTTTATCGGCACGGAAGGGGTCCCGACGCCGATGCGCGATACAGACGTGGCCAAGATGCTTTTAGAGGCGGAAAAGCCGGAGGAAGCGCCGAGTATCAAGGTCGAGTTTAAAAAAGGTGACATGATTAAAATTCGGGAAGGCGCTTTTGAGAATTTTGAAGGCACGGTCGATTCGATTGATTCTGACAGAGGGATTGTGAAGGTGATTGTTCCGGTATTCGGCCGAAGCACGCCTTTAGATATAGAGTATTGGCAGATAGAGAAATTGTAATTGATTTGGTAGCCTAAGAGCTGAAAGATTAAGGGCAAAGAATGGCCAAAGAGGTGGCAGTAAAGATTAAGTTACAGGCGCCGGGCGGACAGGCGACGCCGGCTCCGCCGATAGGGCCCGCGCTGGGTCAGCACGGCGTTAATATCGGCCAATTCGTCTCACAGTTCAACGAGCGGACCAAAGAGCTTAACGGAACAATTGTGCCGGTTGTAATAACCCTCTATAAGGACAAAAGTTTCAGCTTCGAGGTCAAAAGTCCGCCGGCGGCGGTTTTGCTGAAACAGGCGGCGGAAATCGCAAAAGGAAGCGGCGTTCCAAACAAGGAAAAAGTCGGGAAAGTAACCCCTGAGCAGGTGCGTAAAATCGCTCAGGCCAAGATAAAAGATTTGAATGCGTACAATTTGGAGCAGGCCGTAAAAATTATTGAAGGCACCGCCCGAAGTATGGGTATCGAGGTGGTATCCAAAGAAACGACAAGTGAGGTACCGGATACGAAGAATGGATAATAGAGGCAAGAGATATAAAAAGGAATTAGAGCAGGTAAGCAAGGAGCCGATAAGCCTGGTCGAGGCGGTCGAAAAAGTAAAATCGTTTAAGTCGGTAAAGTTTGACCAGAGTATAGAATGTGTGCTGCATTTAGGCGTTGACCCAAAGCAGACCGACCAGTTGATTCGCGGCTCGCTATCTTTGCCTCACGGGATAGGTAAGCAGAAGAAAGTTATAGCTTTCTGTGAGGACAAGGACATCGAAGCGGCACGGGCGGCGGGCGCTATTGAGGCCGGCTGCGATGAGCTGATAAAAAAGGTTACCGACGGCTGGCAGGATTTCGATTTAGCTATTGCCTCACCGAAAGTGATGGGCAAGGTGGGCAAACTCGGTCGAGTTCTTGGGCCGCAGGGGAAAATGCCTTCGCCCAAAAACGGCACGGTAACCGCCGATGTGGCAACCGCAGTAGCTGAATTCGCTGCGGGAAAGATTGAATTTAAGAACGACGCCGGTGGAAACGTCCACGTAGTAGTCGGCAAGCAAAGTTTCGAGACCGAAAAATTGGTCGGTAATATCGAGGCATTTCTCTCGTATATAAGGAAAATTAAACCGGCGTCGATGAAAGGGACGTATATCAAAAAAATGTGCATATCTGCGACGATGAGTCCGGGCATAATGGTCAGCATTTAAGGCCCGCCTTCGCTTTTGCTACGGCGGGCAGGCAGGAGCACAAGGACGCTTAGGATGAGCACGTTGAGATTGAAGGTGAAAAGATGAGCAAATACGTAAAAGAGTTGCTGCAATCAGAAATAGAAAAGAAAATTGTCAGCGAAAATATCAAGGATTTTCTGGTTATCAGCACCAAAGGCCTCGGCGGTGTTGACGCAAACCTGATTCGCGGACAGTTGAAGAGCAAAGGCATCAGATTATCGGTTGTGAAGAATTCGCTGTTCAAAAGAGCGTTGTGTAATCGCCAGATGGAAGCGGCGGCAACTCTGATTAGCGGTACCTGCACTATTGCTTATGGCGGCGACAGCATAGTTGACGTTGCAAAAGAGGTAGTTGAGTACGGCAAGAAGATTCCAGTGATAAAGATTAAAAGTGCTTTTCTGGATGGTATGGCATTGGATGCCAAGGTAGCAGAAGGACTTTCAAAAATGCCAACGCGAACGGAATTGCAGGGCAGGATTGTCAGCTTAGTACAATCGCCTGCGACAAGATTGGCCGCCGCTTTCGGTGCTGCTGCAGGAGTTATCGCAGGTTGTATAAAGACGATTGCAGAAAGGGCTGAAAAGCAAGCGGCGTAAAGTGAGATATGAGATATGGTAGCTTGTGTGGCTGCCCCCTATTATGGGTTAAACGGAACAACGGAGTTTCGGCTACCACCAGGTACTAAACTAATAGGAGTTAACAAAAATGGCAGAAGAAGCGACAAAAGAAACGAAAGAAGAAACAAAGAAGTGGAACAGTGAGATTAAGAAGCTTGGTGACAAGATAATCGGCCTGACATTGATGCAGGCCAAAGAGCTTGGCGATTATCTCAAGGATGAATATGGAATTGAGCCGGCAGCCGGCGGCGCTGTTATGATGGCAGGGCCTGCTGCACAAGGACAGGCGGAACAAAAGGAAGAGAAAACCAGCTTTACGGTGGTTCTCAAGGCGGTCGGCGATAAGAAGATTCAGGTTATCAAAGAAGTAAGAGCGATTACCGGATTGGGGTTGAAGGAAGCCAAAGACCTTGTCGAAGGCGCTCCAAAGCCGGTCAAAGAAGGACTAAGTAAAGCCGATGCCGATTCCGCCAAAGCAAAGCTTGAAGCCGTAGGTGCAGTGGTTGAATTGGCGTAATAAGTGATGACAAGTTTAACAGATTGGCAAGGAGCTAAACTCCATACGCTGTTAATGGGAGAGTCAAATGGTTTCACAGGCCGTCCGTAATTTTGGCAGGGTCCGTGATGTTGTTGAGATTCCGGACCTGGTGGCGATACAGAAAAGAAGTTATGAGCGCTTTCTGCAGGCAGAGGTGGCGCCAACCAGAAGGAAGTGCATTGGGCTCGAAAGTTTATTTCGCGAGATATTCCCCGTCGTGAACTACGACAAGACGATGCATTTGGAATATCTTTACTACGAACTGGAAAAACCCCGTTATACGCCCAATGAGTGCCGGCAGTTACGGCTGACCTACGGGTATCCGTTGAAAATATGTTGCAGATTGCGCACTAAAGACGGCGAAGATTTGGCTGAGCAGTCGGTATACCTTGGCGAAATGCCGATTATGATAGGCGGCGGAGAGTTTATCTTCAGCGGCGCCGAGCGTGCCATAGTAAGCCAACTGCACCGAAGTCCTGGTGTTGATTTTCTTATCGAGAGCAAGGAAGGCGACAGGGTGCTGCACGGCGGCAGAATCATACCCGAGCGAGGCAGCTGGATAGAGATAAGCGTAACCCGCAAGGACGTTTTGGTTGTCAAGATAGACCAATCCAGTAAGATACCGGCGACCGTTTTTTTGCGGGCGATGGGCCCAGACTACGGCACCACGGCGCAAATTCTGCGTTTGTTTTATCCGACAAAGACCATCTCGTCGTCGCAACTTGCCCCGGGTATGTGGGCGGTAGAGCCGATAGCTGACGTGAAGACCGGCGAAATTATAGTCAAAGCCGGCGCGCAAATCGGCGATAGAGTTTCTTTAATACAACAGACCGGAGCAAAGAAAGTCGAGGTTATTGAGGAAGTGCATGATGCGCTCGTTTTGAACACCCTTGCGGAGGATGATTGCCAGAGCAATGAGCAGGCGTTGTTAAGGTTTTATATGAGATTAAGGCCCGGCAATCCGGCCAATGAAAAAAAGGCGAAAGCTTTCTTTGATGAGAAATTCTCCGATGTTAACCGCTATCGTTTGGGCAGAGTCGGCAGGTTCAGATTGAATCGGAAGTTCGGGCAGGCGGTGGACGAAAATGAGATGACGCTGAGGCCCGAAGATTTCTTCAATACAATGAAATACATAATAGCTCTGCGCAACAACGAAGGGGAGATTGACGACATCGACCATCTGGGTAACAGGCGGCTGCGAACAATCGATGAGCTTGCCGGCGATGAAATCAGGAAAGGGCTGTTAAGACTTCGCAAAACTATTC
>Ga0187886_1001892_pt1 | contig 17777 bp, 6 predicted proteins | sample June2016WEW_20_1_FD_133001 | JGI IMG/M metagenome (GOLD analysis project Ga0187886, IMG submission 133001) | Peatland microbial communities from SPRUCE experiment site at the Marcell Experimental Forest, Minnesota, USA - June2016WEW_20_150 | ecosystem: Environmental > Terrestrial > Soil >... | reverse complement strand
GGCAGTGTTTGTGACAATTGTGCAGCCAAAGGGCTTGAGCGATGGCAGGTTTTCAAGATATTGGCGATACAGTCGTGTACGCAGCATTTGCGCTCCTGCCCTGTGTCGGCGCGAGCCTGCTGGTTCTGCTCGCCCGTTATTCCCGGCGTGATCCGCACCGACGACAGGGACTGGTCCTCGCATGCGCGAACGTTCTTGTTTTGGTTTCCTTGCTCTCGGTGGTGCTGCTGGCTTTGGAGAGCTATTACCGTTTCTGGTGCGATACAACCGACTCTTTTGCGCTTACCAGGGTTAGCGGGCGATGGTTTACACGTCATTATCATATGAACCGATCGGGGTTCCGCGATAGTCTGGGTTTATACGCCCTTCAACGAACGCCCGGGAAACGTCGGATCACCTTCCTGGGGGATTCCTTTACGGTCGGCCATGGGATTCCCGATGTTGAAGACCGGTTTGCCAACCGTGTCAGAAAACGGGAAAAGGCTTGGGAGGTCCATGTTATGGCGTCCAATGGGTTTGATACTGACGATGAGCTGATGCTGGTTCAGACATTGGTAGAACAGAAATACCAATTCGACGAAGCTGTTCTTGTATATTGTTTGAATGATATCGCCGACATTGATCCTGAGTGGCAAGCCGTTTGGAGTAGGATCTCCGCAACCAAAGATCCGGGATTTCTTTTCACGCACAGTTTTTGTTTCAACACCTACTATTACCGTCTGAAGGGGCGATTTGACCCGGATGTCTCCAACTACTACCACTTTGTACGCAAGGCCTACGATGGGCCCTTGTGGGACGAACAGAAACAACGCTTGAAAACACTCCGTAATCTGATAAGAGCCGACGGAGGAAACTTTCTGGTTGTGACTTTTCCTTTCGTTCACGAGCTTGGTCCTCACTACCAATATGGTCCCGTCCATGAGAAATTGGGTGCATTCTGGCGGGAGATAGGAGTTCCGCATCTTGACTTGCTGAGCGTATACGAACCTCATCAGGGCAAGAGGCTCACCGTGAATTCTCACGATGCCCACCCAAGTGTGTATGCACACGCTTTGGCGGCTGATGCGATTGTGAAGTTTCTAGAAAAGAACATCAGGATAGATGGCCAACCCAAGGGGGGAATTCCAAAACAGACGCAAAGAAATAAGAGCCGTGGGACGATGGGCGCCAAACTTTCCGAATATCACACCGGCTACCGTGCCTTTTCCAGAGAAGTGCTGGAGCGGTTGCCGTTGGAGAACAACTCGGACGACTTCGTTTTTGACAATCAGATATTGGCTCAGATCCTTTGGTGCGGCTACACCGTGGCGGAAGTCAGTTGCCCGGCCATGTATTTTCCGGAAGCTTCTTCAATCAACCTGCCGCGCAGCATCAAGTACGGCCTCGGTTGTCTGGTCACCGCGATGACATTTCGCCTGGCGAAAATGAGGATTGTCTCCTCAGCGTTATTTCCTCGAGATGACTAACACCTTCCAGTGGCGGCGAAGCGTACTCATCTGCCTGTGTCTGGCGGTGGTCACCGCCGCTGTTTACTGGCCGGTCCGCCACTTTGAGTTTACAAACTATGACTATGATCTGGTCGAGCGCATCCGTGGCGCGTGGGCCGGGTGGTGTAGCAAGAGGATGGCGTGCTCGCGGTGGCAACCGCAGATGGCCGAGAACTCGTTGAGGATCTTGGTCTGAAGCTGCCGCCCACATGCTGATAGCGAGCGCAGATGGCGTGCAGATATTCGCGTTTGGAATTCATGCCCATAATCTTGGCCACACTCCCTCGGGGAGCTCATCTATGAGCCAACGCTCTTTTCCCCCTCCCCGGTTACTCATGATTTGAGTCAATTCGTGAAGGTCGCGGAAAGGATTGTGAACTGGATTTATTGGGGATGGCCTGCTAGGGTTTTTTTATGGTGGGATTGGGCGTAACGGTGAACGCACGGAGCACGCGAGACAAGCCGTGCCTTGCAGCGCCCCTGTGGGCAACCATCGTCGCGGCCAGCGTGATCGCTGTCGCGGCACTGGCCGCGTACCATAACAGCTTTTCTGTCCCGTTTCTCTTCGATGACCCTGGGTGGATTCAAGAGAATCCGCGCATTCGGCATGCGTCGCTGTTCAAGGTGCTGGGTGGCACGTCACGGCCGGTTGTGCAATTGTCGCTCGCGTTGAATTGTGCGGTCAGCGGTCTAGACGCGCGCGGTTATCACGCCTTTAATCTCATCGTTCACGTGCTCGCGGCTTGGACACTGTATGGGATCGTGCGCCGCACGCTGGCGGGGGAACGTCTGCGCTCCCGGTACGGTCAAACGGCAGCACGGCTGGCGTTTGCCGTGGCGTTGCTCTGGCTGTTGCACCCGCTGCAAACGCAGAGCGTGACGTACATCATCCAGCGCGCTGAGTCGATGATGGGGTTGTTCTATCTGCTGACGCTTTACTGCGTGATTCGCGGCGCGGAGGTGGCTAACGGGCGCCTGTGGTACGGGGCAGCGGTGATCGCCTGTGCATTGGGGATGGGGAGCAAGCCGGTGATGGCTACGGCGCTTGTGATTGTCTTACTGTACGACCGCGCGTTTCTGACAGGTTCGTTTCGCGAGGCTTTGCGGCGACGGGTGTGGCTCTACAGTGGCCTGGCCGCCACATGGTTGTTATTGCCGGTGTTGCTGGAGAACGGCAGTGCAGAATGGAAGACAAGCGCGGGTTTCGCCTATCAACCTATCCGGCCCATGGAATATGCTCTGACGCAGCCAGGCGTCATTGTTCACTATCTGCGGCTGTCGGTCTGGCCGCACCCACTTTGTTTCGACTACGCCTGGCCAATCGCGAGGACACCGGTAAGCGTCGTGCCGCCGGCCGCTCTGATTGTGATCCTGCTGTTCACAACGGTTTGGCTCTGGAAGAGGATGCCCCCGCTCGGGTTTCTGGGCATGTGGTTTTTTCTGATCCTCGCGCCGAGTTCAAGCGTGATCCCAATTGCTGACGTGGCGCTCGAACACCGCATGTACCTGCCGCTGGCGGCAGTGGTGGCGCTGGGGGTGATGGGGATTCATGCTTTGGTCGGGCAGTCCCGCCACGGCCGGATGGCCGTGTGCTTGGCGCTGGCGATGGGGCTTGGATTTCTTAGTTCGCGGCGCAACGAGGATTACCGCAGCGAACTGGCGATCTGGATGGACACGGTCGCGAAGCGTCCCGGCAATCGGCGAGCGCACAACAACTTGGGACTTGCTTTGGTCAATCAGGGCAGGTTTGCGGAGGCGATCGCGGAATATACGGTCGCGCTACGGATTGATCCCGACGACGCGGAGGTCCACAACAACTTGGGATTTGTGCTAGCGGGTTTGGGAAAGACTGCCGAGGCGATCGCCGAGTATCAAACGGCGTTGCGGATTCAACCCAACCTTGCACCAGCGCACAACAACTTGGGACTCGTGCTGGCGGGTCAGGGAAAGACTGCCGAGGCGATTGCTGAGTATCAGGCGGCGCTGCGGATCAAACCCGACCTCGCGCCGACGCACAACAACTTGGGGATTACTCTGGCTCACCAGGGGAAACTTGAAGAGGCGGTCGCGGAGTATCGGGCGGCGTTGCAGATCAAGCCCGATTACGTCGAGGCTCACTGCAACTTGGCCAGTATTTTAGCCGCTCAAGGCAAGCTCACAGAGGCGGTCGCTGAGTACCAAGCAGCGTTGCGGATCGATCCCCACAACGCGGAGGCCCGCCACAACTTGGGAAATATTTTGGTTGATCAGGGGAAACTCGAAGAGGCGGTCGTTGAGTATCGGGCGGCGCTACGGATCAAACCCGACGACGCGGCGACGCACAACAACCTGGGGCTTGCTTTGGCGCGTCGGGGCGAGGTCGAAGAGGCGATCGCCGAGTATCGAACCGCGTTGCAGATCAAGCCGGACTACGCGGAGGCTCACTACAACTTGGGGCTGGCGTTAGCAGAACAGGGGAAGACTGCGGAGGCCACGACCGAGTATCGGGAGACGTTGCGGCTAAGACCTGATTGGCCGCCCGCTTTGGGTGGGTTGGCTTGGATCCTGGCGACCAGCAGTAACGAGAGCGTTCGCAACGGTGGGGAAGCTGTCCAATTGGCAGAGCGGCTGTGTGCGTTCACCGGCTACCAACAAGCGGACGCCATGATGGTGTTGGCGGCCGCTTATGCCGAAGGAGGCCGATTCGGCGATGCGGTGCAGGTGGCTCAAAAGGCGCTAGAGTTGGCGAGGACCAACGGGCAACAAGAACTGGCGGCGCAGGCTCAATGGCAACTGAAGTTGTATCAAGACGGACATCCATTCCGTGAAAGGTCGGCGGCTCCGCCGCCGCCATGATCGGGGTTCGCAACAACCCTGAGGCGGCTCTGTCCGAAGGGCGAGCAAGACCATCCTTTTTCCCATTAGGTTGAGGCGCTGGTCACGGGTGCGATTAAAAATGACGGTCATTCAGCGCAGAGTGCCCCTCACCTTAATCCTCTCCCCCAAACGACGGGGGAGGAGGAGAATCCCCTCTCCCTTGTCGTGTAAGGGAGAGGGTCAGGGTGAGGGTTGGTGGTTCGGTTGCCCGCCACTTTTAATCACACCCACGGACGGCTTGCTGTTTGACGGTGGGGCTGGTTTAATCAGGGTCGCGGATCGTGGATGTTCCGTTTGGCGTGCGTCGTGGTGCGATGCGAACTGACCGGGAGTCATGGAAGAGTTACGTCGGGTTGATACCGATTTTGGCGATGCGATGAGAAGATCCAGGCAATCCTTGAGCCTGGGTGTTGTTCTGATCGTGTTGCTGACGGTGGTGGCATACCTCCCGGCAATGCGGGGCGGTTTCATCTGGGACGATGACGCTTACGTCACGGGAAACCAGACGCTGCGGAGCGCGCAGGGGCTGCACCAGATTTGGCTGAATCCCAAGAGGATGGCTCAATATTACCCACTGACGTTTACGGTTTTCTGGGTCGAGTATCAACTCTGGGGATTGAACCCGTTCGGTTTCCATCTCGTCAATGTCTTGCTTCAAGCCGTCAACGCGATTTTGTTGTGGCGGCTTTTGTCGGGGCTACGCGTGCCGGGCGCGTGGTGGGCAGCGGCCATCTTTGCGCTGCATCCGGTGACGGTGGAGTCGGTAGCGTGGATCACCGAGCGCAAAAATGTCCTGTCGTGCCTGTTCTATTTGCTGGCGCTGCTGGCGTATCTTCGGTTTCGACGGTTGACGGGTGAGGGAGCGGCCCGCGCGTGGCACTGGCGGTTTTATCCGCTGGTGCTCGTGCTGTTTCTGTGCGCCTTATTGAGCAAGACAGTGACCTGTTCGTTACCGGCGGTGCTCGTGCTGTTGGTGTGGTGGAAGACGGGCCGGGTTGAAAAGCGGGATGCTCTGGCGTTGCTGCCACTGTTTGTCCTGGGAGCCGCACTGGGGTTGATGACAGCCTGGACGGAGAAACATCGTGTGGGCGCCAGCGGAGCAGAATGGGCGTTGTCGTTTGTCGAGCGTTGTCTGCTGGCAGGGCGGGTGTTGTGGTTTTATGCGGGCAAGCTGTTTTGGCCACGCGAACTTACATTCATTTACCCGCGCTGGGAGATCGATGCGGGTGCGGGCTGGCAGTATTTATTCCCCTTGGCTGCCCTGGTTGTCCTCATCGCGTTGTGGTTGCTGCGGTCGCGGATCGGAAAGGGGCCGCTGGTGGCCGTGCTGTGCTTTGCGGGGACTCTGGTGCCCGCACTGGGGTTTTTTGATGTCTATCCGTTCCGCTTCTCTTTCGTTGCGGACCATTTTCAGTACCTTGCCTGCATCGGGTTGATCACCCTGGCGGTCGGGGCGGGCACCGCGATTTCCCAACGAGCCGGTCGATGGGGGCGCGATCTCGGAGCGCTCGCCGCTGCAGCCGTGCTGCTGCTGCTGGGGGTGTCCACATGGAGGCAAGCACACATTTATAAGGACCTTGAAACGCTCTGGCGCGACACCTTGAAAAAGAATCCGAGCGCTTGGATCGCACATAACAATCTGGGGGTCATGTTACAGAAGGCCAATGTGTCGGAGGCAAAGGAGCACTACGAGCAGGCGCTGCGGCTCAAGCCGGACTACGCCGAGGGCCATAACAATCTCGGGAACGCTCTTCTGGACTTGGGTAAAGTGACGGAAGCGCTGGGGTGCTTCGAGCAAGCGCTGCGTCTCCAGCCCGATTATATCGACGCGTACAACAACCTGGGGAATGCCCTGCTCCGATTGGGCAGGGTGACGGAAGCGCTGGGGTGCTTCGAGCAAGCGCTGCGCCTCAATCCCGATCACGCCGAGACGCACAACAACTTGGGCAACGCCCTGCTCCGATTGGGCAAGATCACGGAAGCGCTGGAGCACTACGAACAGGCGTTGCGGCTCAAGCCCGATTTCGCCGAGGCGCACAACAACCTGGGAGCCGTCTTGTGGCAAGTGGGCAGGGGGGACGAGGCGATCGGACACTTCGAGCAAGCCTTGCGGATCAAACCAGATTACGTTGAGGCACACAACAACCTGGGAACTCCCCTGATGCGACTGGGCAAGGTGACGGAAGCGCTGGGACACTACGAGCAGGCACTACGGATCAGGCCCGATCACCCCGAGGCACACAACAACCTGGGAAGTGCCCTCATGCAACTGGGCAGGGGGGACGAGGCGATCGGGCATTATGAGCAAGCGTTGCGGAGCAACCCGGAGTACGCCGAGGCGCACAACAATCTGGGAGCCGTCTTGTGGCAAGTGGGCAGGGTGCAAGAGGCGATCGGACACTACGAGCAAGCCTTGCGGATCAAACCCGATTACGCGGAGGCACACAACAACTTCGGGGGCGCCTTAGCGCAACTGGGACGGGTCCAGGAGGCGATCGGGCATTATGAACAAGCGTTGCGGAGCAAGCCGGATTACGCCGAGGCGCACTACAATCTGGGAGTCGCCTTGGAGCAAGCCGGCAAGATCGAGGATGCCACTGAACATTATCAGCAAGCGTTGCAGATCAAACCCGATTTCGCCGAGGCACACAACAACTTCGGGGGCGCCTTGATACGACTGGGCAGACTGCAGGAGGCGATTGGGCATTGGGAGCAAGCGCTGCGGCTCAAGCCCGATTACGCCGAGGCGCACTACAATTTGGGAGTCGCCTTGGAGCAAGCGGGCAGGCCCGAGGATGCCATCGGACATTATGAGCAGGCACTGCGGATCGAGCCCGATTTCGCCGAGGCGCAGAACAATCTGGCGCGGTTACGGGCCGTTCAGTGAATGGCTATCCATTCGAGGATTCATGCCGAACCACGTGATGATTCAGCGCCGGAAACCTGAAGATCAAATAAGACGATGAACGACGCGTGGAGATCATTCGCCGCTGGCGCTGTTCTGATCGTGTTGCTGACGGTGGTGGCGTATGTTCCGGCGATGCGGGGCGGGTTCATCTGGGACGATGACGCTTACGTCACGGGAAACCAGACGCTGCGGAGCGCGCAGGGGCTGCACCAGATTTGGCTGAATCCCAAGAAGACGGTTCAATATTACCCACTGACGTTTACGGTTTTCTGGATCGAGTATCAACTTTGGGGATTGAACCCGTTCGGCTTCCATCTCGTCAATGTCTTGCTTCAAGCCGCCAATGCGATTTTGTTGTGGCGGCTTTTGTCGGGGCTACGCGCGCCGGGCGCGTGGTGGGCAGCGGCCATCTTTGCGCTACATCCGGTCCATGTGATGTCCGTAGCGTGGATCACTGAACTCAAGAATGTGTTGTCAGGCTTCTTTTATCTGGCTGCGCTTCTGGCATACGTCCGGTTCTGCGGCTTGGACGGTCACGGCGGGATGCAGCAACCGCGTCTAAAACGGTTCTACGGACTGGCACTGGCGTTGTATGCTTGCGCGCTGCTGAGCAAGACATCTACAAGCATTTTCCCCGTAGCGATTTTGCTGATACTGTGGTGGAAACAAGGATACGTCCGGTGGAAGGAACTAGCAGCGGCACTGCCTTTTGTCGTCATGGGAATTCTGCTCGGTACCTTCACCCTTTGGCTCGAGAAATACGAGAAAGGGGCATCGAGCGATCAATTCATGTTGCCGTTTCTCCCCCGCGTCCTGTTGGCTGGCCGTTCCTTTTGGTTTTGCCTGGGCAGGCTACTGTGGCCGGCGGAGCTGACGTTTATTTATCCGCGTTGGCACATCGATCCGACGGTCATGTGGTCGTATCTGTACCCGTTGGGCGCGACGGCGCTGTTGGCGGCTTTATGGTGGGCGCGACGGCGGCTCGGGCGGGCTCCGCTGGCGGGTATGATCTATTTCGCGTTGGCGTTTCCCATGTTGGTGATAATCCAGATGCTTTTCATGATGCAATACTCATTTGTTTCTGATCACTGGCAATACTTGGGCAGCATGGGTGTTATTCCGCTTGGTGTGGGTGCAACAGTTACGGTACTCAACCGGTCGAAGCCCGGTCTCAGGAAGCTCGGATTCGGGATCGGCACAATTGTTCTTGCGGGGCTTGGACTCCTGACTTCGCGGCAGGGACACATCTACCGGGATACCGAAACACTCTGGCGCGACACGCTGGCAAAGAATCCAAACGCTTGGATGGCGCACAACAACCTGGGACTCGTGCTGGCGAGTCAGGGTAAGACTGCCGAGGCGATTGCCGAGTACAGAGCGTCGTTAGAGATCAACCCCGACAATGTGGAGGCCTACAACGACTTGGGAGTTGCGCTGGCCGGTCAGGGCAAGCTTGCGGAGGCGATGGCGGAGTATCGGGCAGCATTGCGGATCAATCCCGACGACACGGCGGCGCACAACAACCTGGGAAACATCCTGGCTCGGCAAGGCCGGCTCGACCAGGCGGTCGCTGAGTATCAAGCGGCGTTGCGGATCAAACCTGAGTTCGTGCAGGCCCGCCACAACTTGGGGCGGGCGTTAGCCGATTTGGGGAAGCTTCCGGAGGCGATGGCGGAGTATCGGGCGGCGCTGCGGATCAATCCCGACGACACGGCGGCGCACAACAACCTGGGAAATATTCTGGCCCGGCAAGGCCGGCTCGACAAGGCGGCGGTCGACTATCAAGCCGTGCTGCGGATCCGGCCCGACAATGTCGAGGCGCATTACAACCTGGGCAATGTCCTGGCCAGTCAGGGCAGGGTTGCGGAGGCCATGGCCCAGTATCGGGAGACGTTGCGGCTGAGACCTGATTGGCCGCCCGCTCTCAGCAAGCTGGCTTGGATTCTTGCCACTGATGGGAACACGAGCGTTCGCAGCGCTGGCGAGGCGGTGCAGTTGGCGGAGCGGCTTTGTGCGGTCACGGGTTCCCAGCAGGCGGATGCCCTGGACGTGTTGGCCGCCGCCTACGCCGAAGCGGGTCGATTCAGCGACGCCATCCGGGTTGCCCAACAAGCAGTCGAGTTGGCAAGGGCTGCCGGGCAGCAAGAACTGGCCCGGCAGCTTCAAGAACGGCTCCAGTTGTATCAGGCTGGCCGCCCGTTCCGTGAAAAGTCGCCGCCGCCATCATGATCGAGGTCCACCAACAACCCCCGAACTTCGCCGCGCGCCAGAGCGCGGCTTCGACGCGGCGGCGGCTATCCCGTCCAAAGGAGGGGAATCGGACGGTATCGGTACGCCCTCCCACGGAGGGTGGCCGCAGCCGCTGTCGTGTGCGGACGCGGACGGGGTGGGTCCGTCGCGGATACGTGAGCGGGTTTATGAAACGGGGCACTAACCCGGATTATTCACGATGCGCTTGAAAGCTCGACAGTCTGTCACAGCTCGAACCCTCACCCAGGCCCTCTCCCTTGGAAAGGGAGAGGGGAAATCTCCTCGCCCCGCGTGCGGGGAGAGGAAACAGCTTTTCAAATCGTCCTCACCATTCAGTGAGTCGGTCACGGCTCTCCAAACGCTTCCCTTCTCCTCGTCCGACGGGGAGAAGGCTTGCCACGTGGTCAGGTTGATGGGGTTGCGTTTGCATCGTTCCGGCTGATGCCACACCTGCAACAGGCGCACGCATCGGAAGCGGTGGCCGATACAAACCAAAAACCCCTTCACATCCATGAAGGGGTTTTTGGCGATACTTCTGTTTTAAGCGATTACTTCCGAGTTCGCCGCCTCATGAGGTATGCTCCGACCAGACCCAAGCCCGCCAGCATCAAACTGCTAGGCTCGGGGATCACGCCGAACGTGGTGATCACCGCGATTTGACTACCGATCCCCATGTAGTCGTAGTCGATGGAAAACCCATCGGGCAGATTGTTGCTCGTCCCGAACGTACCGACCAGCGCGCCGTAGGTGGCAAACACATACGCGTTGTTGCCGGGGTCGCTAAGCCAGGTGAAGGTCACCGAGCTGCCCGGGTCTGAGAGGTCGAGCGTGCCGCCGTCGGTGCCCAAGTTGAGCAGATCGGCCGTAACCGTCGCCCCGTCCACTTCCACACCCAAGTCGCCTTTGAGCGTAGCATCGCCGGTAACCCTGAGCGAGCCGACCGAAGTACCGGGCGCGACCCTCGAACCACTGAGTGTGATCATGCTGCCCACGACCTTGCCATTGCCCATCAGGGTCTGCCCGCTTTGCAGCGAGAAAACCGCAGCTCCGCCCTGCATGTCGCTCACGTTCAGCGCCGCGCCGGCGGCGATAATGATGTTTGTGGTGCTTTGAATCAAACCGTTGCCGCGGAGCTTCAAGGTGCCCTCATCAATCCTCGTTGTACCGACGTAGGTATTGTTGGTCCACAGTGTCAGGGTCCCGCCTCCGGACTTGATGAATCCGTCGCCACTGAGCACACCGTACAGATCAATGCTCATAACAGCCCCACTGCGGTCGGCCGCTTTAATGGTGGGCGTGCCCGTGCCAACCAAGGTAATATTTACAGGCTGGGCTTGGTAGTCGTGCCAATTTGCTGTTGCCCCCAGCACGGCGCTGTCGCGGAGAGTTACCGTGTTAGTCGTGTAAAGAGCCGCGCTCGCTGCCATACCGCCGGCGCCCACATACACCTGTGCGTTATTCGTGATCGACAACGACGCCTGTACGCCTATATTAGCGCCCGGATTCAGCGAGATCCCATACACATCAAGAAGGCCGCCCCCTATGGTGGCCTGAGCGATGTTGTTAGAGGAAATGCCGAGCGCCATAGTTCCAACTGTGACGATGCTCGTGCCCGCGGTCTGTATATATCGGGCAATAGGCTTGACGGCTGCGGTGGTGCTTATGCCTGCGGTCCATCCCATGGCATAGGCATTGCCGGAGCCGGTATTGGTAACGGTCCCGCCGGTCATGTACATGGAGCTCGACCCGTACCCTCCCAGTTGTAGCCCCTGCGTGACCGTCATACTCCCACCGCGAACAATAAGACCAGCCGTGTCCCAGTTTGTGCCGGCAAGGTCGTTGTTCGCCCACGCACCGTTATAGTATCCAAAGAGCACCGTGCCATTAATGATCTCCACCTTGCCGCCTGGGCCGTAACGGCCCATCCGGGGATTATCAATCGCAACGTAACCGTTACTGACAATCAGTGCGGTCCCACTGTTGTTGTTTAGACCGCCACCGGGACCGATTTCTTGAATCGCACCGGAGCGGCTACGGGCGGTGAACGTTCCGCCATTGACCACAACCACCCCGCCGGGGCAGCTTCTTGTGCCAATCTGCAGGGCGGTGGACGAGGAGTTATTATTCGTCGTCAACACGTCGAGCCAGCCACCTGAATTGATATTTACCGTAGCGCCAGCCCTAACCGTAAACGCCTGCTGGTTACTCAGGGAGCTGGGACCCGGTATTGCTGTATCAATCCTGAGTGTATTGTTGATGTTCACTATGAGGTTGGTTGAAGAGAGAGCACTGACAGTACCGGTTTTAGCGCCGATCGTAAGTTGTCCGATGCTGGCTGCCAGCATCGCATTGCTGTACTGGACCGTCCAAGCAGCCGCATCGATGGTGTTGGTAATGAAGACAACCGATTGGGCGGGAGGCTCGATCCCCGTATCCCACAAATTCGCCTGGTCCCAACCGCCGCTTACGCCCTGCGCCCAGTAGGACGTTACCTGCGCCTGCGACACGCCGGGTAACAACAACAAACCTAGCGCCAACAGAACGACTGTTCCAAAAATCACCGGAAACGATTGCCGACGGCTTCCCTCACCATATACCTTAGTCTTCATTTTTCCCTCTCCCTTTGTACTACAGTTTCTCTCGCCTGTTTGCTTCTCAGTTCCTACCACCTCGTCTACCACATTCCCAAAACCCTACTGCTCCTCTCGCTTAACGGAGCACAGCCGCGCGGGCTTTCACCTAGTTGTGGATGCAGGCAATTTTGTTACTTGCTTGCTTCTCGCCCACGCGGCTATACTCTCTACCATAAGTCTTTCTCACTGTCAACCACTTTTTTCGCTTTTTTTCGCTTTTTTATCCTCTACGGCCCCAGCCGGATACGATAGTACCGCGACGGCGCGTTGGTCGCCCCCGCCCAATTGGTGTAAACGGCGGTCGTATCACCGCTGCCCGGGATGGGACCGACGGAGCTGAGGTCAGAGAAGTTGTTCGTGTAATTGCCGCTGGCAGGCGGCGCGTTGGTCTGTACCACGTAACTCTTGCCCCCGACAGCATTCCACGTGATCACGATGTTGGTAACAGCCTGGCGCACCACGGAGGTGATCCGCAGGCCCGACAAACTATTGGTCGGATTCGTACCGGCCAGGAACTCGTTGGTATTGCTAATTCCATCGCCGTCGGGATCAGCACCGGGCGCCCCCCGCTGGTCAGTGAGGTTCCCCCAGTAATTCGATCTCCACCAGTCGTACGCAGACAGCACGGTGACCGTGACGTAACTCGTGCAGGCACTTTCGCAACCCCACTCGATATTCGTCACGAGGAAGGTGCCTGGTGCAAAGTACGTGTATGAGAAGTTAGTCGGTGGCAAGAGGTTGTTGGTCCAACCGCCATCACCGAAGTCCGTGTAATTACTGCTGACCGTACCGGTCGTGAGGTCGGTGAAGGTCACCGACGAGCCCACCGGGATAAGCGTCGGAGTGGCGGTGAATACATTCGTTGGCGGCGAGCACGGCAACCCCCCGGGGCTCACATTCAGTCTCACCAGATGGTTAGCACTGATATCGACCGCATAGGTCAGGCCCGCGTCCGGCACCGTGCCGATCGTCAGGATCGTGGGACTGCCGTTGGTGGTCAGCGTGCCAGCGTATTTGAACAGAGTGTACATACCGTTGGCGAACCCGCCCGAGTTGCGGATGTTCAGCGTGCCGCCCACCGTCAGGTTCCCCTTCACGTCCGCCAGATCACCGGTGGGATTGCCACCCGTGATGCCCAAGTCGTAGATGAGCGTATTGGTGCTGGCCACCGTGAGGTTGTTGCTGAAGGTCAGAGTCCCGACCCCGCTCACCAGGGCGGGAACCGTGTTCGTCAACGTGTTCGTCCCGCACCCCCCGTAGTAGTAGTTCGTCCTCGTAGCCGTGTCGCCCGGCGCCAAGCTGCCCCGGTTGGTGAGCGTCACGTTGCCAATCACGCTCCCAAAGCCTGCCAGCGTCTGGTTGGTGTCGTTGCCGATCTTGTAGGGGCTGCTGGTGACACCGGTCACATCGAAGTAGGCGTTGCTGGTCGAGTTAACGCCGACAACGATGAACATGCTGTTGGTAATCGAACCGAGACCCTGGAGTTTCAGTGTCCCCTGGTTGATCGTGGTGGCGCCGTTGTAGGTATTGTTGGTCTCCAACTCCAACGTGCCAACGCCCGTCTTGGTCAGCGCGCCAACCTCGAACCCCGTGTTGTTTGTGGTGGAGGCGTTCATGATGCACCCGAAGATTTTCGTCACCAAGGGATTGGCGGCGCTGACGTCAATCGTGCGCGTGGTAACACCATTCGTCGCAGAGCCGAGGTCAATGTGGTTGAGCCACGTGAGGTTCGTGTTGGCAGTGCTTTCGTTGAGGACCAGCGTGCTCATCTCGAAGGAACCGCTGCCACATCGCTGCGTGCTCACGTTGCTCGAACTATTCGTATCAGTCGCCAGAGCATCAGTGCCAAGCCAGACAATGAGGGGCTGGTCGTACGCGCTCAACCCGCTCCTGGTCCCGTGGAATGACACCCCGCCTGTACGTTGGGTGTTGGTCACCCGGTTGGTCAGGTAGCCGCCGCTTGTCACCTCCCAAACGCCGCCGTCAAGATAAACGGTGCTGTTCGAGTCATTGCCGCTGGCGTTAATTACGAAGAAGTTGATGCCGACACCTTGGGCTGCTCGCACCACGCCGCCATTGATGTACGTGTCAAGCACGGTCCCCGAGACGACGGGGATGTTGTTCGAGGCTGTGAGGATCAGCAAACCGCCACCGGCCTTGGTCAAAGCGACCCGGCTTATGAGCAGCGGTGCGGTAGAGAAGTAGAGTTGGATTGTATTCGTGATGGTCAAGGTCGATCCCGCGTCAACGTTGAAGGTGCCGTTGCCCCGCAACTGCACGAGCCGGTTGTTCAGCGTGATGTCGTTGGTCGTCCTCAAGGTGGCGTTGGACAGCAACAACCCGCCGAGGTAAAGGAAAGCGGGGTCACTACCACCAAGGCCAGGCGCCCCCAAGGCGGCGTCGTTCGTGATGTACAGCGTCGCCGGGCTCATGATGGTTGTCTGGCCGAAACCCTCGGCGGTGGCGGCGGTCCCCCCGTTGTGAGCGTTGGTCGTTGTCAGAAAGACCGTGCCACCGAACCCGCCACTGAACCCGCCGATGACCAGCGAGGACGCACCATTCGAATCCAAGATGGAATTGGTGTAGGTCAGGGTGGCCCCCGTCAGAGCACCGAGCCTGTAGAAGTTGCCGCCAGGATTGTTGTACGGCGTGTAGGTGCCGCCGTAGGTCACGTCTTCAGCCGCAACCAAGGACATCCTCCACAGGTCCGCGCCCGGCGGTGGACTGAAGCTGATGTTCTCATTCGCGTTCGTGGCGAAGAGTGCCACGCCTCCGCCGCTGCTCTGATTATTAGCTATCAGACCCGCCATACTGGCCTGGACGCCAGGGAATAGGAACCCGACGGCGCCACCGGCATTGACCGTCAGGCTGTTCCCGGCGGCGGCATTGGGGTTGCCGTACGCCACCGCGCCATTGCTGATCACCGTGCCGCCGTTGAAGGTGCTATTGGTGCCCAGCACCAGCGTGCCGGCGCCGTACTTGACCAGAGGACCTGTGCCGCTGATCTGATTGGTCACCGTCAGCCTGGACAACTGATCGACGGCGATGCCGCTGCTGGCCCCGAGCGCGATCGGCCGGTTGTTCAGCGTGAAGCTGTTGGTCGCCTGCAAAGCGCCGCTGTTGAGCGTCAAGGTGGCGGGATTTCCCAACAAGTTGGTGGGAGCTCCCAAGTTGGAGTCCGATGCGATGTACAAGGTGGACCAAGCGGTGTTCGTGCCCCAAACAGTCGTGCCGCCGGTGTAGCGGTTGGTCACGATCACGAAATCGTTGGTCGTGAACACGGGGTAGTACACGTTCGTGCCACAGTTGTTCCAGCTGTTGGAACTGGTGACGTCGACCCGAGGGGCGAAAAGCGCCACCGTACCGCCACCGAACGCGCCGATATTCAGGGTGGTCGGTGCCCACCCGGCAACATCGTTGATCACATTGGTGTAGCGGAAGGTGGTGCCCGCGTTTGCACCGAGTCTGAAGACATTGGTAAGCGGCGTGAAGGTGCCGCCGTAGGTCAGATTCTGAGCCGCAACGAACCACGCGTTCGTGATGCCCGCTCCTGCGAAGTCAACGTTCTCCATCGCGCTGTTGGAGGAGATCGCTATGCCGCCGGCGGTGCCCCTAGACAAATTGGTCAAAACGCTTATGATGTTCGTGAAAAACAGCCCGACGGAGGCGCCGTCGGAGACGGACACCGTGCCCCCCGGGTAAGCATCGGCGGAACCGAATCCCAATACGCCAGCGTAGATGTACGTGCCGCCGGTGTAGGTGTTGGTACCCGCGATCGTCTGCACGCCGGGGCCTTCCTTAATAATTTTGCCACCACTGCCGGTGAGATTCCCACTGTAAATGGTGTCGAGCAAGGGGCCCGAGTTGATCCTGAGGGTAATCCCGGCGCCATTCACAGCGTCAGTCAAGCTGAGGTCACCGGGCCCTGCCAGTGCGCCGATGGCGAATACTTCGTTGGGCGCGCCGTTGCTGAACACCAAGCCGTTATCAGGAACCACGGTCCACACATTCCGACTGGCCCCCCCCCCGGCGGCGGCGCTGCTGCCGAAACCGTAGTTGGTGGAGAGCGCGGTGGGAGTGACAACCACCTGGCCGTTGCTGATGGTCATGCCGCCAGAGAACGCGATATTGGTCGTCAACGTGTTCCCCGTCAACGTCCACACGCCGTTGCCGACTTTGAGTATGCCCATCTGGTCCAGATCACCAGTAGTCTCATACCCGTTGAGAAGCCATCCCGCGAACGTGGTGTTGGTATTTACGTCTCCGATCCTGAACATGTCCAGACGTGTGTTTCCCCCATCGACACATCTGGCCTGTAGCACCGTGTCGGTGCTGGGACTGGCCATCGCTCCGAAGTAAAGAAACGCGGGGGCAGTGCCTCTTTGGTACAGCCGGACGTTGCCAGTCCCGAGATCGAACACAGCATTGCTGGCGCCGCCGGCGCCATAGAATCGGATCGTGCCGTTGGTACTAACGACAGCAAACGTCCCACTAAACTGGGACATATCGCCTCTGAAAGTGAGCGTGCGGTTGTTGCCGAGGTCGACGTAGAACGGGGCGCCGCCTGTGATCACGCCGGTCCAGCCGTGGCTACCGCCGAGCACGGTTAGGTAGCTCGGCCCAATGATAGCCAACGGGTATGCGGGACCACCATCACTAGCACCGGTGTTCAAATTCAGCGATCCGCCGTTCAGATAGATGGTTCCGCCGCCGCCCGCAGCAATGTCAGTGTTAATCTGCAAGGTTGCATTGGCGACCACTGTGCTGCCGCCCGCTGCGCTGCCGTAGGTGTTGTTGGCCGCCAGGACGACGGTGCCCCCCGGCGTCCCATTGCCTGAAACGAACAGACTGGAGCTGTTGCCGACCAAGGCATTGACGTTAGTGACCGTTAGCGTGCCGCCGCCGCCGCCCAAACGGTAGTTGATGTCGTTGCCCCCCACCCCGCCGGGTGCACGGGGACTGATCGAGCCGCCATTGATGACGCTGCCGACGGCACCCAAGCTCATAGGAGCCAAGATTGCCGTGTCGAAGTTTAGGGCGTTTGTGCTGTCAACCGCCAGAGCGACCACGCCCGAGGAGTTGGCGGTAACCTGGTCGAGGAACCACTGGTCGATCGGGTAGCCGGCTGCAGTCGCGGCGCCATAGGTCGTCTTAACGGTTCTGCCGCCCATCGCGTTGACATTGTTAAACTGCAATACACCCCCGGAGTTCGTCGTAATACTGCCGAAGGTGTTGTCGCCGTTCAGAATCTGCGTGTTGCTGCCGATCTTTATGAGACGCAGACCGGCAACGTTGAGCTTGCCGCTGTAGATGCCACTCAGGTTGTTGCCGCTGCCCAGCTTGAGGTGTGTGACCGTTTGGGCGTTTGTATTATACAACCAGAGAAAGTTGGTTCCGCCCAAACCACCCAAAACCCACACCCTGTCAAGAGTGGCATTGGACAGTCCGTTGTCCACATTGATCGTGACGAGGGCATTGCTCAAACCAATCCCGCTGTTCAAGATCACTCTGCCCGCATTGATCGTCACCCCGCCGACCGTGTTGATGGCCTTGAGAGACAGATCGCCGGTGCCGCTCTTGGTGAGCACGCCGGGGCCGCTGATCACATTCGTGATGGTCAGCGTGAACGTCGGGTCAACGTTG
>Ga0187886_1001891_pt1 | contig 17779 bp, 17 predicted proteins | sample June2016WEW_20_1_FD_133001 | JGI IMG/M metagenome (GOLD analysis project Ga0187886, IMG submission 133001) | Peatland microbial communities from SPRUCE experiment site at the Marcell Experimental Forest, Minnesota, USA - June2016WEW_20_150 | ecosystem: Environmental > Terrestrial > Soil >... | reverse complement strand
CACCTGTTTCCTCCGATATCTGAAGTCTCCTCCAGCATACCGGATTCCCCTGACCCGGTGGGTGTCTTTTCACCCGTCACTTTACCTTCAGGGGTGGGTGCTTTTTATCCTAGCATTTACATTAGTTCGCTTGAGACGTCAGAACGAGGACGATTATTCCTCTTTACTTCCTTATAGTTTAGCTCGCGGAAAGCTAAATCACTCACTGGGCAGTCAAACAGATTTCTCGTAATTTCTCTAAAAGATAACCTATATCTTAGTTTTCCTTCCCACTCTGGCAATTGAACATTTGCTATAGAAGCTTGCGACAAAGTGGCGATAGACCTAGTTCCAGAACCTGGTTTAACCCAATTACCGTCTTGGAGAAATCCATCATAGATATCCTCTACTCTAACATATGAGCTATTTCGAAGTACATTCTCCCACTCAGCATTATTACACAGTCCATGATTAATGATAGAACTTGGGTTAAATGTTCTGTCTTCCACGTGGGGTGGCTCAATCTTAGCTTCAGTGAAATCAAACTCAATTCTAGCCCTAGGGCGTATAACCACATTTTTACCAACGTAAAGGTATTTTTTCTGGAACCCCCCTTCGCAAACCGGACGTATACACTCACCTTTTTCGCTAATTCCAACTACACACACCTGGTTCCCGGCCGGCATCTGTGTTAGGTCAGTTATCACAATCGTCTGGCGCATTTTTAAGCTCGCTTCATAGATGTATAATTTCAGCTTTGGCTTTTATTGGCATAATCTGGATTAAGTATTCTGCTGCCAATCGGCGATGACAATGAGTAGGTTCAGCTTCGCTACAAAGTAATACAACTCCCTCTTCAAATAATACCGAAGCAATATGCTTTTCAACATGGCGCTGCCGGATTAACTCTAAGTATCTATGTTCATATATTGCCCAGTCACCTGTTTTGCGGTATTCCTTTAATATCGATTCCTCTGGTGCTAATATCGGCACCTCATGGTATTCCATATTAACCAGACGTTTAAGGAAATAAGGCAAGTCATTTCTTTTTGTGAATCCTGTCAATTGTGAGTTATTGCTAAGACGGATATCCAGCAGATGTTTAGCACCACTACTACGTAGAGCTTCAAAAAACTTCTCAGCAGTCTTCTTGGTAAAACCAATAGTGTAAATAGTCAATGAATCCTCACAACGGAAGTTGATATTGGTTAGCCGCTACTCCGGCCTTTTCTTTCCACAGTTCTTCATCTGTTTGAATGCGGCCGTTACCACGAATATGAAATACTTTCACCCCTGCTTGACGCAGACTCTCAGCAACTAGGAGGTTACGATGACAAGAAGTTGGGTCCTCCTCCGCGCACATAATACACACCCTATATTTTTTCAGCCCACCCAAGATTCGCTTGATTCCATGTCTGAAGTATTCTTTTCCTTGAATTGCCTGGTAGTCCACTTTACCTGTTTGATAGTCGTAACTATCTGAGTCGGATGGGCGACCACCTAGCATATCACCCAGATAAATATAGCGAATTCGAACTGACTCTAAAATCTCTTTTAAGTTATCTCTATTTGCAAATGCGGCCCAGCGACTGTTGGGGTTACTCCGCACATCTACAAGGACTTGGATTCTTGTGTCGGTCAGCAAAGTCACAAACTGCGCTTGAGTGTGGTTGCTGTGTCCTATGGTATATATTTGCATCTAATGCGACCTATCCTTAATAGTTACAACAATGACCTGCTTACCAATAAATTAGCACAAATATTCAGTGTAAGCAATTGTTTGTCCACGTGACAGCCTTGCTGCTAAGAATAGATACCCCTTCAATAATTGCAAAAGGTGGGCAAGACGACGTCTCTTTTCTTTGGTAGGATTAGCTGTACAGAGGAGCGACCATGATATGACGGCGACCCTCCTTGAGTACCAGCATATTCCAGGTAGAGCCGGTGGAATCAGCCCCTTCTTCTCAAACAAGAGGTTGGGAACTGTCCCCCAAGGCACCAAAAAGGGATTCGAACCATTGACTTTAGTGAATGTTCCAGTAAATCGGCTATTCCAGTATTCATGCTAGCTCATGCTTATACGTGAAGTTTCTTACAAAGTAATCGAAATCTCTTCTACATTTTTCACTGATAATCAGAGCAATTACCCCAAAAGTCCTGGTACTAATGTTGGCCAGCACATCTTGATTTATGTTAGGTAACTGAGCTATATTTGGAGCAAACGATCACTTTCATGTGAGTAGGGAGAGAATGAATATACAGTCCGAACAAACTAAGATTAAGACTCGCATGGTTCATATCAGGCTACCTGAAGACCTCCATAAAAAGTTACGCATTCGTGCAGCAGAAGCCGACATAACTATTCAAGATTGGGTTACCAATGCAATAAGATCTGGATTAGACGGGGTAAATAAAATTAATAGGTTTTAAGATGATTACAGCCGAAAGGTTACATTTCATACGTTATCCAGGTGGGAAGCAAAGAATAACCAGCCAAATAGCCCCTTACCTTCCTAAAAAGACACTCATCAAGGGCAGGTTCGTTGAGCCTTTTTTAGGCGGTGGCGCGGTATTTTTCCTGCTTGAACCGCGGCATTCTATTCTTGCAGACATCAACAATGAACTCATCACACTTTATCGCGGAATCCGCTTCTGCCCTTTTGAAGTATGGGATATATTCAAGAGCTTCGCCTCGACAAAAGAAGCTTATTATCAGGTTCGAGACACCAAGATAGAGCACGAGCCCCTGGCTTATAAAGCGGCAAGGACACTCTATCTGAATAGAACTTGCTTCAAAGGCATGTGGAGACATAATGCGCACGGTCAGTTTAATGTAGGGTACGGAGGGCAATTGAGACGTTGGGTGATTAATGAGACATCACTTCTTGAAGTTTCGAGGCGACTTCAGAATGTAGACTTATTGTGTAGTGATTTTCAGCCCATAATCGAGGCCTGTGGCCCGGACGATTTCATCTTCGCTGATCCACCTTATCGGCCAGGAGAACGTGAATTGCTTCACTCACATTACGTATATAACAAATTCAGTTATGCCGAGCATGAAAGGTTGGCTTCGGTCTTACATCAAGCTACCAACAAAGGTACCAAATGGACTTTGACCATTTCTTCACATCCGGACATTCTTCGTCTATATCAAAATAATCATATCATCGCGTTATCCAGAGGTACGGGTAAAAGTCCCGGAATTCTTACTGATAAGCCAGGAGAGGTACTTGTTTGTAATTACCACAGTGAGGTGGCGGGATGAAAGAATTCTTTGAAAAATCAGCTATGCAAAATCACCCTTTAAGAATCTTGGAATCTTTTCTTGAGAAGGAAACGGCGAATGAGGTGGCAAAAAATTACGACAACTTGCGATTTGTCGGCTACGTATTGGATATAGGTTATGACACGGTAACAATAATAACTTCAGACCCTTATAAAATAGCAGTCGGTGGAGTCCCAAGAAATTCCTTGCTTATCATGGTGCCTTCTAACCACGACAAATTGCCTCCACACTTTACGCTGCTACGTGTGCTTGAAGCTGCGCCTACTCCTCTATCTAAAGAAGTACAACAGACATATTTCGAGCTCCAAAAAAAGTCTATGCCAGAGCTGGATATTTTTACCCAGAGTGAACTCCAGTGGGGTGCTTTAAAAACCGGTGTGTTGGGAATGTTCTATCCGTGTCCGGACGACGGTAAAATCAATGAAGTGGAATTCTCGGGTGACCTGAATAACTTTGTAAGTGCCCATAAATACTTGGTCTATGCACCGAATGAAGAGTTATTAAACCTTATCACCAATTCTATGGTGCCTAAGGATAATCGTTTTGTTATAGGTGACCTAAGACTAACCGAATGTAGATTACCTTTGCCTAACAAGCCTCAGCCTCACGTCCCCGTTTTCGTCTCCACCAAAGATTTCATGGGGACCCGTACCGCGATGTTCGGGAAAACGCGATTAGGTAAAAGTAATGTTGTTAAGCTCATTGCACAAAGCCTGATTGAAACTACTTCGGCGACAAAGAATGTTGGGCAACTAATATTCGATATTAACGGAGAGTATGCGAACGATAATCCTCAGGACGATAGCAGTTCACTGAAAAGTGGTTATTCGGAGCGGTGTGAGGTATATGCTCTCACTAAGAAGCAAAATACTGATTCAAAACCTTTAAGGCTTAACTTCTACGAGAATCCAGAAAGCTCCCATAAAATAATAGCCACACTACTAAAAGAAGCGGGAAAAGACACATCTATTTATATCAGCAGCTTCCTTTCCGTAGACGTTCCTGCAATTGAATCACTAAAAGAACTTGCGCCTAATGAGGAGTTGAGAGCTAGGCGAAAAATTCTTATGTATTGGGCCATTCTACATCGTGCTGGATATCCGCCTAACGCCGGTAAGCTGAAAGGATTAATGGGCATTGATCCGCGTATTAACCAGAAAGTACGGTGCTTAATTTATGGTGTAGATTCTGTCGACAAATGCCCAGCGATAAATTCCTTGGATGCCTTAGCAAACGAATTTGAACTATGTGCTGAGGCTGACCGAGTGACCAAATTGAAATCTTCATCATCAGGCGAGGATTTATTTGACGCGGATGATCGTGCTATCCTCGGGTTTTTACGACCAGTTTCGCTAACAAGCGCTGGGCCCAAAATTATTCAAGGCTTCAGGAAATATCATGACCCAAACGCAGGAGACTTTGTCGAAGAAATAATTAAGCTCCTAGACGATGGGAAAACAGTCATAATTGATCTTGGTAACGCACCACCAGAAGTAACAAATTATTTCTCCATTTACCTATCCAAAGCTATATTCCATAATCAGGTTGATAAATTCTCAAATAATAAGTTGGGTAATCATTACCTCCAGCTATATTTTGAGGAGGCGCATAACCTCTTTCCCTCTAGAGAACAGGATGAAGTCGACATTTACAGGCGCATAGCCAAAGAGGGTGCTAAATACCATATGGGCATGGTTTACTCGACACAGTCCCCAACCACAATAAACAAAGACCTCCTTGCACAAACTGAGAACTTCTTCGTAGCTCACTTGTCATCCCAGGATGAAGTGAATGCATTAGCGAAAGTTAACACAGCCTATGACAGCCTAAAAGACGATATTCTCCAAGCTAAAACCGTTGGTTATATTCGGATGCTCACAAGATCAAATCGCTTTGTAATATCCGTCCAGGCAAAAAAGTTCACGCCGGTTCAATCTAAGCTGGGTATGTAGGAGTAGGTTAAATGCCATATATGGGGGGCGATCGTCTTCCAGCTGAAAGAGCCAGCAAGCTAGGTCATCTCGAGGTACTGAAAAGTGAACTCGTAAATAAGCTTGTAGATCAATTTGAGGCTAATGGTTTAGCAGCTACATCCGATTTCTCATCCTGGAAGCCAATACCTACAGGAGGAAAACCTTTAACTTTAGTATTTGGGGTAGACGGATCGATGCAGCCAATAGAGTCCGATTTACCACCGCATAAAAGGCTTGCATTTATCAAGACGGCCCTTTTGAAGCTTGACCAGTACGCGCTTTCGAAAATAGACAGGGATTCTCCTCACCCACTCGCTTTAAAAGATATTCTAGCCGACTCCGCTTTATATCATGCGACTGTATTTCCCCTGAGACATGTATCCATTCCTGGCATGAACACTTATCATGCGATACGCCAAGTTATATTTGACTCCATCAAGGATGCTTCTCTTAATGCTGAGCCTATGGAGACTCTTAAATGGATTGCTTACGAGAAATGGGACAGGAAACAAAAAGAGTTACCCCTTTTCGAATGCCCTCATTGTGAGCAAACTGTGGCTACCCTTCCCTATGATGCTGAGACTGGCCAATGCCCCAGCTGTAAGGGTTCTCTGTTTGTTACAGATATGCTCGGCTTTCACCAGGAGATGGCTCCAGATTCGGCACCTGACACCATAGCAACTTCCTATATGAATATTCATGAGATCCTACTACTCTTTACTGGGATTCGATATTATTGGGAAAACAAGAAGGAAATCCTTTCCGAATGTCTTTTTGTTAAAGATGGCCCCTTATCGATCAGAGCTCAATATTCTAAGCTCGTCAATCCGATACGGCGTTTCATCTCTTATGCAAAGGAACAAGGGCACAATATTCATATAGTCGGTCAAGAGAAGACGGGGAGGTTTTATGATTACCTCGAGGGGATAGTAAGGCAAGCTCCGTCAGGGCATCTCTTCATTCCAGGAGATAAGTACATCAAGCTGGAAATACAATGCAGGCCTGAAACAGGTGCACCCTATGGGAAAGACACTAACTTTGGTGCAAAGATATTTGTCAAATTAAGTGACTTTCACCATTCAGTTCTGAACATACCTACCGGCTCATATGTTCAGGACCCGAAAATGTCGGATTTAATAGGAGCGGACCGTATATTCGCGACCTTACCGACACTTCTTAGCAGTCGGCATGAAGGAGGACTGCTGCCTATCGAACTCGCTCACGGTATAGCCTCTCTTTCCACATACCCATCAGCTCAGATTCTTAAACTCTTCGTGAAGTGAACCAGGTTCAGTGGTGAATAGAATGAAAGGACCATACCGTGTTGAGTTACTTGAACATTACGTGGAGCCAAATACAATTGGGGTGTACATGTTGGGTGGGTGGGGATATTCAAGACTCTATGTAGGCCGGTCAGATACTAACCTATTGTCAAGAATAAAAACCAGTACAGCCGAAGGTTGGCCAAGTCAGAGATACTTGTTTTTCTGGTATGAATATACTACATCGGCCATGAGAGCCTATAAACTTGAGTGTGAATTATGGCATAAATATCAACCTCCTGACAATATTAATCATCCTGCACAGCCATGGGGTATGAATTGGAAATGTCCTATTCAGGGTTGTTCTTATTGCTAAGATTTGTTAACCAGAATTAGCAGATACAAATTAATATTTTGAATCTAGATGATATAATCATGAATATTGTTTCTAATTCATTGGATATTGAAAGAAAAGCGGTTGTGCAGGCACTGCTTGAATACCGTGGTAAACAGAAAGTTGGCGGCTCATTCACAGGAGACGCAGACGCGGATGGATTTTTACGCCAGAATCCTTTAGCATTCCTTATGGCAGCTTCAATTGATAGAGGCGCACGTGCAGAATCGGTATGGAAAATACCTTTCACCTTGAATTGTAGGCTCGGTCACCTTGATCCCAACATATTGTCACAATACACTATAGACCAAATGGAGGCAATATTACGCTCCTTAGCTAAAAAACCTCGTTATCCTAGACAAGCAGCCCAGACAATAGTTCATCTCTCCAAATTGGTGGCCGATGAGTTTGATGGAAATGCAGCCAACATTTGGCTTGGTCGATCTCCTTTGGAAGTAACTCAGACCCTAGATCGAATCTGGGGCATTGGCCCTGGCATCGCTCACATGACTGTTCGCATTCTTAAAGACGAATTTGGCTATAATCCTCCTTCAGAGAGTTGGCGAAAAGTTGATGTCAAGCCAGACGTCCAGGTTAGAAGAGTATTTTATAGATCAGGAATAGCTCAAGATAAGAATGAGAGCACGGCGGTTCATGCGGCTCGTCAGTTACATCCTGATTTCCCAGGGCTGCTTGATTGGCCGGCTTGGGAAATTGGACGTACTTGGTGCCGAGAGAGTAACCCAAACTGCAATGAATGCCCACTCCGAGGTGCTTGTATTAAGCGAGAGACTTCATCAACTTAGCTTCTTATCAAGGACTCTTACAGCATTAAAGTAAGTCTCGATAAACGCGTTATATGATTTCAGGAGATAATCTATGAAAACAAAGGTTTTTAGAGACAAGGAAAAAGACAGGTATGAAGTTGTCAAAGGGAAGCTATTCAGCGCAGAAGCTTCGCAAGATGGACTTTATAACGGCATTCCCCGTAATTTTTGTCTTGCTAATGAATATTCCTATGAGAACCTGTATCAAGATATCCGTGATATTGCCATTACTTACTTTCTGATCCGGGGTATCCCATGGCATGATGGCCTTAAAGGGCGACACCTGCCGAGTAATCACCTTTGTTGCTCACAATCATGCTGCGTAAATTTCCTGTTCCCGCTTGTGAAACGGCCTGATCTTATCAAAGCCATTTTCAGTCATTATTATCCAGAAATGGCAACACCTTTACAGATAACCGAAGACAAACCTCTCACTGATGGAACCTATCCTTTTATAGCTGTTGAGTGGATAGGTAAGCGCGACTATCTCGGAGAAGCAAAGAGAAAGGGAATGAGCCGGACCAGAGGTGCCAATTTCACCAGTGCTGATTTTACCTTCCGTTTTCGGGAGAATAATGGGCGCGTCCACCTTGTGCTAGGAGAGTGGAAATATACGGAAGAATACGGTAGCAGCTACAAGGGGAGTGGGAGTTCGGGAGACGTAAGGAAAAGCAACTATGTCGATTTCTTTAAGGCCCCAAAAGGAGTGTTCAATGCAAATAGCGATAAAGATAAACTCTATGATTCATTATTCTATGAGCCTTTCTATCAGTTGATGCGCCTACAATTGTTAGCCCAGGAAATGGAAGGCCACAAAGACAAAGAAATGGATGCAGATGTAGTAAGTGTCCTTCATATTTGTCCTGAAGCTAACAACGAATTCAGAAATGACGTGGCCTCGATTTATCTTAAGGGGAAATTACCGGGGAAAGGAGTATTGGAGATTTGGAAGGAACTCGTGCCAAGTGATAAATTTATGAGCATCTCAGTTGAGGACTTACTTGATACTATCATCAACCAAGCAGAATCTAATAGTCAAGATTGGGCGGATTATCTTAGTACTCGTTATAGCTGGGGCTGACACATAAAGGAAGTCATAAAAATATACTGCAACCTTTTTTATAACATCGGCCTATCAACGCGAATTAAGACCCTCGTCAAGTTTCTCTGTCTCATTGTTGGGTGAAACATACTCCAGTTTTAGGCAGAGAATATTAACGTTCATAATAGCGCTTGCGATAAGCGGTACTTTCACAGCGTATCTTCCCAATGGTGCAGGTTCTCTTTGAAGTAACCGGCGTTTAATTAATGTTATACGTAATGTTATAGGTGGGGCTTCTCTGAGACAGTCACCCTTTTCATCTTTTTGTTGGAGTTTCCCGGTTGGTGGCCTTGATAGGGATGAAGAGGTGGATTTAGGCACCAAAGCAATCGATGATAGTCTTTAAGTCAAGGAACATAATGCCTTTGTTTTCTTCTCTAAACGGGCTGTTTTCTTCCGTTTCCTCCATAATAGCTTCGACAACATACCGCAGGACCTCAGGTTGCTCGTAGCTCCCGATGATTTTTCTGGTCGCTTCCTCAAAGCCAGCCTCGGTCTCGCCTCGAAGGTATTCCGCCATCTTGAGGTTACCAGCTTCCGCTTTATCAAGTATCTTCTCGGTGACCTTTGGCAGAGGTTGATTTCCTTGCAGCATTATCTGCCACACGACCACTCCCAGAAAAAGCAGGACTTCTCGCTCACCCTGATTAAAAATATCGTTATCAACTGCCATAAGATATGCCAGGACAACCGGCTGTTCTTTCGACATGCGATTAACCAGCTTCTGGGCATCTTTTGCTGATTGACCGGCAATTCTTTGCCAGGTTCTCTCCACCACATCTGCTGAGATTGAATTCTTAGCGATGGATGATGAGCCGGATTCCTGGTTCATTTTCTTTTCCCAGTCACTAGTAAATCCCTCAACTTCCGGGGATAATTCCTGCTGGTTATCTTGCTTCCACTCCTCAAAGTCGGATCCATAATAATGTTCCTGGTCGAAAAGAGTCTCAATGCGTTCATAGATACGATCCAATATCCTCTGGCGACGCCTTTTTTCTTCATGATTAGCGTCAGCCGCGATATTCTCTTCCAGTTCTTCAAATTCCTCCAGAGTTGCTCGAATAACAATACCGCCATGAGCAATAATAGCTCCATAGAGCAAGCATTGGCATTCGGGGCTGAGGCTAAGACTACGCTTGAGTTCCTGAAGTTCATCCTCGGTCAGTATTAGCTCATGGAATTCCTGTTTAGATTGACGTTCAATTGCCCATTTGCTCAAGTTCCAGGATGTGCCTTCCCAGTTACTTATTTCCCCCTGGTCATCACACCGGCTGCAATGCCAGGATATGACTCCTGAAATTCTGTCCCGGCGGATTTGGAGGTGTCCCGGACATTGTGTCCTGCCCGGACGTCTCTGACAAAAGAGGGCGGCCTCGATCAACTTGTCCGCAGGAGAGACAGAGGCGGCCGATACGATGGCACCGAAGAACTGGGCTATTTTCCTTGCTGGCTCATGTGATGTTCCGGGTGGAATACCTTCGAAATGGGTCATATCCGTGATGAAAACATCTCCCATCTGATGCTGCTCCTCTCCGATTGACCCGCCGGAACCGGCTTCCGACACTGTTATCACGTTTCAATAATCGGGCGACCATCCAGGCTATCAAGAACCTCTAGCAGCCGTCTCTTACGTGCATTGGCCTGCCGCAGTCTGGCGATATAACTCTGCCACTCCTTATCTCTCCCCAGCTTTTTAAAGGTGCGGCGCATGTTGCGCAGGAATCCGGCAGCCACCTCGTAAGCCTTCGGCTGAGTCTGCGCAATCTGGCCTTCGGCAAGCTTCTTCCAGATGGCGATAGCCCGATCCGGATAGGCTTCCATAATGGCTTTCGCCACCTGGTCTTCCTGAAACCAGGTCCATCGCCGGCCGAGCGGCTGCGCCTCGGGCTGGTCATACCAGCGGATTACCTGATCGGGTCGTTTTTCAGCTATGGCGATGTTAATCAGCGTTCCGGTCATGGGGAAGTCCTTCTGCCTCATCTCGGTGGTTTCCATCACCCCTGTCTCAGGCAGCGGCCATGGCGGAATAGTCCGGTCTACGGTAGCCCGTTCCGTCCTCTTAGGGAGTTCACCTGTTTCCAGGTAATGTATCGCCGCTGTCCTCACCGACGGCCATGCTTCGGCTCGCTCTGCCGCCTCCCGCAATGCTTTAAAGGTCTCCAGCGTCGGATGCGTCAGAAAGTCATCGCCGTGAAAAGCGGCGACACTGAGCCAGTCTTCTTCCTGTTCCCGTATCCCGCGCAGGATAGCGCGGAGCTCACTGGCGATACCCGGCCACCGGTTCTGTACGGCGTTAATCCCCTCGTGTATCCATTGTTCCGCTTCTTCACGGCGGCCTGCCGCCAATAGTCGCTTAGCCAGGCGGACATAGCTTCCCGTCTCGATTGCCTCTCGTTCACAAAGAGGGATAATCTCGTCCTGACGGTCAGCATTCTCAAGAGCTACGATAACCCAGTCGACGAGACGGTCGCGCCGGTAGTCCCGCGAAAAACGGTCTTCACCCCTCGTCGATGCGGATGTCTTCAGTCGCTGCAGCAGCTTCTCTGCCAGAGTATCCCAGTCGGAGACCGCGTGTTGCTGTTCCCAGAATACCTCGGCTCCACCACAGAGTTCATACTCATCGTTCAGTTCCGCCTCCACAGCCCAGAGCATCTGCTCATCGGGCAGCATGCTTGACTGAGATAATGCCTTGAACACCACATCCATACAGGCGGCGATTTCCCCTGCCGTTTCCCCCTCGTCATCACTCATCTCCACCTGTTGGGTACCCGCTTCCAGCAGTCTCTTACCCAGACCGATCACCTCGTCCGCGTATCCTTTAGCCAGAAGCATATCCAGACGGTCACGCACTTCAGAATAGTCGGGAACATTTCTCTCACCCTTCCATGGATTAACCCAGGCTGGTTCGGCACTTAGCCTCTCTATCTCTTTTCTCACGTTATTGACCAGTGCCGAGACCTCTCCCAGTGACAGGTGACACCGGTCGTGCAGGGCCTTAAGTACTTCCGGGTAGCGTCCCGCCATATCCTTGATCAGGGCGATGAGTTGCGCTTTGCTTTGCTTCTCAAGGTAGGAATATAGTGCATCGGGAGCGGCTTTTCTGGACGGCGAAGCCGGAAGTTGCACATCCGCATGCTCCAGGTCTTCATTCTCCCCGTACCACGCCTCTTCCTTAGTGTTCTCCAACAAGGTTAACCTGGGATCCCCTTCGGCAACAGTGGGAATCTGAATGTTTTGGTTTAGTTTCTCCAGGTATTCGAGCACCACCGCTACTGCGTGCTTACAGACATCCTCATATGGGCAGGTGCAGACTGAGGTCAGTTTCTCCTCTTCGATATCAACCAACGTGGCATATGTCTCTGTGCCTTTCACCAAGGCCATCAGTCCACCACCCGGAGTACGAGCGAGCTCTAATACCCGGCGACTTTGCTGATAGCTCCGCCCACGGGAAGCGATAATGTTCCCAGCCCATTCCTGAATATCGCCCCAGGTCAAGTGTCTGAGGATATCATCTTTGGAACGTTTCATGCCGTCCTCTTAAGCTGTTTGGTACCCACCTCTTCGCCTTATGGCACCGGTCTTACTTATGGTACTGCAAATATTGAAATTGTGGCAAGGTGTAGGACGCCCAATCGTGGGACGTCGTCACAAAGGAAGGACATTATTCAGATACACTTTTCATCGGAATGTGACAGGGCGAGACACCAAGACGCGCAATGTTTCGAGTGGTGATGTACCCCTTTTGTAGATGAAAATCCAAGATGAGTTCGGCGAAGGGTTATCCCCGATCTGGCTGCTATAATGCCAAGCTATGAAGAAACCTATCCCTCTTCGTTTTCAGTATATATTGCCCGGATTAGCGTTATCAGCGCTCTTTTTATTTCAATATTGAGCTTTTTATCAGCCCTTATTGCAGGGATTGTGTCTGTAATAACGCCTTCCTTACCTGTCACCAAGAAGTCAATGGATACTCCCAACTCTTCAGCCAACCTCAATAAAGAATCCAAAGAAGGGGCACGTTTATCTTTCTCTACAGCCGAAACGTGTTGGGCTGTCACGCCAAGAGCATCACCCAATTGCTGCTGGGTAAGTTTCATAGTCTCTCTACGTTTTCTGATTCTCTGCCCTATAGTCATTCAGTTCTCCCATTACAGCTCAGACCGAATATTACCATCACCAGAACTGGTGTTAACATTAACAACAAAAAGAATACGTGAGCAACTTATAAACAGATAGTTGACTTTTACGTGCGATATGTTTTATAATCCGAAGTATCCGAGAATTTAAGGAGGGAGCAAAAATGGAAATCTTAACCAAAAAACTCGGCGACGGACAAATCAGATGGGGAGGAGTTGTGATCCCGAAACGTAAGTTATCACTTTTCCCAGCAGATGGCGTCGAGTTTGACCTGTGGGAGGGAAAAACGGCCTACAAAGCGAAGATGGATAACTACTCGCGGCTTCGCTCTCCCAGTTGGCTTCACCAGCATCCAAGCTTAAAGGCAGGGGATGAGGTAACCTTCCTGAAAGAAAATGGGAAAATACGCATAGTCCTGTCAAAAAACTTTCCTAAGCCTACTAAGTCGGGGATAGACTGGGCGTTGGAAGTACTTGAAGCAATAAGAGACGGAGAAATATACGGAATCATAAGACTGAATAAAAACGGGTACATGGTCGAGATTGGAGACCATATTAAAGAAACTCAAGTAATTTCGGGTACAACATAGAAGATAATATCATTCCCACAAGGATAAAACGAGCGCAGGGAAGCTATTTTGGAGGTGGTTCATGACGTTAATTATCGGTTCAAGGTGCCGTGACGGAGTCATCCTGGCAGCCGACCGCAGGAGATTGGCAAGATATGAAAAAGGACCGGAGACCAAAAAGCTATATAAACTAGGCTGTGGTGTTGTGCTGGCTGGCGCAGGCGATGACGCGGTTCTCAACGAAGCTCGTGTCTTTATTGAACGCAGGATTGAGGAATCGCGCAGCCAGTTACCTGAAATGAAGCTCTTCGACATCGTCGAAATATCCTGTGCCATTGTTAACGAGCTTGTGGGGTATTACCGCGACAAGATTGAGGAGCCGTTCGGATTTGCGCTGGCCGGTTTGGAGAGCATCAACAATGACACGGCAAAGCTGTATACGATTTTCGGCGCTGGGCTGTCCGATGTCCCCTGGATATGTCTTGGCGCGGGTAGTTCTTATGCTCGACCTCTTGTGGAATTGTTATTGGCGCAGAGAGACCTGTCAACTGAGGATATAGCTAGGATCATTCCTGTCCTGTTTACTCTGGTCTCCAATGTCCAGACAACCGTTGGCGGTGGCGTCGATGTTTGCATTATTAAAGACGGAGAAGTCACCGGTGAAATACAGCATTTCTACGATGTCGACCTGAACCCATTGAGAACCGGCATACTCAATGTCTTGGGAATACGAGCTTAGTCTACGACCAGGCACGAACTCTTAATCAATTTACGAGAAACGATGATCGAAGGAGGATGCTATGGTAACAGTTACACTGAAAGCTGAGATACCTGAAGAATTGTACAACAGATTTTATAGAACTGCGACCTACAAGAAAGGCAAGTGGCGCGGGAGCAAACAGTCTGCAGAGAAAGCGCTTCAGACCGCGGTCGAAGCCGCATTAAAGTGTTTCCTGGATTCACTTGAGGAACCGGACATAGCCGCACGAATGATAGAAGCTTTGAATCATTAGGCATTAAACAAAAGAGGAATTTGTGCAGGGCGAGCCGCTTCATGCCTGAATCTATGCAAGTTTAGCCTCTGCTAGGTGCGGTTTTACCAGTTTTCTACAAAATGTAGTTACCGTTGAGCGTGATTCTTCCGCCATCGAGCCAACAAGTTTTACCCATGACCCTTTTTCACTTAGGGTCCGAAGCTGGAGTAAAATTTAGCACCCGCGGGAGGTTATTAAATTTTACCAGCGGGTGGTGGGGTCGTGGATTTAGACCACTTCCGAGGAACCCAGAACCCCATAAAAACGCCCTTGTCCGACCATTTTCCTCACTTTTCCACGGTTTCCTCACCAGGGGGTAGCGACGGGGTGAGGAAATCCCAAGACCAGGTACAACGGGATTCCGGGGATGAAATACACCAAGAGACCAAGAAAGCAGCAACAACAGATTTCTCCCGTTTAGGGTAGATAAATACTGAAAAGGAATATACAGTCAGTTTGCTCTATGGGCATCTATTAGAGAGATAGCTAAGGCAGGAACTATTCACAAGAGAAGGCCATGGATCTAGTTTGAATAAAATATTAGCCTTATCATTGATATTGATGGCGGAAATAATGAATGATATAGCGATATGCATTAACAATTGTTTCAACGAAGAGGCTTTCAGGATATTTTCAGGGCAATAAATGCGTGGGAGGGACATCCCCCCTCTTTCACCGTAGCATTAAAAACAATCCTCGAAATGCCCTCACCCAATCATCCCCAGACTTCACCGGTGATATCTCCAGTAAGGCTAAAATCGTATTCATTTTCTTCCTCAGTCATCTTTCCACGAGGAAACCGTTGAAGCTAACTGAGGAAGGTTCCTCGTGGAAGGTGTTGAAGCTAAATCGAGGAAAGTCGAGGATTTCCTTGAGGAAATGGTGAAGCTAAGTTGAGGAAACTTGAGGAACCACCGTGGAAACCGTTGAAGCTAAGTGTGGAAACCTTCCTCGCCCAGGCTCAACGCTTCCTCGGGCCTCAACAGGTTTTTCGTGGAAAATCTGGGGTTAATTAAGAATTTCCTGGTGTAGGATTTTAGCATATGAAAAAGCCTGTCTGTCCAAGTATTTTTCAGTTTTACCGACTTTGATTATCAACATTGGCATATTCACGTACAAAATTAATACGCTTATTGTAAGAATGAATCCCGATGCAAATAAGGCAGGCATATGGTAGACTATACGAATTAAGTTTATCCTCTGGGGACATCATAGGCTTATTTATAAGTAAACAGGAGAGAATCTAATGTCGGTTTACATATTCCAGGTTAGTCTCAAGGAATCTCCCAAAATATGGCGTAAGATTGAGATAAAGGGTAGTCAAACACTCCATCACCTGCACAAAGCCATCTTCGAAGCCTATGAACGCTATGATGAGCATCTTTACGCCTTCTTTATGAGTAATAAGCCGTGGGATCATAGTTCAGAGTATGGCCTTCCAGATCCCGAAAGCAGGGCTAAAAATAGTAAGCGAGCGAGAATTGACTCCTTAGAGCTACAGATGAAGAGTAAATTTCTATATCTGTTTGACTTCGGAGATGAGTGGTGGCACTCCATTCAGCTACTAAACATTACAGAGGAAGAGTTAGAAGGCTTGTATCCACGCATTATAGAAAGCCAGGGTATGGCCCCCCCACAATATCCACCAGATGATGAGGATGATTAGTATTTCTAGCAAGTATCCTATCCAATCTACTGAAGCATACTCTGCGTATAACATTAATTAAACGTATACCGTATAGGTGCAAGCTGAATAATGTAACGACATGTCAGATATTCACATCCATGTATTCATCCCGATGTTGTCCAGTTGTGATCTGACATATCAATGACTGTTTATAAAGGGGAGCAGTGATGTTCCCCTTTTTTATATTTAAATACTCTCTGGCCAACAATGAGTTGACAACCCGCAAACCTGTCTTGACCGTTTTCTTTTGCCCATGCCTTGAGATATTTTTGACACCTGCGGATAATTATTGACAATTCATCCGACCAAGAAGTAGAATCCGAATACGAATTAGGCTTAATTCCTAGCGCACATTCGTGAAAGGAGCGAGCAATGAGTAAAGGTAGCAGTGGAAATAAAGGCGGCGGCAAGGGAAGCGGAAAAGGTGGTAATCCTAACTGGCCTAGCAAGAGTGGTAATCCGTCGGGTGGCGATAGAGGAAACAACCCACCACCGAAGAAGTAGGAGAGATGCAAGCACAATACGCTTAACTAGGTAATGGAGAACCTTAGACGTCTAATCCTTTATCACACTATTGGTCTTAACATTTTTGCAGCATACGCATGTAAGGCAGACATCCTGATGGTTTCGTAGTTCAATACCAAGAGGTAATAATGTATAACCAAAAGCAAATACCAGAAAAACAAATTGCTGTATTAATCGATTTGGAAAACGCTGGTTTGAGTTCCATCCAGCTCCTCTTCGACCAAATGTCACGCGATGAAATATCGAAAGATGGTAGAATAATAGTCAAAAGGGCGTATGCTGACTGGTCTCGTGCTAGTAAGAGCAGAAATCAACTGCTTGAGTTAGGCATTGAGCCTATCCAATTATTTCGGTCAACCTCTGGTAGGAAAAATGCGAATGATATTCTACTGGCTATTGATGCAATAGAACTACTACATACTTCACCGATTGATATTTTTGTGATTGTCTCTTCTGATAGTGACTTCATACCATTGATTAATAGGCTCCGGGCTTCGGGGAAAATCGTGTTTTGTGCCGGCGAGCAAGCCAAGATTTCGTCTACACTTATTAAGGCATGTGACAGACATTTTTATATCGACCAAGACAAAAATACTGAAGCATCAAAGAAGTCAGCTTTGAAAAAAGAGAAGGAGAACCAAAGCCCTACCCCGCAACCGGATATGTTATCTATTGCCCAAACTGATAAATTATGGGAGCAAATTCATTCTTCTTGGTCAAAAAGAGCTGCCGTAAGCGGACAATCTATCCCTGGCCCCAACGCCGCTACAGAAGCGGCTAGAATTCTTGGTGTAGCTAAACTTAGCTCATCTACATATAAAACACTACAAGGTATTCTTAATGCTAGCACCTTCCTATCTGAAAAGTGGTCAAGAAATGCGAATACTATAATCAGGCGGTAGAGAGCCGACCCCTGGCTCTCGTTTCTATAGTATCACCTATTCATTCCTATCAATCATGGCAACATTGAAACATACGCATGGAAGGGCAAACATCCCGATGTTT
>Ga0187886_1001890_pt1 | contig 17781 bp, 19 predicted proteins | sample June2016WEW_20_1_FD_133001 | JGI IMG/M metagenome (GOLD analysis project Ga0187886, IMG submission 133001) | Peatland microbial communities from SPRUCE experiment site at the Marcell Experimental Forest, Minnesota, USA - June2016WEW_20_150 | ecosystem: Environmental > Terrestrial > Soil >... | reverse complement strand
CCAGGCAATTTCATTACCCGCCTTCTTTTTTTCGGTTTCTATGTCTGCCTCGGTAGGATATTTTCCTGGCCACGCGCATGTACCCTTCTCATCAAGTAGCGGATACTCTTTGTATGTGCCATCAATACGTTTCTCATCAACATCATTTTTAAGATGCATGAGGAGCGAATCTTCATGAAGAAGATTTCCGACGATAATTAGGCGCGTATCCTTGTCTCCGGCGGGGATGACTTCTCCGGTGAGCCATTGGTAGGTTTTTTGGCGGCTCTCGCGGGTTTTGACAGATGCCAGATCCTCAACATCATCGCCGATGATCAAGTCCGGCCTATGCTGATTATGCCGGAGTCCTCTGATACTTTGTTCTGTAGAGGCTGCGGTAATACGAGCATTCAGTTTTGAGAACACCAAGGATGATGCTCCCCATTCGTCGGTTTCTTCCTGGAACGGTCCCAGGTCGTTTCTTAGGAGCTGATTACCTTCAAGCTCGCGTTTCAGGTTCATCATATGTTGTTTAGCTTGGCTTCTTGTCTGGCATAAGATGAGCACAAACTTTTTTTGCTGAGATCCCAAGATTGACCAAATGGGATAGGCGGTGGTAAGGATGGTTGATTTGCCAGATCCCCTGAAGGCGATCACAAAAAGATTCTTGGGTTCATTCTGCCCTGCGAGATGGAATATCTCGCGCTGGAAAGAAGCGGTTCCATACTTCACATAGTGAGCGAAGTAAAAATGAAAGAAGATGAAGAAACTCTCTTGGCAGACCGCGATGCGTATCTGCCGGTCTTTGATCATCTTCTCCACCAAATCCAGCGATAGGTGTTTACAATCATATTTTCTTATTAATTCTTCATAAGTAAGTTGTGACATAAATTTATTAATTTTTATTATTATTTTCTTCTTTGTTCTCTAATTGTTTTTCGGGAAGCAGCGACGCAAGACGGAGAGCTTCCCGAACTGTTGCTTCTTGCTCGGGGTTCAACTCGTTCTGGGGAGTTTGGAAATTCGCGGTTACTTCCAAGCGTTCGCGGAACCTCGGGTTCCTATGACGTAACCAAAAACTGATCGCCGACCAATTTTTCTCTTTGATAAGTGATATAAGTTGTGCTTCGCTCATATCGTTGACCATGGCTTCTCCCTCAGCTAAAGCCTCCTCGAATTTTTTTCTGAACTCCTCGTCCTCATCGCGCCACCGATATACCGTAGACCGAGCGATGCCGGTTTTCTCGCAAGCCACCTGGACGATCGGAATCTTCCGAATCTGCTCAAGAAACAGATTTATTGTCCTATCTTTTTTCATAGGAGTTTGGCCTTGAGGCCTGTTAATTTTTCCCACCTATGGCGTATAACTTCGGCATACACGGAGGATTTTTCCATGATATTGCATCGCCGTTTCATCTTCTCTGCCGCAATCAGAGTTGATCCGCTTCCGCCAAACGGCTCAACTACGAGATCATCTCGCCTTGTGAGAACTTTCAGATATGGGATAAGAATCTCTGTTGGCTTGGTCCCGAAAATAATGCCCTGGCCAGATGATTTTTCATCCGCTGCCTTAAACTCTATGAAATCCGTCGGGCATATCTTCTTACCCTTTTCGTAGCTTTCCCAATGTGGTTTGCCAGATGTGGCGTACAGCGCGTTCTCATACTCACTCTGAAGCAGTTCCTCTTCCGGCCCGACGTTCAATGAAACATTACCTCCTGTTCCCACAAGGGCGATATCCTGCTTGTTGAAGAACTTGAATTTCGCCGCGAAACCCGACACTCGGTTAGGCAAATGCCACGTGATTGTATTGCGATATTTCCAATGCTTCTCCAAAGCGTTCCAAATAGTCCGTAAATTCTTCGGATTCTCGAAGACAATTATCGAGAAGTCGGGCTTCTGTATTTTGGCGATGTTCGCCATCCAGAGGTCTGTGAAGTTGTCCGGCAGAGAATTAGTACCGAGATATTTCCGGTCGCGCTTCAAACCAAATCCTTCCGTGGACTTCTTTTTCTTCTTGCCATGGAGATAATCGAGAATGTATGGGGGATCGGTGAAACACATATCTGCCTTCTCATTACCCATGAGTTTGAGGACATCGGATTCAACGGTACTATCACCGTTCATGAGCTTGTGAGTACCAAGCCGCCACACATCACCCTTCTTGATCTCAATTTTCTTAATATCAAGCTTCTTCAACTCTTTTTGAAGATCAAACTTCTCAGGCTCCTCATCGATCCCAAAAATTTCATCCATCTCTTCGCTTGAGAAGCCAATGTCTTTCAGGAATGATTCGTCGAAATCGGCGAGCAGATTCCAGTCGAACGATCCGGTATTTTTATTCAGCCGAATGTTTAATTCTTTTTCCTTCTTTATGTCGGGAATATTGATCCACACCACCGGGCATTCTTTAATACCTAGTTTTCGAAAAATTGTCGTGCGGAAATTTCCTCCAATTATTATTCCCTTGCGTTTCGGAGCGGAGTTCACAAGTAGAGGGTTAACTATTCCGAACCGTTTAATTGACTCTGTAAGTTGTTCCATCGCCTCCTTATCCCATTTTCTGGGATTGTATTCCGCGTTTCGGAGCGAGGCGACAGGAACATATTCCACAGTTAGCTCGCGATCCGCGATTTTTATTTTGTTTTGCATATGTTTATTTATTAAATAAAAAACACCAGTCCCTTGGGGAATGGTGTTTTTTATCGACCGGCTTACGTGCCAAAAAAGCTTTCCCCAGATGGGTTAACTTTTCCGATATGCAAGCAGGTGTCTAATAAAATGAATTAAAATATAGGCAGAATTAAACAATCACGAGGGGTCTATATTTTCACTAATTACCTGTGCTCCGTGAACCACAATGCCTGATCGTGGTTAAGTTTCAGAAATTAATTATTAACAATTTAAGTTACTGATGCCTTTAATAAAAGTTTAACACAAGTCACTTTTTGGGGAAGTGGATAACTTGTGTATAGTGTGTAGCTTTTGAAGCTTTACATTTAAATGTATATATGATAAACTTAAAACACTTATGAAAAAGAGCGATATTTTAACGAAAAAACAGTTGATGGTTCTAGATCTTATAAAAGACCATATTATCAAGAGTGGCGAGCCTCCAATCCTTTCTGAACTAGCTAAACAGCTTAACTTAAGCTCAATTCGTAGCGTAACCCAATATCTAGAGGCTCTTGAGCGGAAAGGTCTTATTAAGCGAGATCGTTATGCCAAGCGTGGGATCCGGCTTATTGAAGACAAAAAGACTTCCAGCGAAACCATACAGGTTCCGGTTTTTGCCTCTGCTGGGTGCGGGAGTCCAAGTATTATTGCAGAGCGTACCTTTGATGAATTTATCTCGGTTTCTAAGGATTTCACTGACGGTAAGGAAGATGGTCTTTTTGTTATTAAAGCGATCGGAGGTTCTATGTTGGATGCGGGTATAAAAGATGGCGATATGGTGCTTGTTCAAATGACAAACGACATTCATGCCAACGATCTTGTTGTCGCCATAATAGATGACACCGCGGTTATTAAAAAAATAACCTTCGCAAACAATGCGGTAATTTTGAATCCTGTATCGCATGACTCATCATATCATCCAATAATTCTTAAGCAGGATTTTAAAGTTTTTGGGAAAGTCGTACGTGTGATAAAGGTTGAGAAAAATGAGGACTATCAAGTAATACCCATAAAATCACAATCATGACTTTAAAAATCACAAAAGCCAAACCTAATCCGCTAGGCAGAGATCGTATCGGCACTTTTACACCTCCTATCCAGCTGGCAGGCGAATGGGTTGATATACAAAATACCACTGCGTTTTCAATCGCGCTCGGAACGGTACAACTATACCAATGGGCATATAAACCCGATGGCAGCGGAGAATGGAGATTGGTTATAAGTTTTAGTGAGTCCCTCCCAGCTTGGAAAACCATGCGGATACATTCGGGGTCTCCATTACTTACAACTCAAATGAATTCCGTAGATGTCATCGGAGCCGACTACCACCTTTTTACTAATAAAAATTATATTTGGAACAACCGAAAACCAGATTATCCGCGTCTTTGGGATACGGCTAGTCGACAATGGATTGATTGGACTTACTATGACGCACCAGTACCCAACGGCAAAATATTAATCCGCGTGAATGATAAGTTAACATAAAATGTCACGCATATAATTAAAAAGATAAATAATTAACATGTCTCCAAAATATATCTGCAATAAAGGGAAACACTGGACTCCGAAAGAAGTGGGCGCGCTGCGTTTGCTTGCCAAAGAGAACACACCAACCCGCGTTATCGGATTAAAGCTTGGTCGCCCCGAAGCGGGCATCCGCGCGAAAGCATTTGATAGGGGGATTAGTCTGAAACCAACTAATCAGTCGCCGTACGGTAAGAAATAAAAATATGGCAGATTGCAGAATAACTCACATTCGTAAGCCAGATCGGTTTAATTCGCACGAACATATTACCCATGTCGGGAATATTGCCGCTGGATGGATTTGGCCTCGTGAGGACGTCATCGCAAGCATTAATTCTGGAACTAACACTTTTTATGTCCTAGATTCGAGGACGGGTAATCGTTCAGAGGTTGGCGTTATACGTCCCAATGACGGGCGCCCCCCTTTTTTGAGAACGTATGCCGATGGATATTGGAATGACAATCTTCTTTCATTACCGGAGTGCTAGATGGTTGGCAAAAAAATATGAGGACTATCTCGCTTAGTAAATATATTAATATCCCTCGCAGGACACTCGAAAGTGTCGGTGTTTTTGATGCAACTCTTGGGATAGACACCAAACTTTTTGTTGATCCCAAGTTGTTGGTTGATTCTAATATCCAAGAATTCAAAGATTCTCGCGAAAAAATATTGAGATATTTTAGGCAATTGTTGAAGGTATATAAAGCATCTTCGAAATCACCTCGTCTTATGAATGAGGCAGTAAAAATGTTGGCTGTACCTGAGCCAGAAGGACTTTCTATTGGATATGGAGACGCGACAGATAATGGAACGTCAATTGCTAAAAGTGTGGCCAATGAGATTTTACTTTCCATAAGTGAAATATTGGCGGTTGGTCTTGAGGATGCCGAGGTGGTGGAATTGCTTGGCATCTTTGTCGATGGTTTCGGACCCGACAGCATTAGCGATCTTACTATTCATATCATCTATGAAGACTTTTGTGCATATACAGCACGCATCGCTGCGGAGCTTGGAGTCCCTACAACTGAATATAAAATCGAAGGGATAAAGTATCTGCTCCCAACTCATCCATTCTCCAAGAAGCAGTTGATTTTTGTTCCATATTCCTTTCTAAGGGCCTTACCTGTTGCTACATCGTGGAGTGAGGTGGCTGATGCTGCGGCCCAAAGCGAAGAGTTGCGCAAACAATTCGATGAAATAGTTCGTCCTGCAATTGAGGATGTATTTGAAGATGCCTCGTCAAAGAACAAAGACGAGCTGGACTTGTTTAAAAAAGACCTCGCTTCGCTACTTGATATCTATAGGAAGATTCGGGTTAGTTCATATGACCTTGCATTGGATAGCAAGGGGTATTATCAAATAGATCCGTTTGTAGAGCAGATAGCTCAATATATTAAAGCGCGGACGAAACCGCAAAACAGCAAAGAGTTGATAGAGGCGGTGAGGCAACTTATTTCTCAATTTGAGAGATCGATAGAAGATAATGGTGGTAATACCCTGCTTTACCATAAAACGAGAACCGGGACAGTTATTCCAGAAAAGCCGCACAATGAGGATGTTGCTCAGCGACTGTTTTATATGATCGCTGATTTGTTTTGTTCTCAGGCCGGAATTATGTTAGCGGGAGAGTCTGATTCGGGTAGGGGGCCAGTAGATTTCTCATTGGGAACTGGTTATAAGGAGAAGGTTCTTGTTGAAATTAAAAAATCTACCAATAATAAACTTCTTGACGGTTTTAAGGAGCAAATTAAGGCTTATCAAAAAGGGGAGAATGCGGCGCATAGTTTTTATGTTGTAATTGTTGTAAGGGAGAGCCAAAAGAAAAAAGACGTTTTTTCTCAGCTAGATGTTATTTAGAATATTTATGAAGAAAATAAAAAACTTGGAATTCTGAGCCCGGAATTAATTGTTATTGATGGGCTCATCCATCCATCGCCCAGCAAGTTAAAAGCAGCTGATTAATTTTGGTTCGTCAATCCCCATGAGTATTCGGAGAGATACAAAATTGTGGACTATCTAAGGGTTGCACACAATATGACGGACCTATGTAAGAAAATCAAAAATGATCTACAAAACTTTCCTGACGAGGTTATAGAATCTTGGCTTGAACCTTTTGCTCAACAATATGGTTGGCCACTTCCCGATCCAATAAGGGCGGTAGTATTTGGAGATCTTAACGGGAGCGAAATATCTCTCATTTGGGACAAGCAGCCAATTATGATTAATCTCCTTAATCTCCCACTCACAGATCTTGAGACTAAGAAAATGAGCGTCCTTTATAAGACACTATTGAATTTTGAGGAAAGTGATGGGGGGAATCTTGAGGAATGTAAACGCAACCACTTCGATCCTGGTAAATTTAAGCGTGTCTATGAATACTGTAAGGCAAGTGCAACAACGCTGGATACACTCTTTCTCTATGAGAGAAAGAGCGGGAAATCAACAGCCTACAATGTAATTGATGGCAATCATCGTTTCATTGCCTATAAATATTGGGTTGAGAAAATGGGTAACAATATAACTAAACAGCAAAGTGTTTGGATCGCGAAATCTTAGTATTTTATTTATTCTCACTACGAGGAATCAATTTCCCATACTTCAGTGCGGGAAGCATATTTCGGAACCCCGATTCACTTTCTAGATATTGAACCGACGAAACCTCAGATTCATTCATCGAATAGGTACCTGTCACGTTACTAAAAATGATAGTATCTCCTGTTTGATAGACAAGCATGGCTTGGGTCGATGTTGCTTCGAAAGCATTATTCTTGAAATTAATCTTTACGAGTACTGGCTCGCCCCCACCAAAGAAATGGGGGATAAATGGGTAAGTCGCAAGACTGAAAACCATAACAATACATAGCAGGAGCCCCCCTGTATAAAATGGTACTAGCGAATAAAGCCACTGCATCAACACCTTCCCGATTTTAGATATATTAGGTTGCAACTCAACCCCGCGGACCCTCTCTTTGTAATAGCCATGTAAGAAAGATATTGAGCAAGCAACAAAAAACATTTCTATAAAGAATATCCCAAAGATTAGCCATGATTTTACCGTTGGATCATTAACAAAAACTATAAAACTCAGAAAATAATATCCCGGAATCAAAGAGATGATTCTAATCACCCATTTTCCAATCCATACCCCAAACCTTACGAACCAGCGATGTTTTTTAAAACGTTCTTTTAAGTCCCATGTCTTATCATATGCCCAGGCTACTGGACCCGCTGTGATGAAGAGGAAAACCATAAACAAGATTCCCGCAGAAATGTACTCAGTTCGTAAGAAAGAAAAATCCCAAAGCCCATAGTTTGCAAGAAAGAGATTAACAATAAAAAAGCCGAACAAAGCCGAGGTAATCGTAATGACACTCAGCCATTCAAGAATGGTTTTTGCTTTGACTATTGTCATCATTTCTCTTTGTTCCTGCACGCGTCTATGAAACTACACTCCTGATATTTAGTCAATTTTTGTCCAAGTTTTAATATGTCTTGCTGTTGTTGTGTTTGTAGTATTTTGTCCCAAAATCCTGAGATTGAGATATATAGAAGAGAGGCTTTTAGTGTTTTATTTTCAGGAGATAAGACTTAGTAGGGTAGGCAGTTACTGATAAAAATCGTTTCCTGGAATTATTGACTTTTCTACCATATTATGGTAGTGTTAGAAAATTCTTGAGGTTCAAGAATGCACATTTAAATAACCCATACATTCACTATATCGAAAGGGTGATGACGATGAAAAATACATCGATCACATCTAGCCTGATCACAGACGGTCAGAAAAGGCAGTACAAACGATTTGTCGAAGACGCGACTGAGTTCGGCAGCAATCTTGCTCTCGCAAAAGGTAATCTCGACAAAGACGGACTTCAGCGGCTTCTCGAACATGGTGACGAATTCAATTCGGCCATTGCGGAAGTCATCGTAGCCAAGACGCTCGAACTTTCGGTGAGCAATCAGTTTGCCGATGAGGAAGTGAAGTCGAGTTACGGATATCTTTCGGGTTATAAAAAACCGAAAGGCATCACGGAACAAACAAACATCCTACGTCAGCTCTTCCCGGGTATTGGATTCGCCGACGAAAAAATCGCTAGCCAACCCGTTCCGAAAGATGCCGAAGGATACTTCGCCATCCCAAAGTGGCAGAACATTGCCCCGACCTACAGCGAAGCGGTCCAGAAAGTTTTGGACCTGATCAATAAAACCCGCGACGGCAAATTCTACAACTACCGTGAAGGTCAGATTGATGAGAAACATCTCCGCCAATCGAAAAAGTCGGCCAAGATGTTCCAGAACTTTGCAGAGAACCAGAAGGATTATGATATCCTAGTCATTCCGGCTCAGTTTGGGATCAACCATCGCGGCCGTTCAGTTCGTCGGGCTTTGGAAGTCATGAGTGCTTCCGAATTCGGTCTCGGCGCATTTGCGGTAGGGATAATGATTCTTACTCATCCGGAGCGTCTCCAGAACTATAACGATCTTTATATCGACTGTGCTGGCGACGAGTTCTCTCCTGAGGCCGATGGCGCTTTCTCCCGGGCTCCGTACTTCGACTTCCGCGACGGCGAGGTCGGGTTCGACACGCACTGGGTCGGCGATGCCTACGACTACTATGGTTCGGCGTCCGGCTTCGTCCCGCAGTGACTGAATATTGACGTTTGAGTCCTTGTGACTTTTGATGATTCATCAACTTGTTCCTTGAACTCGGCGATATTTTTGAGGGTTACCAACGCTTGTTGGCAACCCTCTTTTATTTAACAAACCTGTATTTATGGTTTGACATATAAATATATTTGTTGTATACTCTAATTATTCCTGAAAGTCAGGGATAAGCAGCATTTTAACAAACTAATCAAAGAAAGGAGATGATGACGATGAAAAACGCATCGATCACATCCAGTCGCATCACAAGCAAACAGAAAGACCAAATTGTCCGTTTCGCCGAAGATGCAGCACGAAAGGCAATCAGAGTTATCGGTCTCGATAATCCCGGCGCACAGCAAGTCATCGGCAACGGTGATAAGCTCGCCAACGCGATAATCGATAAGATTCGCGAATTATCACTCCGAAACCAGTTTGCTAATGAGGAAACATCCTCGAGTTATACATACCCTTCGGAATACAAACCGAAGAGTGTAACGGAACAAGCGAACAAGCTTAGCGAATTGTTCCCTGGCATCGGAAATGCAGATGAAACACTTGCGGATAAACCCCTTCCAAAGGGCGCTGGAGGATATTTCGTCATTCCACGTTGGGAGAAAGTTGCTCCGACTTACAACGAAGCAGTTCATAAAGTGCTTTCTCTGATCGCATCCTCCCGGAAGTTCTATAACTACCGCGAGGGACAACTTGGTCCGGATCGTCTTCGTCAGCATGAACGCACCGTGAAGATGCTCGCCAAGCTCGGTAAAGATCAAAAAGGTGAACTTCTCGTCATTCCGGCTCAATTCGGAATGCTGCATCGTGGCCAATCCGTCCGGAGAGCTCGTGAAGTTTTCATGACCAATGAATTTGGTCTTGGTGCTTTCGTTCTTGGATGCATGATTCTTACCCATCCCGAACGTCTCGTTCGCTATGAGGAGTTGGATATGGATTGCCCGGGCGACGAGTTCTCTCCTGAGGCCGATGGCGGTTTCTCCGGGGCTCCGGGCTTCAACTTCCGCGGCGGCAGGGTCAGGTTCGGCGCGCGCTGGGTCAGCGATGCCAACGACTTCTATGGTTCGGCGTCCGGCTTCGTCCCGCAGTAATCGAACATTGCGATTTGAACGCTTGGATCTTTTGATATCTCGTCGTTTGATCCTTTCGTCCGCGTTATATTTTGAGAGGTCATCCACTTCATTGTGGATGACCTCTTATTTTTTTATAACTCTTCACTTTCGATATGGATACGTTATACTCACATTGAGATTAGGTTCATGAACGGCCGTTCACGGATTGCCGTCACCGAACTCTCTCTTCAAGGAAGAGAAAAACAACCGGAATTCCCTTGATTACGATTAAGGGAAGTGCGTTGTATTGAGGAGATTACTGCTTGCTCTTGTCTGGTGCAGATTTCCTTTTTAGGGATGCTGCCAAATAAAATACAGGATTGAGAGGACATAAGCTCAATATTGAGCGGTAAACCTCAAGGTCCAGTGGCATAGATGGACGAGGGCAATGATTCCTGAGGCCGATGGCGATTTCTCCAAGGCTCCGAACTTCAACTTCAACGACGGCAAGGTCAAGTTCGACACGAACTGGGTCAGCAATGCCAACGACAACTATGGTTCGGCGTCCGGCTTCGTCCCGAAGTCACTCCTCGATGAATGGATATGCCCACCAATCAGGTGGGCATTATTCCTACCGTTCTTTCACTGATTTTATCCATCCGCCGAGCATTCTCCCAATCTCGTCAACGGAAGATTCTAAGACCAAATACTTTTTATTATCCAAGGTTTTCACATCTTTCATAAGTCGGAGAAAGACGCGCAGAATATTCAGTTTAAGGCTGACTTTCTCAAGAGCTGGCAGTTTATCGGTTTTGTAAGTCTGACTGGCCGCAAGGATCCCTTCAAGGATTTCCAAGGTCGTATCTTCAGATTTTTGCCAAATAACATACCTGTCCTGTTTGGAAATAATGGTGCGGTAACCGTAAAACGTTTTGTATAAATCGTAGGTCTTTTTGAAAATCGGTATGTCAAAATCATTCATCATTTTTATGAGAATTTACAAGAACATTTTTGAAGAAATAATCTCTCCCGAAAATCTCTTTTCGGCCTGGGATTCGTTCAAGAGCGACAAGCGGAGCAAATCGGATGTCCAGAATTTTGAGTGGAATCTGGAGCAGAATATCTTTCAACTCCATAGGGATTTGAAGGATAAGCTTTACAAGCACGGCCCGTATGCGGGCTTCTATATCACCGATCCGAAGCAGCGCCATATCCACAAAGCCACGGTGCGGGACAGAGTTCTGCATCATGCGGTTTTCTCTGTCGTGAACCCGATATTCGAGCCAACCTTTATTCCAACCTCGTTTTCTTGCCGGGTCGGATACGGCACTCATAAAGGCGTGGAAGCTCTCAAAAACATAACCAGAAAAGTTAGCGAGAATAACACGAAACAATGTTTCGTCCTGAAATGCGACGTTCGGAAGTTTTTTGATTCCGTTAACCACGAAATCTTGCTCTCCATAATCAAAAAACGCATCAAAGACGATGATGCGGTATGGCTTTTGAATTCCATTGTGAGGAGTTATGAGAGTGCGCCGGGGAAGGGAATCCCCATAGGTAACCTGACTTCCCAGCTCTTTGCCAATGTCTATATGAACGAACTTGATCAGTTTGTGAAGCATAGGTTGAATATAAAACACTACGTCCGCTACACCGATGATTTCGCCATTATCTCGAAAAATCCCGAAGAACTGAAAAGTCTCCTAATCCCGATCTCTGAATTTCTTGAAAATGAACTCGCACTCACTCTACATCCTAATAAAAGCATACTTCGGAGTGTATGTCAAGGCGTGGATTTTCTTGGATACACAACTTTTCCGAAATATAGACTCATCCGGACGAAAACAAAACATAGAATGTTTAAAAAACTTGAAAAACGAATGAAAGAATACGAATCCGGAGATATTACTAAGCTAAACCTGGAACAATCCATCAATTCTTACCTTGGCGTTCTGTCTCACGCGAATACTCATAGATTGCGAGAGAAGTTATTGAATAGGTTTTGGATTTCATAAGAATTAGGACAAGATATTGCCCCGTTTTTGGGACACGTCAACATCCCTCTCGGGTGTCTCATTTGTCTCTTTTCTAAATATCAGAATTGGCTAATATATAGAAATATGACCTGACCGAGTTGCTTGGAATACGATTAGAAGGAGATCCCATAAAACGCTTGTGGGGCCTCACCTCAAAAATTCCAAGACCGCGGAAGGACCCTAAAGTTTCCCGTTTAGGCAACAAAACCCCGCTTACAGAGCGGGGTTTGTGGGTTATAATTCCTTAGTGAATAAAAAGAACCTTTTTTATTGGTCGCTTTATGATTTTGCGAATTCATTCGTATTCATTAATTTTCTCCTCTACTTTTCCCAGTGGTTGGTAATTGATGGCGGGCTTTCTGATTTTTGGTATAACGCGTTATTTGCGATCTCATCCGTTCTTCTTCTTTTATCCGCTCCGACCCTTGCGTTGTTTACCGATCGGTATGGGGGGAGAAAATATTTTCTAAAATTTGCAACACTTGGAACGGCTCTTGGATACGGGTTTGCGACACTTTTCGCTTACACGCATCAGCCAATGCTTTTAATTGCGTTATTTTTCCTTATTGGACAATACTTCTATCAACTTTCATTCTGTTTTTATAATCCGCTTCTGGAAGATGTCGCGGACGTTTCTCATAGGGCGCGAGCTTCTGGGATTGGCCAATTTTCAAATAGTTTAGGACAACTAATGGGTTTGGTGTTGGCTATTCCGTTGTCCCAAACCAGGCTGCAGCCCTTATTTCCGTCAATAGCGGTATTTTTAGTTTTATCCTTACCAATGCTCCTTTTCTTTAAAGAGCAAAAAATAAAACAAGCGGTCCTTACTCTGCGCGTGTTTACAAAAGAATCCAAGGAATTTTTTAAGAAACTCGCGCTGTTCTTTTCTGTGTCTATTGCCGTTCCCATGCTGGCATCCTTCTTTTTCTTTAACGACGCGCTGATTACACTCTCAAATAATTATTCGATATATCTGGAACGAGTATTTGGAATGCCCGATATTACTAAAAATATCATCTTAATGATCGTGATTCTAATGTCGGCGATAGGTGGCCTTGCTTTTGGAAAAATCGCGGACAAAATTGGTTCGTTAAAATCGCTTAAATACATATTAATTAGTTGGATTATTCTCCTGCCGTTGTTGGGTTTGATTAATTCTTTAGCGTTGGTCATAATTTGCTCCGCGATTTTAGGGTTATTTATGGGTGGAATATGGACAGTGACGCGAGCTTATTTAAGCCAAGTTTTAAGAAGAGAAGAATTAGGATATGGCTTTTCTTTTTACACTCTTTTTGAGAGATTCGCGACATTTTTAGGGCCTTTGTCTTGGGGTGGAATCATCGCCTTTGCTGGAGCCAATGCGACAAGTTACCGTATCGCAATGATAAGCATGGCAATATATGTCATGATCGGGTACTTTGTTTTGCGGTTTTGGAAACGGGGAGAAATTGTTTTTCCATAAAGTAAGCTCGAACGTTTCGGACTAGGGCACCCTAATACACGCTAATATATAGGGATTTACCTACTAAATAGGGTATTTGACTTATTTACATAATAGGTGTATAATAACAAAAGACTCAAAAAGAGTGCGTTTCTAATTAATAAACCTTTTTGTTTAATAAATTTATTAACTTAATTAAGAGGTGATTGTATGGCAAAGATTCCCGGTTGTGATACGAATGTTTTTGTGAGCGGACACCCCATTGCGCGAGTCGATGGTTCCACAGATCAGATTAAAAGCTTCGTGAAAGCAATTCGTAAAGAAAGTAAAACCCCGGTTGGTTGGCAACGCGTATGTGGATTTGGCAGTATTATTTTCGTTGGTGGGAAAAACGCTCACGCGAAAGTGGCCGCTGCTATTACTAAATTTTCCACAAAGTTTGAAGTAACGGATTTGGAAGTGTATACAACCGCAGAGATTGAGGCAGTAAGTGGTCCTCTTACCGCTTAATTAATAGAAATAAAGGAAATGATGTGGGCCACGTTCAGATGAACTTGAACGTGGCTTTTTACTTTTTAATTCAACCAAACCTTACTAGTTAATTTAGAAATCAAATTTAACTGACCCCTCAAATTATTCATATAGACCCTATCTTTCAAAACATCTATAATACGATCGTAAACCAGACCCCCAAAACAAGCGTTAAACTAAATGTAGCTTTTAGTAAATTATGCTAAATAAAGAAATCACACATAAATTTTTATCAAGATTTCCAATCTTTTATTCGGTATTGTTAGTTGCGGCTCTTTTGGTGTTAGGATTCTTGGCTGGTTGGTGGATACGTGGCTCCACTCAACAAGCGGATACTAATGAGCAAGTAGCGATTAGGGAAAGCGGTTATCGCCTCGTAAAACCGCTTCTTATTGGTATGGTTCAAAACAGTTACGATCAGCCATTCAAATCCCTTGAAGCAAAATTTCGTGAGATGAAATTTAATGCCACAAATAATCCCGAAGTCAACGCTGTATCCGTGTACTTTCTGGATCTAACTAGCGCGCATTCGATGGGAATCAAGGAAGACGACTTATACGATTCGGGGAGTTTACTGAAGGTCTCGATTCTAATTGCGGCCCTGAAGGAAGCTGAATCACAACCGGGATTTTTAAATAAAAAAGTAATTTACCCATACGGAGCACAAGATGATCAGGTACAACACAATCTAAAACCGGGGAATGCATACACCATAGAGGAACTTTTGCGCTTCATGATTATTCAATCCGACAACCCCGCAAAGGATCTTCTTTTTGCCTCCGTGGATAGAAATTTCGTCAACGACGTATTCGTTAAATTAGGATTGCCTGTTCCTGATCCGAATTCACAATATAAGATTTCCGCAAGAATGTACTCTTATTTCTTCAGGGTTTTATATAATTCCACCTATTTGCATAAGAAAGATTCCGAGTGGATCATGGAGTTACTCAGTCAGGCAGCATATAAAGACGGTTTGGTGGCTGGGGTGCCGCAGGATGTCACCGTCGCCCATAAATTCGGTCTGGATACCGGGGTCTCCGTGGGGAATGGAAATAATAATGTTTGGGAACTGCATGACTGTGGCATAGTCTTTCATCCAGACAATCCTTATTTCTTATGTGTTATGACTCGCGGGCAAGATCTTACCCAACTAACCAATGTCATTAAAGTGACCTCACAAGTCATTTATCAAGAGGTGGATAAGAATTTTAATAATTAAGAAACAATTTTAGATTCTCCAGAATGGATTTTAAAACCAGTTTCTTTATTTTGGTTCGGGGGTTGTTAATCTAGAAATAAGATTTAACTGCTCCCTCAAATTATTCACATGGCTTCTATCTTTCAGAATCTCTATAATACAATCGTAGACCAGATCCCCGCTCTGTTATTATTGTTTTAATGAATAAGTTAAGAACAAAAAAGCCCTCTTATCTCAGCACTCGAAAGGTGCTTTTTGTATGCAACGGCAATGTTTTCAGAAGTTTTTCCGCCGAATCTCTTCTAAGGCACTATCTCGACAGACATAAAATAAAAGGTTGGGAAGTTTTCTCGGCTGGTACAATAGCGAAAAAACAAAACATTGATCTCAAAGTTATCGCCGATTTAAAAACATTTGGTATTAAAAATTTTCGTCACCGGCAACATAAGTTGAACGGGCTAATGCTCAAAAAATTCGATTTGGTGATTGCCATGGCAGAAGACCAAATTGATTTTATGAAGAAGATGTTTAACTACACGCATGCGGTGTTGTTCAACGAACTCGTCAAGGATGAAGAAAGCTCTATCTGGGATATTGAGGACGACGTGAAGGACTATAAGACCAACCGAAACGGCGTCGATAGAAAGATTAACAGGACGATCCAATATATACACGATAGTATCCCAAAGCTTGTCGAAGGCATCAACCAGCGTGTCTATCTGTTTGTTGATTTTGCGAACGGATTGCGAAAACGGGAACATAGGAATGGATTTCCAGTCATAAGATTATATGAAACCCCCCACACCCTCGCTTTCATGTCCATTAGTATCCCATCAAAAGAGGACGGGCACATTCTCGTGATACCGAAAAAGAGATATATCTATTTCCACGAAATTCCGCACAAAATTCTCAATGAACTCCTGCAATCGGTCCAAAAAATCGGCGCGGTTCTTGACCGCGATCACGGAGGGTACAATGTGCTTCTGAATAATGGAAGAGCAGCGGGGCAATATATCTTTCACGCGCATTTCCATCTTTTTCCCAGGGATGCCAAGGATCAAATAAATCTGAATGGTTGGAGTAGAAAAAGAATGACCCTACCGCAGTTCATTAAGTTCAATAAGAAGCTTAAAGAAAAGATAAGTCATCGATTATAAAGCATTAAGTCCAAAAGCTTTAAATCCAGCACGTAAATTCTTCCTTCCAACTCCAGGATTACAGTTCTAACGTCCTTCGCGACGCGACCCAAAAGTCGTTATAGACGCGGGGGTGAAAAAGACCTTAAAATATAGTTATGAAAACCAAATTTTTCACCGGTAAGGGTGATAAAGGCCAAAGCGCTTTCGGGAAGAAAAAACTTCCCAAGGATGACGCGCTTTTTGACGTTCTGGGAAATTTGGATGAATTGAATTCTTGGGTCGGATTTTGCGGAGTCGGGGCGCCAAAGAATATCAAAGACGTCCTGAAGCAGATTCAGGAAGATCTTTTTACCGTCCAGGCGGAGGTGGCGATGGCGGGCTTCAATTATAAATCCGCGAGTTTCAAAAAAATCACCGCCAAAAAAACGGGAGAATTGGAAGAAATAATTCTCGGCATTGATAAAAAACTCCCCCCGATTCGTAATTTTATCTTGCCCGGCGGGAGCGAACTTGCCTCCAAACTGGACATCGCGCGGGTCATTGCCCGGAGGACGGAGCGGGCGGCCATCGGATTTTCCAAAAAGAAAAAACTTGCTTCAGAATTGCTCAAGTTCTTAAACCGTCTTTCCAGTCTGTTTTTCGCACTGGCGCGGTACGTGAACCATACCAAAGGTATAAAAGAAGAAAAACCGAGTTATAATTAGCTTATGGGAATTTTTGAAAAAATGAATTGGTTTGGTTCATCGGAGAAGAAAGAAGATAACCGGAAAATGGACGAATTAGCGGAAAACGCAAAGAAGATATTAGAAGACGAATCAGCCGTCAAAAATCAAGAAATAGCCGACAATCAAGAAGGACAGAAGAAAATCATTGAGGAAGCGCGCGACATTGTGGGAGAAAAAGGATATGAAGAAATAAATGATTTATCGCAGAGTTTGCGCGGTTTATTGGAAGAAGGGACCAAAGAATATGAAGATGCCATAAAGGCATTAATGGAAGATTACGGGTGGAACGATACGATGGCGAAACAAAATCTTTCAATCGTCTATAAATCCATCGTTAAGCTGGGTAAGAGGAAACTTGAGCCGCCGGATGAAAAAGCGTTGCATGAAAATTCCCCCGAGGCGCCGAGCAGAAATTCCCGTCTTCTAGTCCATCAAATCGTGGAGCAGAATTACGGTCCGGCGATGGCCATGGAAGTTGACCCGCTTATTGACCAGATTATGGGGAACGCGGTTAAAAATAAAACAGATTAAGGATATAATGATTAAAATTAATTCATAGCATGCTTACTTTGGAAGAAATGCTCTTGCGTTTGGGTTTGGCGGTAGTTTTGGGTTTGGTTGTCGGCGTTGAAAGGGAATGGGCGGGCAAGGAGGCGGGCATCCGCACGGATATGATGGTCGCGGCCGGCTCGGCCATTTTCACGATTGTGGGTATTTCCTTGCCGTATCTCGTCGCGGTTTCGCCGGAGAATTTACCCGAGGTCGTCGCGCGGAACAGCGGCTTTTTGACTGTTATCGCGAACATTGTTGTCGGCGTCGGTTT
>Ga0187886_1001886_pt1 | contig 17811 bp, 21 predicted proteins | sample June2016WEW_20_1_FD_133001 | JGI IMG/M metagenome (GOLD analysis project Ga0187886, IMG submission 133001) | Peatland microbial communities from SPRUCE experiment site at the Marcell Experimental Forest, Minnesota, USA - June2016WEW_20_150 | ecosystem: Environmental > Terrestrial > Soil >... | reverse complement strand
TCAATCGGAAGCCCAAATGGACTTGCAGGAGAAGTGTCGCCAAATGAAAACCTATTTTCTGTCTCTTCGAAATCACAAGAAAATATTTTTCTCTTGACAGGGGGATTATAGGATGTCCCCTCTCCCTCCAGAGAATGTGTCGCAACCCAGGCGGTCGATCCCCTAATTACGACCCAGCCTTCCAGGGGAGAGGGGAACCCTCTTGAAATGAGGTACGGCAGGGCTGGAGGTCTACCTAAAGGGAATCAAGGGGAGTTCGGCCAGATTGAGAAAGATACGGGCCAGGATTCGCTTCCTGGCGGCTGCCCTTCTTGGGTTGCTGGTGGCGAGTATGGCACAGGCGGATGATGATTCACCCGGCAAGCTTGCGGGTGACCGCAAGGAGGTGCCCCGTTTCCTCATTGAACTCAAGCGTGAAGCTACCAACCGGGGCACACTCGGGGAAACATCGATCTGGATTTTAGTGTCGACGGGACCTGGGCGAAGCCGAATCCTCGGGGAAGTCTCTTCTTAACCAACGCAGGCGCTTACCTCCCTTCCCTCGGGATGCGGATTGAGGATCTCTCCTCCCGGTGGAAACTGCGCAACGCGCAGATTCAGATCGAATCGCTGCGGGCCCGCTCTGGACCTGGCCAAGTCGAAGGGGCGGGAATGATTTGGCTGAAACGCTGGGGTATTGAGCGTTTTGAAGGAAACCTGAAGGGAGAAAAATTTCAGATCTTTTATCTACCGAATCTGCGGATTCAAAGCAGCCCGATGCTCGAATTTAAAGGGAACTCCAGACATATCTCCGTCAAGGGAGAAATCCTACTCCCCGAGGTTGATTTATATGAGGTCTCTGCTCCCGGGGTCGCCCGACTCAGTTCTGATGTCGTCATGATCGACCAGGCCGCGGAAAGAAAACCGGCTCTTTCTATGGATATTCAGGTGCGGGTGATCCTCGGCGATCGAATCCAGGTAAAAGCCGGGGGAATCGAGACCCGTTTGACGGGGAATTTAGACCTGAAAATTTCTGGCCTGAAACCGGAGGAATTGAGCGCCCGGGGGGAGATCCGTCTCGCCGAAGGCTTTTACAGCGGCTACGGGCTGAGTTTAAGAATCGAGCGGGGGCGGTTCATCTACGCCGGGGGAACGGTGGACAATCCCGAGCTGGACATCCTGGCCCTGCGCCGGTCAGAGGATTTAGAAAAAATGTACAACATCAAAGTGGGAGTGGCCATTTTCGGGAGCCTCAAAAACCCGAAGGTAAAATTGTATTCCCAGCCGGCCATGAAAGACGAGGAAATCCTCTCTTATCTCGTTCTGGGCCGGCCTTATGACCCGAAAGAAGGAAACCTTTCCCTGCTCCTAATGGGAGCGGGCGGCCTCCTGACGGGGGGTTCCGCGGGAGGTTTAGAGAAAATGAAAGGCGCGCTGGGAATCGATACCTTAGATATTCAGTCCGGGACCGGGCAGACCGGGACTCCACAAGCCATGATGGGAGAGGTCCAGCGCTCTTTGGTTACCGTCGGCAAATTCCTGACCCCCCAGTTATATGTCAGCTATGGATATTCCGCATTTACCAGCGAGCAGCTGTTGAAAGTCAGATATCAGATTTTGAAACACTGGGAGGTGGAAACCTGGCGGGGGAATGAAATGGGAATTGATCTCTATTACCGAATCGATTTCTATTAAGATACCATACGACCAGCGGCGAGAAGACCCAATGCGGGAGTACCTTTTTTTCCACCGGGGCTGACGAGATTCCGGACGATTCATTTTTTGGTTTTGCAAAGCGTCCGCCGCTATGCTATAAATATTTCTTAGAAAACAAAAAGGGAGAACGAGAAGATGTCCGGTCACTCGAAATGGAGTACGATTAAACATAGAAAGGGCGCGGCTGATGCTCGGCGGGGCAAGATTTTTACCAAACTCATCAAAGAAGTCACGATCTCAGCGCGTATGGGGGGCGGGGATCCCAACGGGAACCCCCGGTTAAGAAGTGCCATCCTGGCGGCCAAAGCAGAGAATATGCCCAAGGAAAACATTGAGCGAGCGATCAAAAAAGGAACCGGTGAACTTCCCGGGGTCACCTACGAGGAAGCTACCTTCGAGGGATATGGGCCGGGAGGGGTCGCAGTTTTAGTGGAGATTCTTTCGGATAATCGCAAGCGCACGGTGGCGGATATTCGACATATTTTTTCTAAGAACGCGGGAAACCTGGGAGAATCTGGATGCGTCTCCTGGATGTTTGATAAAAAGGGCCTGATCGTCTATGAAAAAGCAAAGGTCGACGAAGAGAAACTGCTTAATTTAGCCCTGGAAGCAGGAGCTCAGGATGTGCGAGAGACAGATAAAGAATATGAGGTGATCACGGAGGCGGCCGCATTCGAACAAATCAAGAAGCAATTGGAGGAAGCCCAGCTGATCCCGGCTTACGCGGAGATCGGTATGGTCCCTCAGTCCACGGTGCGCTTAATGGGCAAGGAAGCCCAGCAGATGCTGCGGTTGATGGAAAGCCTGGAGGACTCCGACGACATCCAACACGTATACGCCAATTTCGACATTTCGGATGAAGAGATGGAGCAACTCAGTGCTTAGAGGAACGGGGCGGTTCCTCGGATCGGGAAATTTCGCGAAGAATGGGGAAGGCACCCGGATCATGGGGGTTGATCCGGGACTTGTAGTGACGGGGTTCGGGGTCATCGAGATCGGGCGCAACGGTTCAATCCTTTACTGCGGAAGTGGAGTTGTTCGCCCGCAACGGCTGCAATCCTTTGCGCAACGCCTCCAACAAATCTTTCGCGGCTTGGGTGAACAGATCGAAAAGTTTGCCCCGGAACTCATGGCGATAGAAAATCCTTTCTACGCCAAGAATGTGAAGAGCGCCATGCTGCTGGGCCAAGCGCGGGGGGTCGCCATCCTGGCCGCCGCCGAAGCCAGCGTGGAGGTTCAAGAGTACAGCCCATTGGAGGTGAAACAAGCTGTTGTGGGATATGGCCGGGCAGCAAAAGAACAGGTTCAGGCCATGATTCGATCCCTCTTGAATCCGCCGCAGAAGTTGACGGCGGATGCCGCCGATGCCTTGGCCGTTGCCCTCTGTTTAGCCCATTCCGTGCCCTGGCAGATTTCCTTGAGTAAACTTGGGGCGCAGCGATCAATTTCCAAGCCGCCTAGGAGGACATCGGCCAAAAAAATTTCCCTTGGAGACGGCACATGATCGCCCAAATCCGGGGCCATTTGATCCAAAAGAGCCCGGGCTCGATCATCGTGGAAGCCAACGGAATCGGCTATCAGCTCTTTGTTTCCCTGACAACCTTCTATGATCTTCCCGAATTCCAACAGAACGTGATGCTGCATACCTATACTCATGTGCGGGAAGACCTTCTACAGCTTTATGGGTTTTCCACCCCGCTGGAAAAAGAGCTATTCCAGATCCTGATCAGCGTTTCCGGAATCGGACCCAAACTGGCAATCAATATCCTATCGGGCATTTCTCCTTCAGAGCTCGTTCATTCGCTGGGCTCAAGGGATATGGCCAGGTTACTGTCCATCCCCGGAGTCGGCCGCAAAACAGCGGAACGATTGCTTTTAGACCTGCAGGAGAAAGTGCTGAAGATCCAATCTCGGGGCGTATACCCGCAAACGGTCCGGCCATCGGCCGATGGGATGGCCGAGGATGTGGTTTCAGCTCTGGTCAATCTAGGGTATAAAAGGAACCAGGCCGAGAAGGCTGTGGAAAGCGTGTTGCAGCAGACCCCGGAGATCACCTTGGAAAAAGCCTTGAAAGAAAGTCTGAGAGTTCTCTCTACCGGGTAAGGCAATGGACAGTAAGCGCGATTTATCAAAGATGGCGACTCGTCCTTCCCTCATGGATCGGGGGATTCAGCCAGAACTGACGGAAGATGACCTGCGGTATGAACTCAATCTTCGGCCCAAAAGCTTGGAGGAATACATCGGGCAGGAAGAGGTCAAGAGTAACCTGCGGGTGTTCATCGAGGCGGCGCAGAAACGGGGGGAAGCTCTGGAACACGTCCTTTTTTATGGCCCCCCTGGGCTGGGCAAGACGACCCTGGCCTATATCATCGGCTCGGAATTGCGGGTGAATGTGCGGGCCACCTCGGGCCCGGTGATCGAGCGGCCAGGAGATCTAGCGGCGATTCTCAGCAACTTGAAAGAACACGATATCCTTTTCATTGATGAAATCCATCGCTTAAACCACGTGGTGGAAGAGATCCTTTACCCGGCGATGGAGGACTTTCAAATCGACATCCTCATTGGTCAGGGGCCGAGCGCCCGTTCCATCAAATTAAATATTCCTCCCTTCACGCTGGTAGGCGCAACCACGAGGGCCGGCCTCCTCACTTCTCCCCTGCGCGATCGATTCGGCATAAGCTTTCGCCTGGAGTTCTATTCGCCCCCAGAACTCGAGAAAATTTTGCTGCGCTCGGCTCAACTTCTCAACCTGGGCATCGATCGATCGGGGGCCGAGGAGATCGCCAAGAGATCGCGGGGGACGCCCCGGGTAGCCAACCGGTTGCTTCGGCGGGTGCGAGATTTTGCCCAAGTCCGGGCTCAGGGAAAGATCGACCGGGCGGTAGCCGATCAAGCTTTAAAGCTTCTGGAAGTCGATGAATCCGGGTTGGATAAAATGGATCGCAAGATCCTGGTGACGATCCTGGAAAAATTTAGCGGCGGGCCGGTGGGTCTGGATACGCTGGCAGTGGCCGTGAATGAAGAAAAAGACACCATCGAAGATGTCTATGAACCGTACCTGATCCAGAGGGGATTTCTGGACAGAACCCCCCGCGGGCGCAAGGTCACTCACCTAGCTCTGGAACATTTGGGAAAGAAAATTCCGGATTCTCCCCAAAACCATTTACTCTGAGGATGGAATGGCTGAACGTAGAATTACCGGGCCCATGGAATCTCAGAAGAACTCAGCCAAACGGACCAAGTTTATTTTCATCACCGGCGGAGTCCTCTCTTCCCTGGGAAAAGGTCTGGCTGCGGCTTCCATTGGAGCCTTGCTAGAGTCGCGGGGGCTGAAAGTCACCCTGCAGAAACTCGATCCTTATATTAATGTAGATCCGGGGACGATGAACCCTTTTCAACACGGAGAAGTTTTTGTGCTGGACGATGGGGCCGAGACGGACCTGGATTTAGGGCATTATGAAAGATATACCTCTGCCCGTCTGACCCGGCGAAATAATTTCACCACCGGCCAGATCTACTATTCCGTGATCAAGAAAGAGCGGAAGGGGGTTTACCTCGGCGCGACCGTTCAGGTGATCCCCCATATCACCGATGAGATCAAGCAAAACATCCTCTCCATTTCGGACGATGCCGACGTGGCCATCATCGAGATCGGGGGCACGGTAGGCGACATTGAGAGCCTTCCCTTTTTGGAAGCCATCCGCCAGCTGAAGTCCGATTTGGGACGGGAGAACTCCCTTTACATCCACCTGACCCTGGTCCCGTTCATCAAAACTTCCGAGGAGCTCAAGACTAAACCGACGCAGCACAGCGTTATGAAGCTGCGGGAGATTGGCATCCAGCCGGATATCTTGATTTGTCGCACGGATCAGTTCCTTCCCCCGGAGATCAAAGCCAAGATCGCTCTCTTCTGCAACGTGGAGAAAGATGCGGTCATCACGGCCATCGATGTAGAGAGCATCTACGAGGTCCCCCTATTCTTCCACCAAGAAGGATTGGATGATAAAATTGTTCAATTGCTAAACATTTGGACGCGATCTCCGCACCTGGAAAAGTGGGAAGAAATTGTCCATTCGATCAAGAATCCCCGGGGAGGGGTGGACATTGCCATTGTGGGCAAATATGTGAACTTGAAAGATTCTTACAAAAGCCTCAATGAGGCCTTGATCCATGGGGGGATTGCCAATCGCTGCCGGGTAAGCCTGCATTACGTGGATTCCGAATCCCTGGCGAAAGAAGGGGCCGAACGATTCTTGAGTGAAGCGGACGGGATTTTGGTCCCGGGAGGATTCGGGGATCGGGGGATCGAGGGGAAGATCATGGCCGTGAATTATGCCCGGACCCTGCGAGTTCCCTTCCTGGGAATCTGTTTGGGAATGCAGCTCGCCGTGGTCGAATTTGCCCGCCATGTTTGTGGATTGGGGGGGGCGAATAGCAGCGAGTTCGACCCGGGAACACCGCACCCCGTGATTGCCCTACTCCCGGAGCAGCAAGCCGTCCTGGATAAAGGAGGCACCATGCGGCTGGGGGCCTATCCCGCCGCGCTGCAAGAAGGCTCGCTGGCCCACCAGGCCTACCATGAGCTGCAAATTTCTGAGCGGCACCGCCACCGTTATGAAGTAAACAATGACTACCGGGAACTCTTAGCCGAGAAGGGCCTGGTATTTAGCGGGTTGTCTCCGGATGGGAAATTGGTAGAAATCTCGGAGCTGCACGATCATCCTTGGTTCTTAGGTTGCCAGTTCCACCCAGAGCTAAAATCAAGACCTCAAACTCCCCATCCCCTCTTTCGGGAATTCATTCACGCAGCCTTAAGGGAGAAAAAAAAGAAGCGGAAGAAGAATTCGTGAGTGCGCATTCCTTCCCAACGGTAAAGGAAATTTGGGTGGGGCCTGTGGCCATCGGAGGGAAGAGGCCTTTCGTCCTTATCGCCGGCCCTTGCGTGATCGAGTCGGAGGCCACTTGCCTGGAGACCGCCGCCTTTCTTGTGGACCTGACCCACTCCCTGGGAATTCCTTTTATCTTTAAATCTTCATACGACAAAGCCAACCGCAGTGCCCTGGGTTCATACCGGGGGCCTGGCTTAATAAGAGGTTTAGAGATTCTCGAGCGGGTAAAACGTGAGTTGGGCGTTCCAGTGCTTTCAGACGTTCACCGCTTCGAAGAGGTGGAGGCGGCAGCGCGAGTCCTCGATGTCCTGCAGATTCCAGCCTTCCTCTGTCGGCAGACCGATTTCGTCTTGGCTGTCGCGGGGTCCGGGAAGGTGGTGAACGTCAAGAAAGGTCAATTCTTGGCCCCCTGGGATGTGCGCAATATCATTGAGAAGATTCAATCGACCGGCAATGAGTCCATCCTCCTCACCGAGCGGGGAACCTCCTTCGGGTACCATAACCTCCTCGCAGACATGCGATCCCTTGTGATCATGCGGGAGATGGGGTTTCCCGTTGTTTTTGACGTGACCCACAGCCTCCAGCTTCCCGGTGGACAGGGTACCTCTTCCGGAGGTCAGCGGGAATTCATTCCCGCATTGGCTAGGGCGGCTGTAGCCGTGGGCATCGATGCTCTCTTCATGGAAGTCCATCCAAACCCACAAACCGCCCTTTGCGACGGGCCCAATTCGCAATCCTTGGACGGGTTGAAACCGTTATTGGAACAGCTCGTGGCCATCGACCGGGTGGTCAAGGGAACGCAGGGCGCGTAGCGCATGGAGCATAGCGTTAGACCGAAATACAGAGGGGGGGAGGCAGGAAGAAAATTCCTTCTGTCGGCAAACGATTGGAAAAAAAGGGCCAAATTCATCCGCCTCCTCCTGTTGGACGTAGATGGAGTTCTCACCGACGGGAGGATCGTTTACGATGGAGCTGGACGGGAGCTCAAATTCTTTAATATCAAGGATGGCCATGGGATTAAGCTTTTGCAACGAGCTGGCTTAGAGGTGGGAATTCTCTCGGGAAGAAGATCGCCAGCCGTGCGCCTTCGGGCCAAAGAGCTGGGGATCCGTCTTTTAAAGCAAAGGGTCCTAGATAAGGGGAAGGCTCTGGAGGCGATCCTGCGCAAGAAAAGATTTAGGGCGGAACAAATCTGCTTTGTGGGCGACGATTTAGTTGATTTGCCCGTTTTGGCACGCGTGGGATTAGCGGTGGCCGTGACCGACAGTGTAGAGGATGTGAAGGCAAATGCTCATTACATCACCCACCGTCCCGGCGGGAAGGGAGCCGTGCGGGAGGTTTGCGATCTGATCCTCAAGGCTCAGGGGAAATGGAAAACAGCAACCCAAAAATATTTCCGGCAGCCGCGTTAATATCATCCTGCAGAATATTCCCTTCTACCTTCCCTTGCTTTTTCGTCCATCCACTTCCTCTTGGCCGATGCCCAAAATTTGCCTTTACACCCCCCCCTCAGAATGGTAGAATGTTTTTTATTTTTGATAGGTTTTAGAAGAAAGAGATGAGAAAACTTCGGTCCTTTCTGGGAATAATTATTCTGGGCAGTTTGGGGGTGGTGGGCTTCATGACCTGGCGCACCCTGGCTCCTCCGCAGGAGAAGATTGAAACCGCGAAGGAGCCGGCCACCTCAGCCGACCTGAAGTTGGATCGGGTGCGTTACACCGAGACCCGAGAAGGGGTAAAAGAGTGGGAATTGGAAGCCATCTCCGCTCAATATTTCAAGGAAGAAAGCACCGTATTCTTCGATAAAGTGAAAGCAACGTTTTTCGGGAAAAATGGCGAGAGATATGTTCTGGTGGGAGAGAAAGGAAAGTTCAACACCCAGACCAAGGCGATTGAAGTGTTTAACGGCATAACGCTGAGCTCCAGCGATGGGTACCAAATGCGCACTCGAAGTTTGAAGTATCAGGCTGAAAAAAGAGAACTGAGCACATCGGATGCAGTAGAAATCACCGGGCCCCAACTTCGGGTGGAAGGAATTGGGTTGATTGTGGAGCTGGATCGTCAACAAATGAAGGTTCTTCACCAGGTTACGACCACCCTTCGCAATTGGGGGTGAAGGATTCTTTAAGATCGGCTATGTGACATGGAAAAAATGAACCCAGTCATTGTCATAATCATTCTGGCATTGCTTCTACCGGCCTTCGGGGTGAGCGAGGGGGCAGAAAAAAAGCCCCTTTTTCTCGGGAAAACAGGCCAGGGAGAGATGCGTGGATCCGACCAGCCCCTGCGCGTTACCTCCCAGCAACTCGAGGCCGATAATAAACAGTTGGTGATCATCTTCACCGGGAACGTCGTGGCCAAGCAGGCGGAAATGACCATCTATGCCGACGTCGCCCGCGTATATTATGAGAAGAAAGAAGAAGGAAATGAGGTGCGGGAGATCGTAGCCACGGGCAACGTGAAAATTCAAGAAGGGGATCGTTTGGCTACATGCCAGAAGGCCGTTTTTACCAACGCAGAGCAAAAGATCGTCCTCACCGGTCAACCAAAGGTTTGGCAGGGGAAAGATATGGTGAGCGGGGAGAAGATTATCATCCTTCTGGAGGAAGACAAAAGTTTTGCCGAAAGCGGGCCCGATCAGCGGGTGGAAGTGATCCTTTTTCCGAAAGGAGGGCAGCGCCCGCGAAAAGAGAAACCATGAACGGGGTCCCGACCCTGATCGCTAGGGGACTTAAAAAAAATTACAATGGGAAATGGGCCGTGGATTCTGTAGATTTAGAATTCCGCGCCGGTGAGGTGATTGGCCTTCTGGGACCCAACGGAGCAGGTAAGACGACGACCTTTTACATGATCGTGGGCCTGATCAAGCCCGAAGGGGGGCAGGTTTTTCTGGCGGGAGAAGAAATCACCCATGATCCTATGTATATGCGGTCCCGTAAAGGGGTGACCTATCTTCCCCAGGAGCCATCGGTTTTTCGAAAACTTACAGTAGAAGAAAACCTCCTGGTCGTCCTGGAGACTTTGGACCTTTCCCCAGAGGAAAGGAGGCAGCGTTTGACCGTTCTCTTGGAAGAATTGAGGATTTCCTCGCTGGGCAAGCGCAAGGCCTTGACCCTGTCCGGGGGTGAGCGGAGAAGGGTGGAGATCACTCGCGCCCTAGTTACTTCGCCCCTATTTATCCTCCTGGATGAACCTTTCGCGGGGATTGATCCGCTGGCGGTACTGGATATTCAGCACATCATCGCTCAGCTCAAAGCCAAAAGGATCGGAGTGGTCATCTCTGACCATAATGTGCGGGAAACCTTGGGAGTCTGCGATCAGGCTTATATCCTCAACGAAGGAAAGATCCTGGAACGGGGAACTCCGGAGGAAATCGGCCAAAGCCGGAAGGCCCGAGAGATCTACCTGGGGGAAAAGTTTCAGTTTTAGAAGGCTAAAGGGTTAACCGAAAAGTGACGATGAAGAAAGCAGGACAAGAAAAAACGGCCATTGGAGAGGCCCGCAAAGAGGGTTCCGGTTCGCAATGCCCATAGAGCTCCGCCAAAGCCTCAAGCTCACTCAGCAGCCGATCATGACTCCGCAACTGCAGCAGGCCATTAAACTCCTGCAGCTCTCGCGGATGGAATTGGTGGATCTGGTTCGGCAGGAAGAGGAAGAGAATCCGATTATCGAAGAGGTCGTCGAACCCAATGTTGATGCCGAACCCTTGGAGACAAATTATGAAACCCCAATGGCTTCCTCGTCGGAGGTGAAGGAAACCCGCGAGGCGGACGTCGAAAGCCCGGCGTTGAATTGGAGAATAGACGGTTTTTCCTCGCGGGCCAAAAAGTCTGAGGAGGGGGAGGACGGTCCAACTTTTGAGAATTTCCTCACCAAGAAAGCCACCCTTTCTGACCACCTTTTTTGGCAGCTTCGGCTGAACGACTTTAGCGAAGAGGAACGCCTGATTGGGACGCTGATCATCGGCAATCTCAATGAAGACGGCCTGCTCCAAGTTTCGTTGGATGAAATTGCCTCCCAAAGCGGGTTGGAGCTGGCCAGCGTGGAAAGGGTGATCCAAAAGGTGCAGGCTTTTGACCCCCCGGGAGTGGCAGCCCGGGATTTAAGAGAATGCCTGCTCTTGCAAGCTCAGCAGATTTACCCCCGGGAGTCCTTGGTGCAGGCACTCATCAGCGATCACCTCGACCAATTGGGCAGAAGAAATTACCAGGCAATTGCGAAGGAATTGCAAGTGCCAATGGAGGAGGTGGTCCGAGCCTCACGGCTCCTCAGCGAACTCGAACCCAAGCCCGGGCGGAGCTTCAGCGACGAGAACATCCCTTACATTATCCCGGATGTTTATGTTTACAAGGTCGGCGATGAGTACGTGGTGATCCTGAATGAGAATGGCCTGCCCAAGCTGCGCATCAACCCGTATTACCGGGATATCCTCAGGGAGCAGGCCCAACCCACTGGAGAAGCCAAAGAATATATTAATGAAAAAATCCGGTCGGCGCTCTGGCTGATCAAGTCCATCCATCAACGCCAGCGAACGATCTACCGGGTGGCCAAGTCCATCGTCAGGTTTCAGCGGGAGTTTCTGGACGGAGGCGTAGCCTACTTAAAGCCCATGGTCCTCAAGGATGTAGCCATGGACGTGGAGATGCACGAATCTACCATCAGCCGGGTCACTTCCAACAAATACGTCCACACCCCCCAGGGGATCTTCGAGTTGAAGTATTTTTTCAACAGTAGCATCAACACCGCTCGGGGAGAAAATGTTGCTTCCGAGAGCGTCAAGGAAAAAATCCGCGAGATCCTCTCCAAGGAAAACGGCCAGAACCCTTACAGCGACCAGGAACTCGTGGAGATCCTCAAAAAGCAGGACATCCTCATTGCTCGCCGGACCGTGACCAAGTATCGCGAGATGCTGGGAGTTCTTCCGTCCACGCGGAGGAAGCAGATCCTCTAATTGGCGAGCATGGAAAATCCTTTAGGGGCGCAAATGAACGCGGATTTTCCAGATTTCCAACATAAAAAATTTTTTTCTGCGGGGAGCGGCGAAAATCTGCGTCCCAAATTATTGAAAAGGAATGGAGGCGCCGGGCATGCAAGTTTCCGTAACTTTTCGGAATATGGAATCCAGAGAAGTCTTGCGCGAATACGTGCAAGAGAAGATCTCCAAGCTGAAAAAATATCTGGACTATCCTTTGGAAGCCAATGTGGTTTTGATCGTAGAAAAGCACCGCCACATCGCTGAAGTTACTTTGGTGGCCAATCGCGTCACCCTCAATGCCCAAGAAGAAACGGAAGATATGTTCTCGGCGATTGACCGGGTGATGGATAAGTTGGAACGCCAGATCCTCAAGTATAAGGAGAAGATCAAAAGGCATAAGTCCAATTCCTCCTTGCCGGACTCTCGCTGGCGCATGGATGTTTACGCCCCCGGCAGCTTTGACGAGGGAGTAGAGCCCAAGGTGATCAAAAGCAAGAAACTCCTGGCTAAACCGATGTCGGTCGAAGAAGCCGCGATGCAGATGGATCTTTTGAATAATGATTTTTTAGTTTTCACCAATGCCAACTCCAAGAGCCTCAACATCATCTACCGGCTGAAGGATGGCCATTATGGCTTAATTGAGCCACAGATCGATTGACCTTTTGGCTCCCGCCTCCTCACCGGCGGGGCGATGGAGCGAGGGAATCAAGGGTTCCACCCAGGATGGCCAGGGAGGGTCCACCGCCGCAAATTATTAGAGGTGAGAATTTAACTTTTTGCAGATCTAGCCCCATGAAAATATTAGACATCTTAGATAAGCGAATGATCATTCCCCAGCTCACCTCCAAGAACAAAGAAGGAGTGTTAAGAGAATTGGTTCGCGTGTTGGCTCAGGTGGAAAAGCAGGTGGATGAGGAGCGGATGATGGAAATCCTGCTGGAGCGGGAAAGCCTGGGAAGCACTGGGATCGGAGAAGGGGTGGCGATTCCTCACGGGAAGAGCAAAGATGTCAAAAAGCTTCTGGCTTCCTTCGGGAGGAGCTTGCCGGGCCTAGACTTCCAGTCCATGGATGGAAAGCCTGCCCACTTGTTTTTCCTTCTAGTTGCGCCGGAAAATTCTGCCGGAATCTATCTGAAAGCATTGGCCCGAATCTCGCGTCTGATGAAAGATCAGACTTTTCGGAAGCGCTTGATGGAGGCGAACTCTGGTGAGGAGATTTATTCCCTCTTCTCCGAAGGAGACGAAAAGTACTAGGTTGGGAACCAAGAAACCCCGTTCGATCTAGACGGGTTGAAAGGGCTTTTTACCCGGCCGGCGAGGCGTTCCTTCCATCCCCGACCATGGAAGCACAAGAATTAAAAAACTTGCGCATTGTGATCATCACGGGGCTTTCGGGCTCAGGGAAAAGTACCGTCAGCCGGGCCATGGAGGACATGGGTTTTTTCTGCGTAGATAATTTACCCATTGCCCTGCTACCCAAGCTCTTCGAATTGCGTTCGGCTTCCCTCGGAGAGCATTCCAAAATTGCTTTAGTGATGGACCTCCGGGAGAAAGATTTCCTCAAAACATACCCCGAAGTCTTTACCTGGCTACGCCAGGAGGGGTTCCAGTTGGAGATCCTCTTTTTGGAAGCCTCGGATGAGGTGCTGGTGCGGCGATATAGCCAGACGCGGCGGACCCACCCCTTGGCCGAGGGCTGCGGTGTGTTAGATGGCATTCGCAAGGAACGGGAGATGCTGGCCAACCTCCGCTTAATGGCCACGATGGTCATCGATACCTCGATGTATAATGTCCATCAGCTGCAGGGAGCCATTCGAGATCTCTTCGGGCAGAGGCCGCCGGGGCGAAGGATGAGCTTAAATTTCCTTTCCTTTGGGTACAGCCATGGCATTCCGCAAGAGGCGGATCTGGTGATCGATGCCCGGTTTCTTCCCAATCCCTATTTTGTTGAGGAGCTGAAAGACCTGCCGGGGACGGATGCCCGGATTCGCGATTACCTTTTTGGGTTTGAAGAGACTCATGAGTTTGTGAATCGGTTCCAGGGCCTCCTCGAGTACCTGCTGCCGTTCTACGAGCGGGAAGGCAAAGCTTATCTGACCGTGGCCGTAGGGTGTACTGGAGGAAAACATCGATCGGTGGCGATCGCCCAAAAAATGGGAAGTATTTTCGCAGAGCGATTCCCCGTCCGTCTGCGGCATCGAGATATAGAAGACTCCCCCTGAAAGACAATTCCTGGGGGTAGGAAGAGAGGCGTAGCAAAACTATGGTGGGCGTGGTCTTGGTCAGCCATCCGAATTTGGGCGATGAATTCATTCGTTCAGCCGAGTTAATCTGCGGAAAGTTACCCAGCCTGGTGACCGTTTCCATAGACACCCGGAAAGGGGTAGAAGAGTTGAGGAAGGGAATCGCGGAAGCCATCAAGAGTGTGGACGGGGGAGAAGGAGTGCTCATCCTTACGGATATGTTTGGGGGAACCCCGTCGAATATGAGTTTGGCCTTTCTGCGGGAGGGCCAGGTAGAAGTCCTTTCAGGTCTCAATCTGCCCATGCTCATAAAAATTTCCACTTGCCGCGAAGGCCGGACCCTGAAAGAGCTAGCCAAGATGGTCAAAGAAGCCGGCCAGCGCAATATCAATCTGGCTAGCGAGATCTTGCAGAAGAAACCCTGAGCTGAAAAGAAATGGTCATGGAGCCGACGGGTCGGATCGAGATCCGGGGGATGACCGAACGGGACCTCGATGAAGTGATGCAGATTGAACGCAGGTCCTTCCCCACGCCTTGGTCTAGACGACTTTTCGAGCGAGAGTTGTTATTGCCTTATGCCAAAGCATTCGTGGCCCTGGAGATCCCGCCAAATCAGGTCGTGGGTTACATATGCTTCTGGCTGGTGGCCCAGGAAACACATATTTTGAATTTGGCCGCGCATCCTGGACGGCGCAGGCGGGGAATTGGGGCCCGCTTGTTACGCTACGGGGTGAATTATTGCCGGGAGAAGGGGGCCCAAGAGATCACCCTCGAAGTGCGCCGTTCAAATTACCAGGCCATTTCCCTCTACCGAAATTTTCAATTTCAACCGCAGGGCATTCGCCGGCATTATTATAGCGATAGCGGCGAGGATGCTGTGATCATGAGCCTTCGTCTGGTAGAACAAACTCAGGCGACTCTCGCATGAAAGCCCATCCCAAAGAAGTTCGAGCCAGAATCCTGCTGCACCGCAGAATCACCGCAGATTATTTCCGTCTGCGTCTTCTGTGTCCAGAGATCGCCCGTTTATCCCAGCCGGGTCAATTCGTCATGTTACGGGTGAACGATTTGAAAGACCCTTTCCTTAGGCGACCCTTTAGTTTTTCCCGCATCTACCCTCCCCAAGAAAAGAAAACCAAACCGGAAGACGAGGGGGCCCTGGAGATTTGCTACAAAATCGCCGGCCGAGGGACCTTCCTGATGACCCAGCTTCGAGAAGGTCAGCGGCTGGACCTTCTCGGTCCGCTGGGGAAAGGATTCTGGGCAACCGCGGACCAAAAAGGAGCCATTCTGGTCGGAGGTGGGATCGGGATCGCCCCGCTGATCCCTTGGGCGGAACACCTGCAAGGAGTGCGGAAAAAGAAAAAAATAATATCCAAAGCCTTAGCGGAAACTCCTGAAGTCTTGGTCCTCATCGGAGGAAAAAGCCGGGAGCGGATCCTGGGAATCAAGGAATTTAAAAAAATGGGGCTGGAGCCCCAAATGGCCACTGAGGATGGAAGTCTGGGGATGTCAGGATCGGCCACCGATTTACTGGAACGTGAGCTCATGACCCAAAGGCGTAATTCAGCTACGCTTTACGCCTGCGGGCCGATGCCCATGCTGGCCAGAGTGTCCCAAATTGCCGATCAGTTCGATCTTCCCTGCCAAGTCCTCTTGGAAGCCCGCATGGCCTGCGGAGTAGGAGCCTGCCTAGGATGTGCGGTAAAAGTCAAAGAGAGAAGTTTTTGGGGAATCCCGGAATCCGGAGAGTCTACTGACGGAAGGGAAAAGATCCTTTCCGGGGGAGCATGCGGGGGAAGAGAACCGGGTCCGGAAAAGGAGAATTTGATTCCGGGGATTGCGGAAATTCCTGCCTTTCGGTATGCCCGGGCCTGCCAAGAAGGCCCGGTCTTTGAGGGGCGGGAAATTTTCTGGGAATAAAGAGGGAAAGCGAAGGGAATGGGTCAAGAGAAGAACGGTCCCAGGCTGGAAGTTATGCTGGGTCCGCTCACCCTGAAAAACCCGGTGATTGCGGCCTCGGGCACGTTTGGTTACGGGGAGGAATATGCCAGCCTCCTTCCTGTAGGAAGCCTGGGGGGAATCATTACCAAGGGGCTTTCTTTGGAGCCACGCAGGGGGAATCCCCCTCCACGTCTGGCCGAGACTTCGTCGGGGATGCTCAACGCCATTGGCCTGGAGAATGTGGGGTTGGAAATTTTTCTCCGGGAGAAGTTGCCTTTTTTGCGAAAAGTGCGATGTCTGGTCTTTGTTAATATCTTTGGCAGGACGGCGGGAGAATATGCGGAGATGGCCAGGAGGTTATCTGAAGTAAAGGGGATTTCCGGGCTCGAGGTCAATATCTCTTGCCCCAACCTGAAAGCCGGCGGAGCGATCTTCGCCTCCGAGGCCAAAACGGTTCATCAGGTCGTTGCGAAAATCCGACGGGCGACCTCTTCTTTTGTGATGGTCAAGCTCTCCCCCAACGTGGCAGATATCGCAAGAATCGCTCTGGCCGCAGAAGAAGGCGGCGCGGACGCGGTCTCCTTGATCAACACTCTGACTGGGCTGGCCATCGACGTGCGGACGCGGACGCCCCTCTTGGGAAACATCACCGGGGGCCTTTCGGGCCCGGCCATTAAACCCATAGGCCTGCGCATGGTCTGGCAAGTGGCCCAGGCCGTGCATATCCCAGTCGTGGGCATGGGAGGCATCATGACCGCGGAAGACGCCCTGGAATATTTGATTGCCGGGGCGACCGCGGTAGAAGTGGGGTCGGCTCATTTCATTGACCCCCGGGCGGGGTTGAAAATAATTGATGGAATTCAAAGTTATTTGAAAGCCTATAAGTTCCCCACCGTGGCCTCTTTGGTCGGTAGCCTGAAGGTCAAAAGGGATCTATCTTGATGGCCTGGTTGAAGAGCCAGGCAAAGGGAAAAGATAAATGGAAAAATGCGGGAGGGAGACCATGGAGTTGAAAACCGTTAAATTGGAAATCCCGGAAGGGGCGAATATTATCGTCGGCCAGACCCATTTCATCAAGACGGTTGAGGACTTGTACGAGGTCATGGTCAATGCCTTGCCGAAGTCACGCTTTGGCATCGCCTTTTGCGAGGCTTCTGGGGCCTGCCTGATTCGCCTCGAGGGAAATGATGAGGAATTGAGAAAAGTAGCCCAGCGAAATGCCCAGGCCATCGGCGCAGGCCATACCTTTGTGATGGTTCTCCTGGATGCCTACCCGATTAATGTCCTAAACGCGATCAAGAACTGTCCGGAAGTTTGTTCCATTTTTTGCGCCACCGCGAATCCCGTGGAAGTGATTATCGCAGAATCCTCTCAGGGCCGGGGGATCCTCGGAGTCATTGATGGATATTTGCCCAAAGGGGTAGAAGGGCCAGAGGGGATACAGTGGCGAAAAGAACTCCTGCGCAAGATCGGGTATAAACTCACCTGACCCATCCCCCTACCTACCCCCCTCTCCCTTGATGGGAGAGGGCCGGGGTGAGGGTGGAATAAAGCAAGATCCGAATGGTTTCAAAAAATGGCAGAATCCAGTCAGCCTCTGGCTTTACGCCGCTTGAGGCCTAGCACCCGTTATATCCTGCCTTTTAAGCCCTTTTTGCCACATTGAGGCGTGAAGGGGAACTACTGATAGAGACGCGAGGGCACAACTCTGCTTCGCTTTGCGCTAAACGAAAGGCGGAGAAGAAAGCGTTGGCCCGGAACAGGGGGAGGGTGGATGAGAAGAACCTGGATTAATTAGCTTCAGGCATCGAGTGGAAATTGATCATCCCTTTGCGTTGTATTCTTAGATGTTGAGAATATTAAAGTAAAATTTTAAAATGTTACTCCTAAGATACTGAAATATAAATTAAAAAAATGGAATAGAAAATACTTTATTACAAATGCCTGACCGTATGCCGTGTATAACGTATGACTTGTCGGTTAAAGTCCGACCGTGGGAGTTCGGCAGTTCGCCCACGTAGCTGGAGGGAGGTGTGAGGGGTAACCTGAAACACAAAGTTCCCTG
>Ga0187886_1001885_pt1 | contig 17813 bp, 21 predicted proteins | sample June2016WEW_20_1_FD_133001 | JGI IMG/M metagenome (GOLD analysis project Ga0187886, IMG submission 133001) | Peatland microbial communities from SPRUCE experiment site at the Marcell Experimental Forest, Minnesota, USA - June2016WEW_20_150 | ecosystem: Environmental > Terrestrial > Soil >... | reverse complement strand
GAGTTTACGACGTCAAGCATCAAAGTGTATCCCTGTTGCAGGTATTCGGGTGGACATCTGGATGCATGCCTTGAACTGGTGCAAAAGTATCGCCCTGACCCAAAAAAGATAAAAAAGATCCTGGTTCGTTCGTCAAAGTATACGATCCACCTATTGGCGGAGCCGAGAAAATGGGATCCGCAGAATGTGGTAGATGGTCAGTTCAGTATGCCATACCAAGCTGCCATAGCGTTTGTTCGTGGTAAGGTGGGGATTGATGAATTTACCGAGGAGAGTCTACGGGATCCCCAAGCACAGACATTGATGAAATGTGTGGAGGTTGTGGAGGACGAGGAGTTCGAACGGCGATATCCGGGTCAATACTCCAGTGCAGTGACTATAACCATGGAGGATGGGATGACGTATACTGCCGTGGTGGACAATCCCAAGGGGGACAAGCGCAACCCAGTGACCCATGAGGACGTGGAGAACAAATTTCGATCACTGGTGGGCAGAGTGTTCGAAGATGAGAGCCGGGCAGAACGAGTCATTGATTACGTGAATAACATCGAAGGCTCAAAGGATGTAGGAGAGCTGGTTTCAATGATGACGGTTCGGGATGCGTAAAGAAATGCGATCCTGAAAAGTCTGTAATCTGATAAAACCGAAGGGCAAATCGCGAAATGACTTTTGGCGAGCAAAAGTGACTTTGTAAGGAAAGTACATGGATGTTTATGCAACCAGCTATGAGCGAACCCAAACGGGCATTAAAAAAGGCGCGGCGTGGGCTATTATTATCAAACCCAATCAGGTCGGAACGATTACCGGGGCAAGACACAATGCTTCACTGGCTGGCAGATGCGGGGTGAAGGTCGTTCTTTCCCAACGTTAGGGAGAAACGGTCGATGATTTCATCGCCCAGTTGGCTGTTGGATGGCGATGCCCACTCAACAAATTTGCCATAGCAGGTAAGGACGTCCCAAAGGTCAATGAGCAGCTACGTATTGAGGAAGACCTGGGTATGGTAATGAAAAAACCAGAATTCCCCTATGTTTAACAGATAGGAGTTGTCATTTGTTTTGTGTCTTACCCCCTAAGGATTTCTTATGAACCTCTCGACGTTCTCCCTAAATTAGACAAACATACTATGGATATTGATCTCTGATACCAATAGCTCTCAGTTTGAAAGCTAAGGCCCTTTGTAAAAAACAACAGAGTAGGAGGTTTAATGGAAAACACGAGCCAGGATAAAAAAATTGCAGAAGTGCTAGCGGAGTTTATTGTGAGGCAAAAGTTCGAAGACTTGCCCAATAATACGATTGAGAAGGCCAAGCAATATATTATCGATGTTATCGGTTGCATCGTCGGTGCATCGAAAGAAACTCAGGCCCGAACTTTAATAGAAGTAGTAAAGGCCGAAGGGGGAAACCTACATAGTTCTGTGTTTGCCCATGGTTTTAAAACCTCTGTCATGAATGCTGCATTGGTAAACGGTGAAATGGGGCATATCTTTGATTTCGATGACGACCATCGCGAGGCCACGACGCACACATCAGTGGCTGTTCTTCCAGCGGTCTTCGCCTTGGGAGAAAAACTGAAGGTGAGTGGCAAAGATTTGATGCGGGCTTTCATTTTAGGGATGGAGGTGACAATTCGTGTGGCAGAGTCTTTCCTCGGTAAAAGCTTTTACCAAGGGTTTCACCCAACTGGAACGTGCGGAGTATTTGGCGCAGCAGCAGGTTGTGCGTCACTCTTGGGTCTTGATGTTAAGCAAACTATATATGCTTTAGGACTTGCAGGTAGTTTTGCCGCCGGTACAATGGAATGGCGCACGGGAAATTCATGGCAGAAGCCGTTACAACCAGGGCATGCGGCTATGTGCGGGGTATTGGCGGCTTCTTTAGCAAGGAAAGATTTTATTGGAGCAGGCACAATTTTTGATGGACCTGATGGGGTTATTAGAGCATATTCTTACAAAGATATTTATGACTGTACTCGTATCACGGAAAATCTTGGGGTGAAATGGGAAATGAAAGACACAAGTATCAAAATGCATGCCTGCTGCCGCTTTGGAGCCCCGGCGGTTGATTGTGCGATTGATCTGTACCGACAGGGAGTACGGCCTAAAGATGTGAAGGAGATCTTAGCTAAAGTAGGCGACATTGCAATCAAGATGCTGACGAAACCAAGAGAACGAAAGTTACATCCGCAAACGCGTATAGATGCACAGTTTAGTCTTCCATATATGGTAGCAGTTGCCATTTCTAAAAATCGGTCAGGGGTAAGCGAATTTAAGAAAGAGGCTTTGGGTGATGCTGAGGTCTTAGAGCTTGCGTCTAAGGTCAGATGGGAGTTGGACCCGGCGGCAGAGGCGCTGTATCCAAAAGCATATCCGGCCACATTAGTTGCTACTTTGAATGATGGCCGGAAATTTGAGTCGCATGTTGACTATCCCAAAGGCGATCCAGAAAACCCGCTGTCAATGGAAGAAATCGTGGACAAGTTTAACTTGTTAATCGGAGAGTTCTTCAACCAGGGAAAGAAGGAAGAGATTGTTGGAATACTAGAACGATTCGAAGAAATGGATAACATTGAGAAAGTAGCTGACCTACTGCGCTAATTCAATTTTGAGACTGCCGATAAGAGGACGACTTAATTCAAGAGTTTCGAAAGAGGGAAGAAGTTGATTGCCAATACTAATAATATTTGAAAAAAAGAGGTATTTTTTTCATCAAATACATTGAAATTGCAGCAACACCCTGCTCTTAACGTTGATGAAACGATCGAAAGGAGGTTCAAGTATGAAAACGGATTTAAGTATAGTGGACATGCTGACGCGCCGAGAGATTGAGGCACGAGTTGTCGTTCCTCTGCTCAAGGCCTTTATCAAAGAATTCGGAAAGGAGAGAACTCTAAAGATAGCCGAAGGCGTTATTCAATCCTTGGCTATGGAAACTGGCATCCAACTGGCCGGTCAATTTGGGGGCAATAGCATTGCGCATTTTGTGGAGGCGCTTGCACTCTTTATGAAAGATAATGCTCTTCAAATTGATGTTCTTGAGCAAAATCAGGCCAAATGGTCATTCAATGTATTGCGATGCCGATATGCTGAAATGTATAGGGAGTTAGGAGTGCTGGATTTTTGCAGCTTATTATCTTGTCGGCGTGATTTTGGGACGATTAAAGGTTTTAACTCGAAAATCGAGTTAACCCGCACAAAGACTTTGATTGAAGGAGCAGATTATTGTGATTTTCGCTATAAGCTAACAGAGGAATGAGCATGAGCCCCATCGGAAGAGACGAATGTGCCAAGTTATCTATTGTGTGTCTGCTAACAAGAGTAGAAGGTTTATTCCGTGCCAATGCCGCGATCATGGGCACGGGGGGGATGTGCAAGGCTTTACGAAATCTGCAGTAATGCCCATGAGTCGACGGGAGACGGATTCGGTTTGGCATTCAACGCGGGGGCGACGCTGATCGACATGGAGATGGTACAGTTCCATCCGACGGGCATGGTCTACCCCGAGAGTGCGAAAGGGATCCTGGTCTCCGAGGCGGTCCGAGGAGACGGGGACAGCTGATCAACTTCGAGGGCGAGCGTTTTATGCTTCGCTACTCGCCGGAGTGGAAAGAGCTGGCTCACGCGGGACGTGGTATCCCATTCGATCTGGACGGAGGTAAGAGAGGGTAGAGGAACAGAGCATGCTGGAGTCTATCTCAATATCTCCCACGTCCCTGCCGAAGAGATAGAAAGACGGCTTCCATCGATGGTCAAGGAGCTGCTCCGTTCAGGGGTGGACATTCGCAAGGAGTCGATGGAGGTCCTGCCCACGCCCCACTTCAGCTGTGGTGGGATCAAGATCGGATTGAACAGCGCCTCAATCCTGGAGGGCCATTATGCGGGAGGAGAGGCAGGAGGAGGGATTCATGGAGCGAACCGGTTAGGGGCAAACTCCTTTTTTGATTTACAGGTCTTTGGAACGAGGGCGGGTCAAAGTGCGGGGGAGTATGCATTAAAGAACAAGACCAGACCCAACATTGAGCAGGTGGAGAAATCGGTCGAGAAACTGGCAGAGCCCCTGGTCCGTAAGGAAGGGACGGGTCCCATCTCGATCCGGAAGAAGGTCCAGAAGTTGATGTATCAGAACGTAGGGATCATGAGAAATGAGAAAGGACTGAAGGAATCGATCAAGGTCTTCGAAGAGATGGGGCAGAAGGAATTGCCAAGGATAAAGGTCTCCTCCAATCGGATCTTCAACTACGAAAGGGCCGAGTCGATCAAGGTGAGAAATATGGTACGGGCGGCGTTAGTGATTGCACGCTCGGCCCTCTTCCGGGAGGAGAGCCGAGGAGTCCACTTCCGGGAGGATTTTCCGAAAAAGGACAAGAATTGGCTTCTCAATGTCAATGCAAAGACCATGGACTGCTCCTTCAAAATCGCTCCTATGATTATTTTATTTCCACAGCAGCTTCGATCGTACATCTAAAAGTAGCCGGATCGGATCGGATATGCGTCTCCAAAGATACTGATGGAGTTCCAGGTTCAAGGACCTGCAATATGCCGGATAAGGTAATCATTGAATAGGAATCCCAGAAAAGGAGCATGAGATGGATGAATATAGAGCATGAAAAGGTTTTTACCTTCAGCCGATTTGCAAACTACTGCTTTCAAACAGCAGGAGCTTAGTTCTTAAGAAGTGAAGCAAACTTAGAGCTTATCTGTAAATAATTGTTGACCTCAAAAACAGTTCATGGTATACATTTTCCATGAGCGGGATAAAATCATGGACGGTGTCGGATGAGCTTTGGCAGCGAGTTGAGTCGTTGATCCCAAAGCAAAAAAGGCTAAAAAGAAAGAAATATTTTCGACGGCCAGGCGGAAGCCGCAAACCTATGGCTTCTCGCAAAGTTTTTGAAGCTATAGTATATGTCCTTCGAACCGGGTGCCAGTGGAAAGCCCTCCCCAAAGAAGTGTTTGGTAGTTTAAGTTCCGTCCATAAATACTTTTTGGAGTGGAAGCGGAAGGGGGTCTTTGTACGTCTCTGGCGCAAAGGACTTGCAGAGTATGACGAGATGGAAGGGATTGCTTGGCGTTGGCAAAGTATCGATGGGGCGATGGTGAAGGCTCCGTTGGCATTGGAGGCCGTTGGACCGAATCCGACGGACCGGGGGAAAAAATGGGACCAAGCGAAGCCTTTTGGTCGACGGGAATGGAATCCCGCTGTCGTTAGTCGTAGGCGGAGCCCAGAGACATGATGTGAAACTGCTGGAACCCACTTTGGATGGAATTGTGGTGGATCGGCCTTCCGAGGAGGAGGGTCCGAAGCAGCATCTTTGTGGGGATAAAGGGTACTCGGGGCAGCCTGCTCAGGAATCGATACAAGAACGAGGGTATATCCCCCATGTTCGGCAAAGGGGAGAAGAGACTGAGGAGAAGAAAAGAAATCCACGCTATCGTGCTCGGCGATGGGTGGTAGAGCGGACAAACTCATGGTTGAACCGATTCCGCAAGTTGCTCGTCCGGTATGAGAAAACGACTGCCAGTTATGAGGGATTGTTGGAATTAGCATGTGCGTTAATCACTTTCAGACAAGTAATTATTATTTACGGATAAGCTCTTAATATCATAATCAGGCGGAGGTGATACGTGGCGAATCTATATGAGTATCAAGGAAAAGAGATTCTAAAGAGGATGGGGGTTGCCATTCCAGAAGGCGGTGTCGCCTCATCACCGAAACAAGCCAGGCAAATGGCCGAAAAGATTGCCCGGCCTGTAGTGATTAAGGCTCAAGTGTGGGTGACCGGCCGGGCTGCTGCAGGAGGTGTGAAGTTTGCTGACAACCCGAGCGAAACCGAAAGGCTTGTCGAAGAAATGCTGGCGAGGGATGTTAAACACGTGAAGGTGGAAAGAGTTCTCATCGAGGAGAAACTTCCGGTTATGAAAGAGTTCTATTGCGGGGTCATCATTAATGATTCTTGTAAGGTGAAGGGCCCGGTACTAGTCATCAGTAGCAAGGGGGGAACGGGCATTGAGGAGATTGCTGCGAACCACCCGAACGAAGTGGTCAGAATGAATATCGATTCTATAAAGGGGTTGACGACTGACGATATTGAAAAGATCATTGAGGGGCTTCCGGTCAAACTGGATATCGTTCCGCGGTTGAGCAAAATTGTTCAAGATATCTATCGGACCTTTGAAAGATACGATCTTCGTTCCATTGAGGCGAACCCAATAGTGATGACAAAAGAGGGAAAGATGTATGCTGCTGATTGTCATGCTGCCATTGATGATTCCTCTGTTTTCAGACATCCCGAGTTGGGAATCGAGTATCCCCGGGATATCGGCAGGCACCCGACTGAACTTGAAAAGGCTGCCTGGCAGATCGAGAAAGAGGATTTTAGGGGGACGGGATATTTCGTTCAAATGAGCAAAGAAATTAAACCCGGAGAAGGATATGTTGGGTTTCACGGGATCGGCGGTGGCGGAGCGATGCTGGGTGCCGACGCTCTGATCCGACATGGCCTGAAAATCGCCGACTTCGCAGATACAAGTGGAAATCCTACTGCATCAAAAGTATACCGAATTGTCAAGCTTATCTTTTCACAGCCCAACATAGAAGGCTATGTCCTGATGGGTGCAGTCGTGGCAAACCAGGATCAATGGCATCACGCCAATGCGCTTGTAAGAGCTCTGAGAGAGGAGCTCGCCCATAGGCCGGGATTTCCCGTTGTCCTGCTGATTGCGGGAAACAAGGAGAAGGAATCACTCGAAATTCTTAAGGAAGGTCTCAAGGGAACGCCTGCGCATGTCGAAATTTATGGGCGTGACTATGTCTATAACGTCGATTATGTGGCAGAGCGAGTGAAGACGTTAGTTGAAGACTATCGGAAGGCACAAAAGAAAGGGGATGCCTAATGGCCAATTATGGATTTGAATTTAGGACGGGCAAAGTGATTATTGATCATGAACGATGTAAGGAGTGTCGCAATTATGCCTGTGTAAAAGCGGACAGCATCTTTGGTGTGGGGCTTTTAAGGATTCAGGACGGTAAACCCGTTCTGGTCACTTCGCCGGAAGATGCAAAAAAGCGATGTAACGAATGTTTGGGATGCGAGCTCTACTGCCAGGCTTATGGGAACCAAGGCTGCAGGATCGAGCTGGAAAGTTTTGGAATAGATAAACTGAGGGTTTAACACCCATGTGAGGCATGAGGGAAAGAGAGGTGCTGAATTGGCTATATTAATCGACGAGAAAACAAGCGTGGCAATTCAGGGGATCACGGGGAGGGAGGGAAGTGCGCGGACAAGAACCATGCTCGAATTCGGGACGAATGTGATTTGTGGAGTTACACCTGGCCGCGGGGGGACGAAAGTTTGGGACGTTCCCGTTTATAACAGCCTAATGGAGGCCGTAGAGAAGCATGGTCCGATCGATGCGAGCGTTACCTTTGTTCCCGGACCGGATGTAAAAGAGGCGGTCATTGAAGCCATTGAATGTGGTGTCAAGTTTATCGTGGTTCCTGCGGAGCGGGTGCCTCTCCACGACAGCCTGAAGATGATCGCATTGGCCCGAGAGAAGGGGGCAAAGATCTTGGGACCGGGATCCTTGGGCTTAATCAGCGCGAACAAAGCACTTATGGGCTGGATTGGTGGAACGGAGGAAATGGCGCGGGAGGTATTTAGACCCGGGTCCGTTGGCGTCATTTCACGAAGTGGTGGACAAACAACAACCGTAACGTGGAGCATCATGAGTGCAGGATTGGGGGTCACAACGGCGATGCACGTGGGCGCAGAGCCCATCCTCGGACTCTGCTTCGCAGAACTTCTTCCCTTGTTCGAAAACGATGCGGAGACAAAAGCGGTCGTCTTATTTGGGGAAATCGGGACCGTGGCGGAAGAGGAAGCTGCGGAGGTCGTGAGAGAAGGGAGGTTCACGAAGCCTCTGGTTGCCTATATCTCGGGCCGTTCCCTGCCGAAAGGGATAAGGTTCTCCCACGCAAGCGCTATCGTCGAAGGCGAACGTGGCACGGCTGAGAGCAAAGTTGCTGCGCTCCAGAGTGTGGGAGCACACATTGCCGATAAACCACAAGATATAGCGAGAATCTTATTAAAGGTTCTGGGAGGCAGAAGATGATACTGAGGTCAATGCTTTATACACCAGCGAACAGTTTGAGATTGGTAAGCAAGGCGGCGACACTTCCTATGGATGCTGTCATTCTGGATCTCGAGGATGCGGTACCCCTGGCGGATAAGGAGACCGCCAGAATTTTCGCCAGGGATTCGATGCGACTTTTCAAATCCGGCGGTGCCTTCGTCTTTGCCCGGCTTAATTCCATGCTAAGCGGCCTGACGGAAGAGGACCTGAAAATTGTTGTGGCCCCGGGCCTGGACGGCGTCATTTTGGCGAAAACCGAAAGCGCATCGGATGTGAAGACCCTCCATGAGATGTTGGAGAAGGCAGAAAAGCGAGCAGGATTTAAGACTGGAGAGATCAAGATTGTGCCGCTGCTTGAGTCAGCCCGAGGGGTGTTGCACAGCTTGCAGATCGTCAGCGCAAGCGATCGGATTATTGGTCTGGCATTTGGCGCTGGGGATTATTACCGAGATCTTGGCAAAGATGTCGCGGCGCTCTCTTATGACGAAAATGAACTGCTGTACGCCCGCTCTCATATTGTCAATGTGAGCAAGGCCGCTGGGATTCAGGCAATCGACACGCCCTACCTGGGCCTGCTGACAGATAAAGAACGTTTTTTGAACGAACTGAGGATCGCTTCTCAGCTCGGTTTTACAGGCAAGCAATGCATTCATCCGACCCAGATCATTCCTGTAAACCAAACTTTTTCACCCTCGGACAATGAAGTCGCCTATGCCTCACGACTTGTGGAGGCCTTTAAGGAGGCCGAAGCAAAGGGAATGGGGGCCATTTCCTTTGAAGGAAAAATGATAGACCGAATGAGTTACCTCCAGGCGAAGGATCTCTTGGGCAAAAAAGAATCGATGTCGGTTAGAGAAGATAAGCAGAAGGGAGTATCGGAGGTCAACATCCTGGAGATTTTCAGGTGAGCTCTCTGGAGCAAAGGTTGGTTTCCAGAATCACGAGTCAAGGAGGATGGTTCAGAGTCCCTGACCCTTACGGAACAAAAGCTCCTGGAACAACGACATTAAGGAGGGATTTTATGGAGATTCAAGAATTGATTAAGTGTTCGATTATGAGAGGCGGCACGAGCAAGGCTATTTTTTTGCTCAGAAACGATTTGCCGAAAGACGAGAAATTGAGAGACAAGGTCATCCGTAGAATCTTTGGGGCCCCTGATCCGAGGGAGATCGATGGTCTCGGAGGAGCCGACCCTTTAACCAGCAAGGTGGCGATTATCGGTCCGCCGACTCGCGGGGATTGTGATGTGGATTACCTTTTCGGTCAGGTGAGCCTCCATGACCCCATGATCGACTACAAGTCGAATTGCGGCAACATCTCATCCGCAGTCGGTCCGTTTGCCATCGATGAAGGGTTTGTTGATCCGGTCGAACCGGTTACAAAAGTGAGGATTCATCAGGTCAATACCGAGAGGGTCATCGTCGCAGATGTCCCGGTGAAGGGGTACAAGGCAGAGGTGGAGGGGAATTTTGCAATTGGTGGTTGTCCTGGAACAGGGGCAAAGATCATATTGGATTGGTCCGATAGTGCTGGGTCAATTACGGGGAAAATACTTCCGACCGGGAATCTGAAGGATGTATTGAGAGTTGAAGGAGAAGGAGAATTTGAGGTTTCTCTGGTGGATGCTGGAATGGCGGTCGTCTTCATTCGAGCGGAGAGTCTGGGAATGAAAGGGAGCGAAACGCCCCAGGAGATTGATGCCAATAAGAAGCTGCTTGGACGGATTGAAAAGATAAGAAGCGTCGCAGCAGAGCGCATCGGGCTTTGTACGGATTGGAGAGAGGCGACCAAGGAGGTTCCCTACACACCTTTTTTCGCGATTTGCGCTCCTCCTCTCAGCTATAAAAACTGGACCACCGGGAAGGAAGTGGACAAGGATTCTGTCGATCTGGTCATCCGGTTGCTCTTCATGCAACAGATGCACAAGACCTACCCGGTGACGGGGACCGTGTGCACTGTGGCGGCCGCCATGATCCCGGGGACCTTACCCAACCAATTGGCCCGCCCGGGGGTTCGAGAAAGAGGAGTTCTTCGCATAGGCCACCCGGCTGGCATCATTGATCCGGAAGGCAGGGTTGATATGGAAAATGGCACGTATATTTTGAAAAGGGCGACGACGGACCGTACAGCCCGGTGTCTGATGAGAGGCTATGCCTTTATCCCGAAAGAAACTTTGAAATAGAGCCTGGGGTATCATCAAAATCGAACCGGTAAGTCTGAAAAGAAGGGCGACGACCAATCACTCACTATCTAAGATGACCGTATTAGGGACAAAATGGAATTTTTAAGGGAAAAACATTTGGAAACCGATGTGCTAATCGTTGGAGCAGGTGGCGCAGGCATGCGAGCGGCCATTGAGGTCAAGAACAGAGGCCTCAATCCTTTGGTGGTTTCCAAAGGGAAATTTCCTACTGGCTGTGTGACGGCCATTGCCATGGGAGCTATGTTGGCCCCCTTTCATAAAGAGGACAGCGTCAAATTGCATTATGAGGAAACCCTTCGGGGTGGCGATTATTTGAATGATTCGAAATTGGTAAACATTCTCGTGAATCAAGCCTCGGCCAGAGCTAAGGATATTGACCGATACGGAACCAATTTTGACAAAGAAGGTCAGGAATATAAACTCTTTCCTTTTACAGGTAGTTCTGTCCCGAGAGGGGTGCTGGCGAAGGATCCCTATCGGGGGGGATTTATTCGAGGCCTTGTCAAGGAAGTTGGAAGACTTGGAATAAAGATTATGGACCAAGTGATGGTCGCTTCCTTGATAAAGGAGAAGAATGAAGTAGTAGGAGCTGTCGCATTGGAACTCGAGACGGATACCCTCTTCTTCATCCATGCGAAGGCGGTCATCCTTGCCACAGGAGGAGCTGGAAACTTGTACTCCCTCACGACAAATCCGCCGGGGGTTACGGGAGACGGCTATGCCCTTGCCTATAGGGTGGGCGCAGAGTTGTTGGATATGGAATTTGTTCAGGGCAGAGCCTGCATGATTTACCCACAAGGGATGCGAGGAACGCCACCTCCAGGAGATGGTCTCGTTACCCTAGGGGGAAGATTCTACAATGGTTTGTGTGAGCGCTATATGGGAAAATATCACCCCGACAAGGTTGAATTGGTGACTCGTGCGGAGATGGCGAAGTGCACGCAAAAAGAGATCATGGAAGGAAGATACAGCCCTCATAAGGGGGTGTACGGAGATCTCTCGGGTGTACCCAAAGATCAATTGCTCAAATTCAAGGGATTCATGGATGCTTGTGCAACTGAGAACTTTGATCCGACCTGGCAGCCTTACGAATGGGCCCCTGGCGCCCACTACTTTATGGGGGGTATTGTCATCAATGAGAAGTGTGAAACAGGTGTTGAAGGCCTCTTTGTGGCCGGCGAGGCCGAAGGGGGAATCATGGGGGCAAATCGGTTGGCGGGTAATGCATTGACCGAGACCCAAGTTTTTGGGGCCATAGCAGGCGAGTCCGCAACCCAGAGGGCCTTAAGGATTTCAAAGACCGCGATCTCTCCCCATCAGATCGATGAAATCCGGGACCGCTTCAAGGAGATTTTGAAAAGAGACAAGGGATTCGATTTCCGTGAAGTCAAGGATCAGATCACCGAGATTATGAGCATGTACGTGGGCGTTCTTAGAAATGCGGATGGGCTTCGAAAGGCCATTCAGACGCTCGATAAGATTCGTGCGGAGAAGGGGAAGCAATTATGCCTTGCCGGGGAGAGATCATCCAGGGGACTTGCCGATCTCCAGGAGGTCAGGAACATGTTGATCGTCGCCCAGATGGTTACTTCCGCCGCGCTGATAAGGCCAGAAACCCGGGGGGCACATACCCGGGAGGACTATCCCGAGATAGATAATGTAAACTGGTTGAAGAACATTTACATTCGCTCATTGAACGGCGAAATGAAACTCGAAGCTCGGCCAGTACCTGCGGGATCAGATATGCGGCTGTGAATTGAAGTAGATTGAGGGGCTCTGGAAGGATAGCATGTATGGATGGTCCAAAATGGGCCCCCGCTTGTTCCAATAAAGATTATTTAAGGGGAATAACCCAAAGAAAAATAGGACATCAGCCAGTTATTCTGAAGCAGCGCTTCTGGTCGTGGGGTGTGTTTTGAACACATTCTTTAAATCGCATCGACTTGAATCCGTGATGGTTTAATTCTAATTGGGATCTCTGAACTGTTTGGGTACTTGTCCTAAAACAACATGAGCGTTAACCAAACGATCAACCCAAACTAATCTCACTTAAGGGTTTTTGCGAACGCTTTCCGGTATCCCGTTGGAATCTGGCCTCCCGATCGAAGTTGTACAGATTACCAATCTGACACTGATTGTAAAGAGTCGGGTCTGAAATGGCCTTCTTAGGCCGGCCCATTGCGCCAAATTAGTGATACCCCTTGGTCGAATCCGCAGGAGAGTTATGGAGAAAATAGGCTTCCGCCGCTCAGGCTTGAAAACCCATATGTTTTACTTTATAATAGACCTATTTTAAATGCGATTTCCTTGTGGCATATCGCAACCCGGAATGTTTAGGAGGGAGGCAATGAAAATTGTATGTCCGTCCTGCCGAACTGTATATGAGATAACTATTGAAGCAGTTAGTAACCCAGAAAGAGAATTTGCAGTTTACCAATGTGTCGTTTGCAACTTTGAGTTTCAAGTTTTATTCACAAAGATTCTTGCTCCGAAGTCTAAAGAGGAGATTTATCTCATTCCTAGAATCATTAATACAGATAAAACAAAAATTATTTCAGAAAATCTATCCAAGACTGTCAGGGATGATATCTGGTAATATTAATGGGAGCCAATTAAGATGGGGATGACTATAGTTGAGAGAATTCTGGCTACGAAGGCCAGACGTGACAAGGTAGTTCCAGGAGAGATTGTGACGGTTGATGTTGATTTATCGATGACTCATGATGCGCTAGGTGCACACACAATAGCGAAGTTCAAAGAGCTAACAGGGGAACATGGTAAGGTATGGTCTAAGGATAAAATTGTAGTAATATTAGATCATTATGTCCCCTCCAATACAATAGATACTGCTAAAAAAGTGCAAAATATTGAAAGCTTTGTTGAAGAGCAAAAACTTACAAATTATCATGGTATAGGTAAAGGAGGAATATGTCACAAGGTCTTGCTTGAAAAAGGTTATGTTACTCCAGGCAAAATAATTGCAGGAACAGATAGCCATACTACCACGCATGGTGTCATGGGCGCATTTGCAATAGGGGTCGGCGTTGATGATATGGCGGTTATATGGAAAACGGGTCGAACTTGGGAAAGAGTTCCAGAGACATTATTGGTCGAAGTTAATGGGAAATTGGAAGAGGGGGTTTATTCTAAAGATCTGATGCTGAAGATCCTCAACACGCTGGGTGTAGACGGTGCGATACAAAAGTCTCTACAATTCACTGGCGATACTGTTTATTCTCTAAGTATAGATTCCCGATCTGTTCTTACGAACATGGCTATTGAAGCTGGTGCAACTAACGGAATAATTGATCCCGATGAGAAAGTTGTCCAATATCTGGAAGGAAGAACGAAAAAGGAGTACAGTATTATTCATGGTGATGAAGATGCGAATTATGAAGGTATCGTGAAAATAAAGGCTTTCGATATTCATGAGCCCTTAGTCGCAGCTCCATGGAGTCCAGCAAATGTAAAGAAAGTTTCAGAGTTGAAAGGTACGAAAATTAACCAGGCATTCGTCGGATCATGCACCAATGGGAGATTCGAAGATCTTCAAACGGTAGCACAAATCCTCAAAGGCCACAAGGTTGCACCTAGTTGTAGACTTATTATTATTCCGGCTTCACAAGAGGTGTTCAAAGAGGCGGCAGAGAATGGATTACTCAAGATCTTTGTTGAATCCGAGGCATTCGTGTCAGGTCCCACTTGCGGGCCTTGTATGGAAACACATATGGGCATTCTTGGTCCAGAAGATGTGATGATAAGTAGCGCAAATCGCAATTTCCGCGGCCGGGCGGGTGATCCCACGGCCAAGATATTTCTTGCGTCGCCAGCTACTGTTGCTGCTTCAGCTATTACTGGTCAAATTACTGACCCGCGGAAATACCTTTGATAAATTTGGGGAAATGGAGGTGTCGGTGATTATTGAAGGTCAAGTTTGGCGATTCGGGAAAGATATAGATACCGATGAGCTTTTTGCAGGACGGTTTATTATGGTTGGAGACGAAAGAGACCCAGAGGCTTACAAGAGATCTATTATAAAGGGGGCTTTTGAGAGTCTTTCGACCATTGGCAAAGGGAATAAGAATATTCCTGACGAATTTATCGATGCTGTGTCACGTGTTGTGTCCGGATATAATAAGGATGTCCATGAAGACAAAATGGCATTGAAAGGACACATAATCATAGCTGGTGAAAATTTTGGGATTGGTTCGAGCCGTCAGCAGGCCGCTGAAGCACTGCGGTTCTTTGGTATATCTGCTTGTTTAGCAGAAACGATCCACCGCATTTTTTTTCGGAATTTTTGGAACCTAAATGGCATTGCAATAGACCAAAGAGGTATTTCTTCCATATTTGAGACGGGTGACATCGCTAGGGTTGATCTACAGCAATATACCGTGCACAATCTTACAAGTAAGAAAGAAATCAAACTTCACATTAAACTACCTGCTGAATTCATCGCCATGTACAGTGAGGGCGGCTTAATTCCTTATCACAAGAAACATTGACTGCCCTAAACAGAAGTTATGTTGCTACTAATACAAACGCAATAAATAATTTGACAAAAGAGTTATGGCATGATACCGTGTTTCCATGAGAAACCCCACTTTAATGTTAACGCATCCGGAAGCAAGCAGAGAGCGTCTACTGGCCATGGTACGGCTAATCCCGGGAGCCCACATGGGAATAAAGATCGCGGCTCTATTGCTGATACTGGAGGGTCAGCGTCCGGGGTGGATCGCCGACGTGTTAGGGTTGACGCGACAGAGCTTAAACCTCTGGATGCACCGGGTGAACGATCGAGGGTTAAAGGCCTTGACACCCGTGAAGCAGCCTGGGCGTCCACCGCGGTTAAGCCCAAAAGTTCAGCAGCGATTAGAGGAGGATTTAGAGAAGCCTCCTTCGGAATTTGGGTTACCGCGAGTTCAATGGGATGGTCCCACTTTGGTGGTCCATCTGAAGCGTCGGTTTGGAATAACCTTGAGAGTTCGCCAAGCTCAGTCTTGGATGCACCAATTGGGGTATTGACTGAAGCGGGCGGGATATACGTATCTTCAAGGCAAGAGTGAAGAGGCCAGGCGATTTCGTCGGGGCTTAAAAAAAACTCCGGGAGCTGACTCCGAAGGAAACGATCGTCTTTGAGGACGAAACGGGATTTACGCTTCATCCTCGGTTGGGAATGGGGTGGGCGAGACGAGGCAGGCGGTTGCGCGTTCCGACCATGAGCCAGCATCGCGAGCGACTGAATCTGTTTGGATGGGTTGCTCCTCTGTTGGGTCGGCAAGGGATGATCAGATGGCCTCGAGGAGATCGAGAGGGATTTTTTGCCTGTCTGAAGGATCTTTATCGCCGGCTCCGAGGGTATACCATCTGGCTTTATGTGGACCGAGCCCGATGGCATAAGGGGAAGGAAGTTGATCTGCTTGTACGAACTCATATGCGCCTTCGTCTGAGGTACTTGCCGACTTATCAGCCGGGGTTGAATCCCCAAGAGCGCATCTGGCGTCAGGTTCGCTATGAAGCCACAACGAATTGTTGGTTTGAAACTCTCGATCTTGTTTGGGATACCGTTCAACGAACCACCCATACTTGGAGACCAAATAAGATAAAGCGTTTATGTCAAATTACTTAATGCGTCTGTATTAGGAATCCCCTGCTGGAATGTCAGGGGTGTTTACGCCGCATGCATTTCCCTCAGGTTCTTTTCCCTAAAACATTTCTTTCCAGCTCAGAAGGTCTCTATCCAGGTCCATCCCTGCTGTGTCGATCTCGAAGAAGAATATAGGCTGCAAGATATCTGTTTTGGGATTCTCATCAAGTTGGGGCCACCGACGTGAAATCAATCATAAACTATAATTAACAGAAAAACGGAAAGTCCTTATGACAAAGTCTGCAGAAAGCGTAAAGAAAAGTATTGCATAATTAGAGTTGTAAAGCTGCGAGGCATTCTCAAAGACGAAAAAAGATAGTTAAAACAAGGTTAATTCTGGACTGTTCGCGAAAGGAGTTTCCTATGGGGGCGAGAGAGATTCGAGCATTTGAAATTACCAAGACAATTTAACGGCTATGTATCGAAGCCAATATCATCCGAGAGGAGGATGTTATTGCAGTCTATAATAAAGGTCTTGAGATTGAGGAATCCCCAGTGGGAAGAGATCAGTTCCGTCAACTCCTTAAGAATGCGAAAATTGCCAAGAACGAGGGTATCCCCCTCTGTCAAGATACTGGTTTGGCTGTGGTCTTCGAGGAATTAGGACAGGACATTCATATAGTGGAAGGGGATTTTAATGAAGCAGAGAGGACAGTGAGAGGACAGGGTCGGACCAGGGTAACTATTTGATATCGTGAACGAATTTAGAAAAAACCGCATGATTTTTGGCCTTAGAACGGCATTTTTGATGGCAAAAACATCGGTTTAAGGAGTTAGCGGTGCCAAGAGCCAACCGACATTACCTTCCAGGCTATGTTTGGCACATTACTCATCGGTGCCATAAGAGAGAATTTCTGTTGAAGTTTGCTCGTGATCAACGTCGATGGTTGGTGTGGCTCTTTGAAGCAAAGAAGCGTTTAAAAACCTCTATCTTGAACTACGCCGGGACCTCAAACCATGTTTGCCTTGTTCTAGGAGACGACAAAGGACCAGATGTTATACCGCAAACGATCCAATTGATAGCGGGGAAAACGGGGCAGGAATATAACCAAAGGAAAGGCCGAAACGGCGCATTTTGGGAGGATCGTTATCATGCCACTGCGGTGGAGGTGGATTCCCATCTCTCGCAATGCATGGTCTATATTGATTTAAACATGGTTCGTGCTGGGGTCGTGGCCCATCCTTCAGAGGGGCCCTTCTGCGGATATAACGAGATCCAGAATCCTCGGCAGAGGTATTCTTTGATCGACCATAGCAGTTTGATTGATTTGTTGAATACGGGGAGTATGGATGAGCTGAGGAAGACCTATCGAGATTGGGTGGAAGAGGCGTTGGAAAAGCAGGGTCGAGATCGCCAGCCGCAGTGGACGGAGAGTATTGTGATTGGGGCGGAGACCTTCGTTAGAGATACGAAAGAGAAACTTGGGATAAGGGGCGGCGGGTCAGGAAGTGATTGGGACGAACGAGTCCTCTGAACTAGGGGAGCCTGAAACTCCTTATAAGGGTGATTTTGGGCATGAGAATGAGGATCTAAGGCAAGAAAACACATACTTTTGGGACCTATCGGCTTGAATATCAAGGATTTAGCTTGGTCCGACCGCGAAGAAAATGCAATACGATTTGTTAGAAATCTCACCCCTTTTCGCGAATTTCGAGAGGAGGTGGGGGAGCCTTTTTTTCTATTCCTATCTGGAGAAGAACGATGGCGGCAATCACTCCGATGCCCCCCAAAACCTGTAAAGGGTATAAAATCTCTCCCAAAACAATATAGGCGGCAAAGCCTGCCACTACAGGCTCCCAGGTCGCAGTGATGCTCGCCCGGGTTGCTC
>Ga0187886_1001884_pt1 | contig 17820 bp, 18 predicted proteins | sample June2016WEW_20_1_FD_133001 | JGI IMG/M metagenome (GOLD analysis project Ga0187886, IMG submission 133001) | Peatland microbial communities from SPRUCE experiment site at the Marcell Experimental Forest, Minnesota, USA - June2016WEW_20_150 | ecosystem: Environmental > Terrestrial > Soil >... | reverse complement strand
CAAGCCGAAGGTGATCGTTGCGCTCGGTGCCATCGCGATGAAAGCGCTGTTGGACATCCAACTCGGCATCACCAAGATGCGCGGCAACTGGTACAATTTTCGCGGCATCCCGATCATGCCGACGTTCCACCCCGCCTACCTGTTGCGCAATCCCGCCGCCAAGAAGGAAGTCTGGCAGGACATGCAGGCCGTGCTCGCCAAGCTGGGCCGTGAAGTGCCGAAGCGATAACGACATACGGTTCTCGCAGAGTGCGCAGAGACGCTGAGTTGTTCGCCTGATTCCTTCCTCTCAAGGAATCAGGCGAAATCTTCTCTGTGAACTCTGTGAGCTCTGCGTGAGATCATCCCACCGAAAGATCTTGATCATTTTCGATCAAAAGTGATCGATCCTGATCATGGCGAGAAAAACGCGCAAATCCGATCACAGTAGGGTGGGCGTCCCGCCCGCCGCCGTTCAGAGTAGGGCGACCGTCCCGGTTGCCGCCGTTAAACCCGCCGTCCGTTACGCCGAAAAGCCTGAGTGCTTGAGTCCTCTCGACGGCATTGTGCTCGAAGATGACGGCTTGTCCGCCGAAGCCGTTGGTAGGGCGCGCTCGCCGAGCGCGCCGCCATCCGAGACCCACGGACGACTGGGCCAGCCATCCCTACCGGACGCCGCTACAATTTCTCTCGAACCCATCTTCCGCGATGACGCCCATGGCATCTGGCTCTACCACGGCAATTGTCTCTCGATATTAGATGCCATCTACGCGAAGCACGGTGAGGCCGGTTGTTTCGACATGATTTTCGCCGACCCGCCCTACTTCTTGTCCAACGGCGGCATCACTTGTCACGCGGGCCGGATGGTCAAGGTGGACAAGGGCGATTGGGATCGCAGCCGGGGCGCGGAGGAGAACCACAACTTCAACCGCGAATGGCTGCGCCGCTGCCAGCGGGTGCTCAAACCCAACGGCACCATCTGGGTGACCGGCACGCACCACGTCATCTTCAGCGTCGGCTACGCCATGCAACAACTCGGGTTCAAGATTTTGAATGACATTGCTTGGGAAAAGCCGAATCCGCCGCCGAATCTGTCGTGCCGTTACTTCACGCACTCGACCGAGACCGTTCTCTGGGCCGCCAAAACCGAGAAGAGCCGTCACATCTTCAACTACAAGGCCATGAAGGCGGTGACCGGGAAACAAATGAAAACGGTCTGGAAGATGCCCGCGCCCGGTAAGACTGAGAAGATTTTCGGGAAACATCCGACACAAAAGCCGGTCGCGCTCGTTGAACGCTGCCTGCTCGCGTCCACACACGAAGGTGACTTGGTGCTCGACGCGTTCATGGGCGCCGGTACGACAGCGGTCGCGTGTTTCCGGCAAGGTCGACATTTCGTCGGCATCGAACTCGACCTCACCTATCTGCTGACCGCCAGCAAGCGAGCAGACAGGGAAGTGATTGAGGTGTGGCTGCGGGAGTTCCGCGTCCGTGTAGGCGTGTCCGTTGTAGGCCACTTCTGCGAAGCGGCGCTGGGGACGGACGCCGACTCATTCACCCCGAAAGCATTCGGGGCAGGGAGTCGGCCTACAACATTTTTGCAGAATGATCTTGATCCGAAGGGCGGATCTATGGATCGGATCGGCTCAATGGCGAACGAGCCCGAAATTGTGACCGAGCGCATCTTCCACGAGACGAAGTTCGTCTTTCTCTCGTGCGCTCAGGTCCGGGCCGGCAGCGTCGTCCACACGACCGTCGATGCCGACGTGCAATCTGCGTGGTCGCACACTCCGCAGTCCATCAAGCTCGCCACCACTCACATTGTGCGGTGCGAGACGGAAATCTTCCGCGTGAAATAATCTGGCGGTTCGGATTGCATCCTGCTATCAGATTTGGCTGATGCCACAGCCTATTTCTTGGAAGGAGCTTGTCGCAGACACTATTCGTCATCTTGGCGGCGAAGCGTCTCTCAAAGACATCACTGCAAGCCTTGCAGGCAATCCTTACAGACCCAAGACGCCTACTTGGCGTGCCACAATCAGACGGGTGGTTCGCCAATACAGCATCTTCGAACCGTTTAAGACGGTCAGTGGTCAGGCAGGGTATAAACTCGCTGAGTTACCTGCACCAACCGGAGTTGGGCTGGGCGAGACTACTGATTTGCACGGAGAACAACAGGGTATGCTTCTTCAGTTGGGCGCGCTCTGTGGTTACGAGACCTTTACGAACTCAACCGACAAGGTTATCCGACGGTTCCAAGGTGAGCCGATCTCAAAGCTCGCTACTGTACGCAACGACGCTGACGACTTGCTTGCGTTGCCACTGGAGAAGATGCGAAACACCGACGTGATGTGGATGGCGGAAGACTCAGAAGGTCTTTACCCAAAGTACGCTTTCGAAGTCGAGCACAGCACCAAAGTCAAAAGTGGCCTGCTTCGTCTTCTCCGAATTCCGGATCGGTTTCGCGCGGAGCTTTATGTTATCGGGCCGGATGACGAAGAGGCCGAATTGTTTGCGAGATACATGCGGGAATCACCCTTCCGCCAGCACGCGAGTCGTTTTCACTTCTTCCGGTATGCGGACGTGAAAACGTTCTACGAAAGCGGGCTTGGTTTTGACAAGTGTCGTTGTGAATGGGGTATCACACTCGCGAGCCATTCGTAGCAGTCCGTATTCTCATGACGGCTAACGACGAAAAGGAATCGCCACTTCGACGACCGCCACTTCGTCAGGCGGGTCAATCGCTTCAAGAGCAGATGGACCGGGTGTGGGACGAGAAAATCGACTTCTACTTGCTCACCGCGTTGGTTGTCGGCGCGTTGGCGTTTTGGGATTGGTGGTTCTGGTTTTTCAAGATACCACGGCTCCCATGGATTACGACGGTGATAGCGATTGGCTACATAGCCTTTGCCGCCATTCGATTGAGACCACTTTACAAAAGGTACTGTCAGTTGAAACTCGGACGCGATGGCGAGCGGACTGTTGGTCAGGAGTTAGAGAAGCTGCGCGCTCATGGGTACCGAGTTTATCACGATTTCCTTGCAGATGGTTTCAACATCGACCACATCGTCATCGGACCCACTGGTGTGTTTACGATTAACACGAAGGCCGTCAGCAAACCCAAGGACCCGAACGCGAAAATCGAATACGACGGAACCAGAGTCACAATTCCCGGCACCAAGCTTGACCGTGACCCGATTGCACAGGCAAAGGCAGAGCGTGATTTCATCCGGAAATGGATTCGTGAGAACGCTAATCGCGACGCGCCGGTAAGACCGGCAGTCGTCTTCGTTGGTTGGTACACAGCCAGGCGACCGGAAGGCGCCGAAGTCTGGGTGCTTAACGTTTCGGGTTTGTTGTCCTTCATCCAAAACGAGCATTCGGAGCTTTCCGAAGACGACATCGTGCATATATGCGGGATTCTCGAAGCGCACATCCTCAAGAAGCAGAGAGACCTCTACGATAAGCTGTCACCATCGTGGATAAACTGATCCGGTAAGAGGCTCTCGCCATTTGTGCCTGCCGTCATCGACGTGTTCGAGAACGCCATCGAATCGCCGGACAAAACCTATCTGACCGGCCACCGGGGAAAGGGATGAGGGCAGAGGGATGAAGGCGGAAGACGGAGTCTCAACAACGCGGTGCGTGCCGGCTATGATGCCGTGGCGATGAAGCCGATTCAGATTTCTAGCCATGCACGGTTCGAGATGCAGCGGCGCGACACCACCGAGGCAGAAGTCGAAGCCGTGGTGCGGAATCCGGAACAGCTATTGCCAGCAAAGAAGGGCCGGCAGATCCGCCAATCCAAGGTCGGTCCGGAAGGGCATCTCCTCCTGCGAGTGATTGTCAAAGACGAGCCGACGGCGTAAGGTTGTCGTCAGCGCCTACAAGACGAGCAAGGTTGGCAAGTACTGGAGACAAACATGAAGGTCATTTACGACAAGGAAACCGACACCCTGTCCATCATCCTCAGCGAGGCCAAGGTCGCTGACAGCGATGAGGTTCGCGAGGGGTTGATCCTAGATTACGACAAGGCCGGTCGTCTCGTCTCCCTCGAACTGCTGGACGCTTCGGAACAAATCCGTCAGCCGGATTCGGTGGAGTTTGCGCTGGCATCTGTCGAAGCCCCCTCGCTCGTCCGCGAGAAGCCAACCAAGAAGTACGGGCGATAACAGTTGATTGTGTGTTCGGCGCTGGCGCGTCAGCTTTTCTCGCTCAACCACGCGGCGATTTCGCCCCAACTGTGCCGGCGCTGGGCTTTCCCATTCGCCGGCAGCCAGCGCAGGCCACCGACACTGACCGTGAGAGTGCCGACCATCCGTTCCTTGCGTTTCCACTTCTCCCAGACCGCAAACTTAAACCCGGTTCTATCCACGTAAATCCCCTGCTCAACGCTGGCGTGAACCCATTTGGTTGGGCGGCCCGGTTGTCTGCCTTTCATGTAGTCCTCCCATTCCGTCGGAAAACGATTCAATCAAACGCGCTTCGGGCGGTCAAGTGTCCTGCGTCACGGCTGGGCGACAGCGTTAGGCAAGCAGCAGTAGGCGGCGACGGCAGGAAACGGCACGTGGGCCGGTTTTGGCGAGGACAAGGAAGAGGAGCTGAGAAGGAAACTACCCTGTCGCGAAATCCCTGCGTGCTCTCTCTCAACTCCTGCAATAACCTACGCCTCATCCAGCCGAATGCAAGCGGCGCGCGTCTGGGCTTGTGCGGTAGCGGCCGGTATCTTAACGTGCCGGCATGTACGAAGTGGAAACCGACCCGGCGCGCAACCTCCTGCTGATCACGTTTCGGGAACGCGTTGGACCCGCGGAGCTGGAGAAGTGGTCGGCGTGATGTGGCTGTATGTGGTCATCTTTCTTTCGGCGCTCGCCGTCGATGTCATTCCCCTGATCGCGCCACCGGCCTGGACGATCGCGGTGTTTCTGTTGGTAAAGTTCCACTTGAACCCGTTGATCGTGTTGCCGCTCTGCGCTTCGGGTTCGACCCTGGGACGATACCTGATGAGTCTCTACATCCCCCGATTCGCCGGCCTATTCATCAAACGGCACAAAACTGATGAACTGGAATTCCTGGGAAAGAAACTGTCTCAGAGCCTGTGGCAGAGCTGGCTCTTCGTCTTTATTTACTCCGTGACACCGCTGTCCACCACGGCTCTTTTCACTGCCGCCGGAGTTGGGAAAGTGAAGCCATCGCGCACGGTGCCTCCGTTCTTTTGCGGCAAATTTCTGAGCGACGCGGTGATGATCTTCACCGGGCTTTACGCAGCCGCCAACTTCACGGACCTCGTGCACGGCTCCTTTTCCCCAAAGGGAATTGTGACGCTTGTCTTGGGTTTCGTGGTCATTGCCGGATTTCTGTTTCTCGACTGGCGCGCGTTGCTGCAAAAAAAGAAGTTCACATTCAATTTCAGAATCTGGAAATGAAATCTTCACGGTTGTCTTCGCCAATTCGAACGCGGCCCCGAAAAATGGCTATCGGGGCATCCGCCTTCGCCGAGGCTACAACGGACAGGGGCGCGTGGGCGGCGTCTGAAGGGATGATCCGCCTACGCCGAGGCTACGGCGGACAAGGGGATGAAGGCGGAGGGATGAGGGCGGGGAAAACAGCAGTCGTCAGGAGACAGGAGACAGAAGTCAGGAGACAGCGGACAAAAGACAGCTCCACCACCAGCGGCGGGCGGTTTGACTGATGCGGTGCTGTTTTCGGTTTGCGATTGACACGCGGGTGGGCGTCACGGATTATCTGCGGCGGCGTGCTTACATTCGCGTCAAACCAATAACCGAGGAAAACACTCAGAACCCAAGGAGGTTGTTATGACGGACGCGATGATGCCCCCCCAATCGGCTGCCCCTCAACTCTCGCAGCAGGAGATCGATAGCGGCAAGACCATGGCGATACTGAGCTACATTCCCATCGCTCTTATTGGCCTGATTGTGTCGCTTATCTCCATCTCCACGAAGAACAATGCGTTTTCTCTCTATCACGCGAAACAAGCGCTCACACTTTACATCTGCGCATTGGTCGGCACCCTGGTTTCTCTGCCATTCTGTTTCATCTGCATCGGGATTCCGCTGGTGATTGCCGTGCAAGTGGCTGCGCTGGTGCTGTGCATTATCGGGATCATCAACTCCAGTTCAGGCCAATGCAAACCGCTGCCACTGATCGACACATTCGCCGACAAGTGGTTCGGGAAGATTCAGAAAGTCTAGCCTGAACGATAACGGCGTCGGGTCTCACGCCAGAATGTAGCGGCCGGATTGCCCCGAAGACTGCGTCGCGGCGTTTCGTCGGACTCGGCTTTCGGGCGCGTTTACGCGAGTAGATAACGACCAGATTTGCGGGTGCCGACACGGCGCACCAAGCCCACTTTCATCAAGGGATTGAGCAGGTCAAGCGCGCCCTGCTTGGAGACCCCGAGCGCATCCCAGATTTCCTGCGGGGTCATGCTCTTGCGGTCGCGCAGCAACTGGAGCAACTGTTCCTGCCGGGGGCGCAGCACCAGTTTCTTGCGGCCGGATTGCGCGGCGAACCGTTGGATGCGCGTCCAGACCTGCTCCAGCGTGTGATGCAAACCCTCGGCGGCGTATTCGAGCCAGCCCGTCAGATCGCCACCGCGCTTGTGTACGTCTTCGAGCGCGCGGTAGTAGCGCGGACGGTCGTGCCAGTAGAACTCGTCCATGGCGAAGATGTGGTGCGTGTCGAACCCGCGCCGGTACAGTTCCCAGAGCGCGAGCGCACGGCCGGTGCGACCGTTGCCGTCGGCGAACGGGTGGATCTCTTCGAAGCGGTAGTGCAGGATGGCCGAGGAGACAACGGGAGACAGGGTCGGCGCCTGTTTGTTCCACCAGTCGAGCAATTCAAACATCAGCCCGGACACTTCCTCCGCCCGCGGCGCGACGTACTTCCCCACGCGCACGGCGACGGTCCGGTAACGACCGGCCACGCCCTGAGCCATGACGCCGTCCGCGATGATCTTGTGCAACCGCAGCACGTTCTCATGGCGGATTGGACTTTTGCGGGCGCTCTTTTCGATGAAGCGCAGTCCCGCAAAATAGTTCAGCACCTCGCGCTTGGAGCGCTCGGTCACTGCCGGCAAGTCCTGCCCTTCTTCCAGCGATCGCACCTGTTCCAACGTGAGGGGGTTGCCCTCGATGGCGGTGGACGAATGCGCGTTGCGGGCGCGCGTGTCCTTCTGGAGCGCCGGCACCCACGGCACTTGGACGGCGGCCGACAGAATCTTCTCACGCAACGCCGCGATCTCCTCGATGCGCAACAGCAACGCCGGTGTGACGGTGAATTGCGGCTCGTAGCTCATGGGACAGACCTTACTTGTGAGTCAAGTGTAAGTCAAGTTATTAGTCAAGTGGCGCACAACGGGTTTCGGACGGCCCGTCGGGCCGTTCCCGGCCACAACTGCCGACCGGGCCGTGCTGATTGCCGAGAATCCTTTTGCCTAATCCTTTTCCTTGGTCAGATAGGCGATGAACTTGTCCTCGAACGCCTGATGGTCGGAGTATTTGCTGCTGTAGACCTCCCGCCAGGCGGAGTCAAATCGTGAGCCTTCGCTCTGCAGCTTGATGAGCCTCAGCAGCGGACTCATGCCGCCGTGCTGATAGTACAGGAAACTCACCAGCCGCTGCGACTCGGTGTAGAACGCCACAACTTCGTCCTTGGATTTCGGATAATCGACGGCGCTGGTCAGGTCTTTCAGCGGGATGTATTGGTCCCGGCTTAAATGGTCCCGGATATTGGTGAGGCCGTAGTGCCGCATCTTCAGGTACGCGCGGTAGATATGGATGCCTTCGAATTCGGCAAGTCCTTCGTTGAGCCACACTGGGATGTCGCCGCCCACGAATCGGTGGAGCACGAGGTGGGTCAACTCGTGCGGCAGGGTTTGGCCCTGAAACTTGAAGTGCGGACGCGACCAGAAGAACAGCTCGCGTCCCGTGCACCAGCCGCCCGTCCACGCGTCCATTTTGCCGGTGCCGACGAATTCCCGCCAGGCCTGTTCGTTGAGGAACACGTAAAGGTGACACTTGCGCTCGAATGAATCCTGTGTGATGCCGAGATCTTTCTTGATCCCGGCATAGGACCACTCGGCCGCACTGACCAGTTGGGTCACCAAAAAGCCTGTTTCGGTGTGGAAGATGAAATGGTCGGATTCGCTGTGTTCCCACTTCACGGCTTCGATCCCCAAGGCCGCATCGCCCCGCCGCGACACGTGGCGCTCGCTCAGTTCCCCAAACGGCACAACCTTGAGGTTGTACTGGCCTGGCGCGGGGATAACTTCTTCGTCGCGCGCCCCTGCGTGAGCGCAACAGATGATTGCAGCGAGCAGACCAACGAGCGCTCTGACGAGGTTCATTACCATTTGTATAGATTCCGTCCGCCGCCAGTTCCAGTGAAATCGATGCTGCCCACCAAGGCCGCAATGGCAATCATTCGATCTCACCTGCGGCGGCACTCCCGCGTGTGGGGCGCAACTTGCCGCTGCCACCAACTACGCCGACCGGTAGGGCGCGACCGCCGGGCGCGCCGCCTCGTTGCAGCAGTTCGGACGGCCCGGCGGTCCGCCGCTACCAACGACTCATCAATTCCTCGGTGGGTGGTGTCCAAATGCGCGCGCGCGGCAGCTTGTTTTCCTGATTGGCTTTCGCGGGAAGGCTTTTATACTCGCGGCGTGCAACGGATTTCGAACACAAGCGGCTCGGACGGAGCCTTGGCCGCCTCTGGCGCCGCCGAAGGCGGGCAAGCCTCGCCCTCCAAGGTGCAGAAGATTCTCATCACCGGCGGGGCGGGGTTCATTGGGTCGCACCTGGCCGAGGCGTTGGTGGCGGAGGGCAAGGAGGTCGCCGTCCTCGACGATCTCAGCACCGGGTCGCTCGACAATCTCGCGGCGCTGCGCGGACACAAACAATTTCAGTTCACCGAAGGCTCGGTGCAGGATGAGGTTGCGGTGACGCGGTTGATGGCGGATGCGGATTTTGTGTATCACCTCGCGGCGGCGGTGGGCGTTGAGTTGGTGGTGCGCCAGCCGGTCCACACGCTGGAGGATAATGTGCGCGGCACGGAGAACGTGTTGGCGGCGGCCAGCCGGCGCGGCGTGGGCGTGTTGCTCACGTCGACGTCGGAAGTGTACGGCAAGAGCGAGAAGGCGTCCTTCCGCGAAGATGACGATTTATTGATCGGACCGCCGACGTTTGCACGGTGGGGCTACGCCTGCTCGAAATTGCTGGATGAGTTCCTGGCGATGGCGTACTGGCGGGAGAAGCAGTTGCCCGTCTATATCGTGCGGTTGTTCAACACCGTGGGGCCGCGCCAGACGGGCCGCTACGGGATGGTGCTGCCCCGGTTCGTGCAGGCCGCGGTGCGCGACGAACCGATCACAATCCACGGCGACGGGAAACAATCGCGGTGTTTCTGTCACGTGAGCGATGTGGTGCGGGCGTTGGTGGCGTTGCCGCGGTATTTGCAGGCAGTCGGGCAGGTCTATAACGTCGGCAGCACGGAGGAAGTGACGATCCTGGAGCTGGCGCAGCGTGTGAAGCTGTTGACGGAAAGCCGCTCGGAGCTGCGGCTTATTCCCTACGATCAGGCGTATGCGAAGGGGTTCGAGGACATGCGGCGGCGCGTGCCTGGCATTGGCAAGATTTATCAATTGATGGGTTGGCGACCGACAAAATCGTTGGATCAAATCCTGCAGTTGACAGTTGAGCACGAGCGCGCTGTTGATCTTCAAGGCTAGGGGAAATCAGGCCTTGAAGGATACGAAGGCGAAACAATTGGGGTATTGCAATTGAAGAATCGTTATGGTAGCTTTCAGCGATGGTACGACGGGAAGAAGGTGAGATGAACGCGGACTCGAAAGCAATGGTCATGAACTCGGCGCTGTACCGGGAGTTCCTAGCCGAGCGGGAGGAAATTTTGCGTCACAAGTGGCTGGAGAGTGAGAAGGCCGGTTACGACGTTGGCTTTGAACGGGCGCTGCTCGACTGGATCGTGAAGCATCGTTCCAACTGGAGAAAGCACCGTCGAGAATCACGATCCTGAGTTAAGGCGTAAAGATCGTTGCACCTTTAAGCTGGCACAGCGAGGCCAGCAAGGAGCGAAAGTGAAGACATCAGATTATAAAAGGCGGCTGTCTGCACGAAATGTGCAGGCGGTTTTTTTTGTCTCGTGAGCACGGTGCTGATCATGGACGCCGTGGCCATCGAGCGAGCGCTCGCGCGCATGGCCCACGAGATTGTCGAAGCCGATCCCCCACCGGAGGCGCTGGCTTTCATCGGCATTTGCACCAACGGTGTGCCGCTGGCCCAGCGGCTCGCTGTCAGAGTCGGCGCCATTCTGCAGGGCGAGTTTCCCGTCGGTGAAATTGACATCAGCATGCATCGGGACGACTTGGCGCTGCGCGAGACGCCGCCGGCGGTCGGGCCTTCGAATGTGTCCTTCGACGTGACCGACAAGACCATCGTGCTGGTGGATGACGTGCTGTTCACGGGCCGCTCGATTCGCGCGGCGATGGACGAGATCGCCGATTTCGGTCGCCCGCGCCGAATCCAGCTTGCCGTACTGGTGGACCGCGGCCATCGGGAACTGCCGATTCGGCCCGATTTTGTTGGGAAAAACGTGCCTACCGCGATCGACGAACGTGTCCGAGTTCACCTGGTCGAGGTGGACGGCAAAGACGAGGTGCTGCTGGAAAAATGAAAACAGACTGGCAACGCAAAGATCTTCTCAGCATTCAAGACCTTTCTGTTGATGAGATCAACACTGTCTTGGACACTGCCGCCGCGTTCAAACAGGTTGGGAAGCGCACGATCAAGAAGGTGCCGTCGCTGCGCGGCAAGACGCTTGTCAACCTTTTCATCGAACCGTCCACCCGCACGCGGACCAGCTTCGAGCTGGCCGCGAAACGTTTGTCTGCCGACGTCATCAACATCAACACCACCGCCTCCAGCCTCGTCAAGGGTGAGACACTCAAGGACACGGCGTTGAATCTTCAAGCTCTCAACACCGACATTATCGTCATCCGTCATTCCGCGGCGGGCGCACCGCACTTCTTGGCGCGCCTTCTCGAGGCCAGCGTCATCAATGCCGGCGATGGCGCTCACGAGCACCCGACGCAGGCGTTGCTTGACGCACTGACGATTCGAGAAAAAAAGGGACGCATCGAAGGGCTCGACGTCACCATCCTCGGCGACATTCTCTACTCGCGCGTTGCGCGGTCGAATATCTGGCTGCTCACGAAGCTCGGCGCACGCGTGACACTGGCAGGCCCGTCCACGCTTGTGCCGCGTGTGTTCGAACAATTTGGTTGTCGCGTCACCTACGACATCGAGGAAGCCATCCGCGGCGCGGATGTCATCAATCTGCTGCGCATCCAGCACGAGCGTCAGCGGAAAACCATGTTTCCCAGTATTGGCGAATACACGGCCATGTTCGGGCTCAACAAGGAACGCTTCGCCCGCACCAAGCCCGACGCGCTGATCATGCACCCCGGGCCGATCAATCGCGGGGTGGAAATCGACAGCGAGATCGCTGACTGTAACCGCTCGGTTATTCTGGAACAGGTGACCAACGGGCTGGCCGTGCGGATGGCTGTTCTTTTCCTCTGCTCGGGAGGGCAAATGTCTGAGCCATGAAACCGCTGCACATCAAAAACGGCCGCGTCATCGATCCGGCGAATCGGATCGATGAAGTCCGTGACGTTTTCATCGTCGACGGAAAAATCTCGGCCACGCCGCCGGTTGGCGCGGAAGTAATCGATGCCACAGGCAAACTTGTGGTCTCCGGCCTGATCGACATGCACGTGCATCTGCGCGAACCGGGCCGTGGCGATAAAGAAACCATCGAGACGGGCACGCGTTGCGCCGCGCGCGGCGGTTTCACGTCGGTCGTTTGCATGCCCAACACGTCGCCCGTTGCCGACAACACGGGCACGATCGCTTTCATCAAGCAGCGGACTGCCGAAGTTGGCTGTGTGAATGTTTTTCCCACCGGTGCGATCTCGAAGGAACTCAAGGGCGAGGAACTCGCTCCGATCGGTTCGCTGAAGAAAGCGGGCGTGGTCGCAATCACTGACGACGGCCATTGTGTGCAAAACAATGAATTGATGCGTCGGGCCGTCGAATATGCCAGGATGTTCTCACTCCCCGTGCTCGACCATTGCCAGGATTACAATCTCGTCGCCGACGGGGTGATGAACGAAGGATACTGGAGCACGGCGCTGGGACTGCGGGGTTGGCCTGCTGCGGGCGAAGATGTCATCGTGGCGCGCAATATCCTACTCGCAGAACAGACTGACTGGTGGATCCATTGCCAGCACCTTTCCTCGGCGCGTTCGGTTGAATTGATCCGCCAAGCGAAGAAGCGAGGCGTGAAGATTTCCGCTGAGGCTTGCCCGCACCATTTCACACTGACCGATGAGTGCCTGAAAACTTACGATACCAACCTCAAAATGAACCCGCCGTTGCGGACCGAACGCGACCGAGAGGCGGTCGTGGAGGGATTGGCCGACGCTACGATCGAATGCATTGCCAGCGATCACGCGCCGCATTGCACCTATGAGAAGGAGGTCGAGTTTGACCTCGCGCCGTTCGGGGTTATCGGCTTGGAGACCGAGTTGGCGTTGTCGCTCGAACTCGTGCGGAAGAAATTGTTTACCTTGAGCCAGCTTGTGGAAAAGTTCACGCTGAATCCCGCTCGCCTGCTCGGTCTGAAAAAAGGGACGCTTTCAGCAGGCGTTGACGGGGATGTGACGATCATTGACGCTGATCGCGAGTGGACGTTCGATGTCGAGCAGTCCGCGAGCAAGGCGCGCAACTCCCCCTTTCATGGCTGGAATCTGAAAGGCAAAGCGGTGGTGACCATTGTGGGCGGAAGAATTGTCTGGCAGGAAAACCGAGTTTCGTAATTGAGCGGTCCAGGAATGAACGGGGTTCTTGCATTAGAAGATGGCACAGTATTTCGCGGCGAAGGCTTCGGTGCCAAAGGCACTGCCTGCGGTGAGGCGGTCTTCAATACGTCAATGACCGGGTATCAGGAGATTCTCACCGATCCATCCTATAAGGGACAGATCGTTACAATGACGTACCCAGAGATCGGCAACTACGGCGTTAACTCGGCAGACGTGGAAAGCTGGCGACCTCATGTCGCTGGATTCGTCGTGCGTGAACTGTCAAGCCAGCCGTCGAATTGGCGTTCCGAAGCATCTCTTCCAAAGTATCTTGAGCAGTTCGAAATCCCTGCGGTTCAGGGCGTGGACACCAGGGCGTTGACCAAGATCCTGAGAGTGAAAGGCGCAATGAAGTCCTGTATTTCGACTGAGGACATCAGCGACAAGGAAGCGGTCCGCCGCGCCCGCGAGTGGAAGGGAATCATTGGTGTTGACTACGTCAAAGAGGTTACCCATCGGGAGGCGTTCGTCTGGGATCCCGACGATAAGTATAGCTGCAACTGGAAGGCTGTGCGTGAACCTCATGGCGAGATGAGATACACGGATGATCTTCTGCCGTCGGCGGATATACCAATCGTGGCGTTTGACTTCGGCATCAAGTACAACATCCTGCGTCGGCTGCGTCAGCGCGGCTTCCGCGTCCAACTCGTGCCGGCGACGGCGACGGCCAACGAGGTGATGAAGTACAAGCCCGATGGCATTTTTCTTTCCAACGGGCCCGGAGATCCGGAGGCCCTTGATTACACGCATAAGTCGGTCCGCGAGCTTTTGGGAGAGGTGCCGATTTTTGGGATTTGCCTGGGTCATCAGATTCTCGGTTTCGCCTTCGGCGGACGCACATTCAAGTTGAAGTTCGGGCATCGTGGCGCCAATCAACCGGTCAAGGATTTGCCTTCTGGCAAGGTCGCGATTACCGCGCAGAATCACGGATTTGCGGTTGATCCCAATAGTATGGATCAGACTCAGGTGGAAATCACGCAGGTCAACTTGAATGATCAAACGGTCGAGGGAATGCGGCACAAGCGTTTCCCTGTCCTCAGCGTGCAGTATCATCCAGAAGCTTCACCGGGACCTCATGACGCCGGGTTCCTATTCGACGAGTTTCGGCGATTGATAGTGTCTTTTAAGCAGTCTTAGCTTGACACCCGGTTGGCTGATTGCTCGCCGGCCTTTTTTAACCAAACCAACAGTATCGCGATGTCTGCTGGCGTTACGCCCGAGATGCGCGAGGCTTGTCCGATGGAGTCAGGGCGGAACCGATTCAGTTTCTGTCTGGATTCGTAGCGTAGAGCGGGAATATTCCCGTACTCAATCCAAGCTGGCAGGCGTTTGTCTTCGAGTCGTTTGAATCGCTCAATCTGTTCCAAGTCGTGAGCAATGTAACCTTCGTACTTAATCTGCACCTCAACCTGTTGCTGGACGTCTCCCGGGAGATCTGACCTGGCAATCGGCAGAAATTGGTAAGTGACCTCAGGTCTCTTCAGAATCTCAGCGAATGTCCCACTGCCATCGCGCGTCTTGCGAAGACGCTCAACCTCAGATTCGATGAGATCCTTCTTTGAAGTGAACAGACGCCATTGCTCATTGCTCACAAGACCAACTTGACGGCCGATAGGCGTCAGGCGCAGATCAGCATTATCTTGGCGAAGCTGCAGCCGATACTCAGCCCGCGAAGTAAACATACGATACGGCTCATCTGTACTTTTTGTGATGAGATCGTCGATTAAGACGCCAATGTAACTATCAGCTCGGGTAAATACGACAGGTGGCTTTACCTGGATCTTCAGCGCTGCATTGATACCGGCGACAATCCCCTGCGCCCCGGCTTCTTCGTAGCCCGACGTTCCGTTGATTTGGCCGGCGAAATAGAGATTCTGGACGCGTTTGGTTTCCAGAGTTGGATGCAATTGATGCGGCAGGCTGTAGTCGTATTCCACCGCATAGGCTGGCCGCATTACCTCTGCATTCTCAAGACCGATGATCGAGCGAATCATCTCGATCTGCACGTCCTCGGGAAGACTCGTGGAAGCTCCGTTTACGTAAAACTCATCGGTTGCTCGTCCCTCAGGTTCGAGGAAAACCTGGTGGCGTTCCTTTTCGGCGAACTTCACGATCTTATCTTCAATTGATGGACAATATCGCGGTCCGACGCCTTTGATTTGGCCCGAATACATGGGCGAACGGTGCAAGTTGGCGCGGATGATTTCCTTCGTCTTCTCGGTTGTGTGAGTGATGTAGCAGGGGACTTGTTCCACGTGGAACGTTCGCGGCGTGCAGTATGAGAAAAATGGAACGGGGTCGTCACCTAGTTGAATATCCATCTTGGAGAAAAGGATGGAGCGCCGGTTGAGGCGCGGCGGCGTTCCTGTCTTGAGTCTGCCAAGCTCAAATCCAAGCTTTTTCATGCTGTCGGAAAGCGAATCGGCTGCTGGCTCGCCAGCTCGACCCGATTCGACTCTTGCTTCGCCGATGTGGATCAGGCCGCGTAGAAACGTACCTGTTGTTACGACCACTATCGTTCCGTTATAGCGCACGTTCGTCTTCGTCGTCACACCACAAACTCGATCGCCCTCCACAATCAGAGATTCGATCATGGCCTGCTTCACATCCAAATTGAGCTGTTGTTCGACAACCCATTTCAAACGGAACTGGTAAGCCTTCTTATCACATTGCGCCCGCGGTGCCCAAACTGACGGCCCCTTCTTGGTATTCAACATCCTAAACTGAATGCCCGTGTGGTCTGTGTTTATGCCCATCTCGCCCCCGAGGGCATCGATTTCACGAGCCAAGTGGCCTTTCGCAAGACCGCCAATGGCTGGGTTGCAGGACATTTGGCCAATCGTGTCAAGGTTCGCGGTCAAGAGCAGCGTCTGACAGCCCATGCGAGATGCAGCCAGTGCCGCTTCCGTTCCAGCGTGACCAGCTCCAATCACGATTACGTCATAATGTTTTGGATAGATAAACATCTCCGCTACTTCCCGATGCAGAATGTGCTGAAGATCTTTGCGAGAATATCTTCAGTGGTGGTCATTCCGACAATCTCGCCGACCGCGTCCAGCCCTATACGCAACTGCTGGGAAACGAGTTCAGGCATGGAATTCTTCTGCAGCTCTTCAATTGCAGATGTCAAGGAATGTGAGGCGCGACGAATCGCGTCAGCATGACGTTCGTTGATCGCGATGTCGAGACGCGTAGAGCCAACATGTCCGGACCAAACAATCCGTTCGATTCTGTCCTTCAGCTTTTCAATGCCATCACCGCGGACCGATGAGACCTCTACTGACTCCTTTCGCGGGAAGCTGGCAGGCAGCTTAAGCTTGCGATCAAGGTCAATCTTGTTGTGCACTTGGATGACAGGTTTCTGCCCATACAGTGCGGCTAGTTCGTCATCATCGCGTGAAGACGCTCGGGACGTGTCAAGAACGTGGAGTACCAACTCACAACGCTCCAATATCTTGCGACTCCGTTTGATGCCAATTCCTTCCACCGCGCCGCGAGGTCGGCGGATGCCGGCAGTGTCGGTGAATAGGACAGGAATACCCCTGACATTGGCAGTTTCTTCAATCGTATCGCGTGTAGTGCCTGGAATTGGAGTGACAATGGAACGGTCTTGGCCAAGCAATGCGTTCATGAGACAGGATTTTCCGGCATTGGGTCGTCCGACGATGGCGACAGAGATGCCTTCTCGCAGAATCTTGCCTTCGCGTGCGGTAGCTAAGAGGTGCTTGAGAACATGCACGATCTCCTCGGTATTAGTCAGCCATTGGTCTCGCGTGTCGGTAGCGATGTCGTCTTCGGGGAAATCGATGTGGGCTTCGATGTGAGCCAAAACCGTCACAAGGCGCTCGCGGACTTCCTCAATCCGTCGTGAAAGATGCCCTTCCAAGGCGTGGGCGGCAGCCGCATGGGCGCGGTCGGTCTTGGCACCGATCAAATCCATCACTGCCTCTGCCTGTGTTAGATCGATACGCCCATTCAGAAAGGCCCGCTTCGTGAACTCGCCGGGCTCAGCAAGCCTGGCGCCATGTTTCAGGCAGCAAAACAGAATATTGCGGGCGTTGAGCAGGCCGCCATGACAGTTGATCTCGACCACATCTTCCGCAGTGTAGGTGCGGGGCGCACGCATCACGGTGAGCATGACTTGGTCAAGAAGTTCACCGTTGTTGCCAATGGTGCCGAAATGAATGGTGTGGGTTTGGAACTGCGACGGCTTGCCGCGCGGCGAAACGAAGATTGCGTCCGCGATTTCAAACGCGCGTGGCCCTGAAACTCGAATGATGGCGATGCCGCCTTCTCCGATGGGGGTGGAGATTGCTGCAATTGTGTCTTCCATGGTCTACTTGCCGAAGAACAACCGCGCAGTATACCAGAGAAACAGGAATTTTCAACGGTGGCTACCGACGTATTGGAATGGTAAGGACCAACAGCCACGAACAAAGCTCATTTTGCATGGTAGCCGCGCCCTTGATGGGTCAGTCGAGCGCAGGCATAAAGGTTCACCCCGAACCCGCTCGGGGCTGCGACCAGAAGTCTCGTTCGGCGCTCTAACCGGAGGCGAGAATGCGGCGGGACTCGTCGAGGAAGATGCCGCGGAAGTTCATCTTCAATGCGTCGGGATTTGTCGCGCGGGCCAGAGCGTTTTCTTCCGTAATCATCTTCGCCTTAACCAGCTTGTAGAGAGACTGGTTGAATGTCTGCATGCCGTCTTCGCTCCCCGTCTCAATGGCGGCAAACAACGTGTCGAACCGGTTTTCGTCGATCAGCTTGCGCACGGTCGGCGTGTTGATCATGATTTCCACCGCCGGCACGACGCTGCCCGCGATTGCGGGGACGAGGCGCTGGCTAATCACAGCCTGCAAGTTGGCAGCGAACTGTCGGCGAAT